>Ga0302126_10002568_pt1 | contig 10329 bp, 9 predicted proteins | sample CB4_20m_MG_FD_203108 | JGI IMG/M metagenome (GOLD analysis project Ga0302126, IMG submission 203108) | Marine microbial communities from Western Arctic Ocean, Canada - CB4_20m | ecosystem: Environmental > Aquatic > Marine > Oceanic | place: Canada: Western Arctic Ocean | collected 2017-09-24 | reverse complement strand
ATTTAAAACGAGCGGTCCCCTACGCGCAGCGCGTTTACAATGTCTACCGAGCCTACCACGATCTCGCGGCCGAAGGCTACTTAATGAGCGCATTACAATTAGAGGCACTCAATGAAACTGTCATGGCTTATAAGACGCTCGATGAGATGCTCGCGAATCCACAGATGGCAAAGCTAGCGCTTGCCAATGAAGCGAAAGAAAAACGCCTTGCACTGTTAGAATCACTGCCCGAGGGCGCACTCGATGAAACAGCGGCAGAAGTCGCTAAACTCACAGAGGGGGTTAGCGAATGAAGGCCGGATATTTCATTATTCAGAAAGCAGGAAAATTGGTTGGATTACTCAGCCTCCTCTGCCTCTTGATTCTGTCAAATACCACAAACCTCCAGGCTAAAGACACTTTCGAGCTCGGTATGATACTGCCCGTATTGGAAGAGCCTGTTACCTTGGTCTTAAATGGTGGCAATCAACAAACTGGTCGCGTGACCGAGTGGGACGGAGAAAGCATTCGAATCGAGGTCTCTCTGGGAGGCGGCGGCGCTGAGCTTTCCTTTTCTAAAGACGACATTAAGCAGATCATTTTCCCGGGGAACGAATTCCTGAAAACACTCGATGAATGGCAGCAAGATCTGGCACAAACTGAGAATGCGATGGCGCTCTACAGAGCCTACTACCAACAACGTGGCCCTTATTTCACATTAATGAGCGAGAGTGAACTCTCTCTCTTTGTGCGCTATGCTGAATACGCCTTAGAGAAAGAGAAGCCACTCAGAGCGCTTGCTATGATTGATGCGATCAGCCCTCACATTAAAGAGGCGGCCGTGCTTGATCAGCTAAAAGAGAATCTGTTACTAGGCTCCTTTCAGGGTGGAATGGGCAAAGAAGCTGAGTCCAAAGCAATTGAATGGATTAAAGAAGCGGACCCGTCCGGACCTTCAGCACTGGGATGGCGCGTACTGGCACAATCCAATTACGAAAATAAAGACTACGAGAAGGCCTTCTGGACTGCGCTTTTCCCAGTGGCTTTTTCAAACCAAATGCCAAAGGCTCACCTCGATGTCTGTTACGCCTTGGCGATACTTTCTGCCGATGAGCTACGCTTGAAAGAAGAAACAGAGCGACTAGCCAATGAAATGCGCGACCGTGGCTTTACATGGCCCGATTACATCAAAATTCTTAAAGGTAAAGCACCCGAGGCATTTACCATTGAAGCAGCACCTAAGCTTCCTAGTGAGACCGAAGCCGAACTCAGTTTAGAAGAAGCACCTATCCAAAACCCCTCCCCCGTCGATCCCATCTAGGAATTACCGACACGTATTAATTTAAAAAAACTAAAATACATAAAATGAATAATCTAAATTTAAAGAATCTCCTAACCGGAACTGTCCTCGGACTGGTCTCAGCCACTACAGTCTTTGGGCAAGAAGCTGCCGAGGCCACTACCGCGCAAGACACTTCCTTATTTGGCCTCCTCCAACAAGGGGGCTGGGCGATGTACCCACTCGGTTTGACTGCGCTCTTCATGTTCTTCCTTATTTTCTATTGCTGGAAAGAGACGGTAGCTAGTCGCTTCAACCCGCCCGGCGTGAGCAGCGCCCTTTCCGATAGCTTAGCCGGGCGGGACTTGCAGAAAGCCTCCAGCCTCTGCCAAAGCACACCGAGTGTCTTAACCCGCTGCTTAACAAGTTCTCTAAGCAAAGCACGCCCGGAAAAAGCCGACGGTAATAAGGAAAAAATCGAAGCTACTTTCATGGATTCCATTGAGGGCGAAGACGGTGCCATCAGCCAATGGATCAATTATCTTAACGTGGTCGCGGCTGTCGCACCCATGATTGGATTGCTTGGCACGGTCAGCGGTATGATCAGCGCCTTCCAAACAATCGGGCAAGTCGGCATGGGTGATCCCTCCGCTCTTGCTGGCGATATCGGTGAGGCTCTCATTACGACCGCAACTGGGCTGACTATTGGTATCCCAGCTATGATCGCCTACTTCGTCTTCCGCAACCGCCTGAATGGGCAAATCCTTGCTACGGTAGAAACTGGTGGCGACTTGATCGACGTCTACGTCGAACAATCTGCCTACGACAGCCCCGCTTCCCCTCAAGCGGCGACTGAAACCGAGTAAAAACCCTGAATGCCAAGCACTCTGACAGGCCGCTTTCGAGCGAAACTGGAGAACGGCTCCCGCACTCGTCGGAAGTCGCGTCTGTTTTCGTTGACGCAGGCGATACTAGTCATCGCGCTTATTTTATTGTGTGCCCGTTTTGTCACCGTGCTCGTAACAAGCTTTCGCGAGGAGCCGGCTTTTACAGCGCCCAAGACCATCTACCTGCCTCAACGTGAATTAGAGCACCAAATGGCGGTGACCGAATTTCAAAATGCAGCTGCTACCCCCGCGATAATACCCGCACTGACTACCGAAAGTCTACTGGCCAATATGCCCGCTCTGCCACAAATCCCTAATGTCGATTTCACGCCGGTCGAAAATGAAGCTATTGTGTCGGAATCAGATGCCCTCTTCGGGGAATCAGGGCTGATGGGCGCACTCGGAGTCCTCAGTTCGCAGGCCTCCAGCGTTTCTTTTCTCGGTATCACAGAAGAGGCGTCTCGCTTCGTCATCATTGTCGATGTATCCGATTCTTTCGTAGCTGCTGTTCAAGCCGCTGGCATGGATTTTAATGTCATCAAAGAAGAATCAGAAAAACTGATAAACAATTTGAATGCCAATACCCTTTTTGGTTTTATCCAACACGTCCGTGCATACGATACGTTCCAGGATGACCTAATCTCAGCGACCGTTGCCAATAAGGGGATCGCCCTTAAATGGCTGGATAAAAAGTTAAAGAAAATAGGGAAAAATTCGGCAGTTATTCCGTCAGTGAATGGTCACGAAAATGGGATCCTGACCGTCTTGGACTTTGCCTTTAAAATGCAGCCTGATGTAATTTTTCTCATTTCCGACGGCGGCTACTTTTCCAAGCGTGAAAATGGTAGCACGGGCCCTGTGCCACTGGGTGACGTACTCAAGCTAATTAGTTCACTTCAAAAAGAGCTGCCCTCCGATGCCCGTATCCACGCCATCCATTTCCCGGATCCGCGCAAAAGAGACGACGGCCGTATCGGCTCTGGAATGCGAAGGATCGCCGACCGAAACGACGGACAATATAGAAGGATCGGGAAATAGATGAGAAAGCTCAAACGCAGAAACCAAGAACCACAAGACTTCCAGATGGCACCCATGATCGACATGGTCTTCCTCCTGCTTGTCTTTTTCATGACGGTGGCCTCTGTGGCAAAGAGTCAGCGACAGATCGAGCTTGATCTACCCGATTCGGAGGAGAGTAAGATCCCTGAAGACGCCAGCGGGCGCGGCATTCTCTCCGTCGATGCCGAGGGCACGTACTACATCGGCGATCAAGCGCATAGCCTCAAACAAGTCAAAGATGCCATCAACGCTCGACTCCGCGCCGATCCCGAACTTCGCGTCCAAGTCCGCGCCGACCAAAACACCGAATACGAAGCCGTCCGTAAACTCCTCAAGACCGCCGCCGAAGCCGGAGCCTACGAGATCATCTACGCAACCTACGAATCGCGCTAGAGCGACTTGGACGACTAATTACCAATGAATCATAGCGAATCAGACTCAGCTTCCAATTCTACCAACAGATAATGAGACGCCTTAGGAAAAAGCCACAAGACAAGCCGGAAATCCCGATCGCACCACTGATCGACGCCGTTTTCCTGCTCTTGATTTATTTCATGGTCACCTCTTCGCTGGAGAAGCAGGAAGCCGACATCTCCTTTGAGTTACCCGGTACGGTTGAGCAAGAAGAACCCCTCGAGCTTCCCGACGAACAAATAATCGAAATTCGCCCCGACGGACAGATCGTGGTCAATGAATACAATTACGACGCCCCTGGCGCGAAGCGCCTCATTCAACTTCAAGCCATGCTAACCCGCCTGCAGGAAGCTAGCGTCGCCAATAAAACCACCACGCAAGTCACCATTTCACCCGACCAAAAGACTAAACATGCCATCATCATTCGGGTAATGGATGCCGTCTCAGCCGCCGGCATCACTGGAGTTAACTTCGCGATTGAGTCAGACTAAGACCGTCTAATATGAGGACTGCTGGCGATATCTCTCGGCTAAGCGCCCTGTATCGCGCTCAGAATGGAGGTTTCCTTGTTTCAATCCAGTGGGACTAAGTTTTTTGGAAGAAAGAAATCACAGAATCGACGATCGTTTCAACGGGGGCTAACTTACCTGGTCCTTCGTAACCACATGCTAGCATACCGCTCTGAGGTTCAATAAAGTGGCAGCCGCGCGCTTGGAGCATCTGCATGTTGGACTGCGTGGCAGGATGCGTCAGCATCTTACCATTCATGGCTGGCGCGATCATGACAGGCGCAGCCGTGGCGAGATGGATCGAAGTCAACAAATCAGGCGCAAGTCCGTGAGCGAATTGCGCGATACAGTGCGCGGTGGCTGGAGCGACCAGAAGAAGATCCGCACGGTCAGCCAAATCGATATGGCCAGGTTGCCAGCTCTCGCCCTCGTTCCAGATGTCGGAGGCGACTGGATTACGCGAAAGTGTTTGCAAGGTAAGCGGCTGGATAAAGCTGCAGGCACCCGCCGTCATAATCGGGAACACATCCGCACCTGCCTCGGTTAAGCGACTGGTGATGTCCGCCGCCTTAAATGCAGCGATCGATCCAGTGACTCCAAGTAGGATGGTGCGACCTTTTAGAATGGAAGTAGTGTCTGACACAGGGTAACAAATGGGGGGTATTTACCAGATGAACAAGACTCAAGTATGCCTTCTAATCGCGGGAAAGAAGCCCATATTTAATAAACTGACGGAACCCCTCGAATTTTTTTCACGGCGAAGCGATCAAGATATACGCTTTAGTTTTTCTCAAATATGCATTTTATTAGGTTTTATTAAACCAGGATCCCCATGCAAAAAGGCAAGATCACTAAATACACACCCTTCCCACAAATCGATTTACCTGACCGTCAATGGCCGAGTAGGACGATCACCCACGCACCCATCTGGGCAAGCGTAGATCTACGCGACGGCAACCAAGCGCTCGCTACGCCGATGACGGTGAACGAAAAATTGGAGATGTTTGAACTCTTGGTCAAAATTGGCTTCAAGGAGATCGAAGTCGGCTTCCCATCCGCGAGTGATACGGAGTTCAACTTCATCCGCCGCTTAGTGGACGAGAAGCGCATACCTGCCGATGTGACTTTGCAGGTACTCGTGCAGGCGCGTGAACATTTGATTCGTCGCACTTTTGAAAGCCTAGAAGGCGTCTCAAAGGCGATCGTGCATTTGTATAACTCAACCTCGCCTGTGCAGCGACGCGTTACTTTCAACAAAACGAAGGATGAAATAAAAGCCATCGCCGTCGAAGGCACTCGCTTGGTCAAGAGCCTCGTTGAAACGATTCCTGGCACGCAGATACGCTTTCAATACTCGCCCGAGAGTTTTTCCGACACTGAGGTAGACTACGCTCTCGAGGTCTGCGAAGCCGTCATGGCGGAGTGGTCGCCCTCCGAGGACGACAAGATCATCCTCAACTTGCCCGCCACCGTCGAAGTCGCGACGCCCAACGTGCATGCCGATCAGATCGAGTGGTTTTGCCGCAATTTAAAGGAGCGCAATAAAGCCTACATTAGCTTACACACACACAACGACCGAGGCACGGGTGTGGCGGCAACGGAGCTTGGGCTATTGGCTGGAGCTGACCGTGTCGAAGGCACTCTCTTCGGCAACGGTGAGCGCACAGGCAATCTCGACATCGTGACAGTCGCCTTGAACCTCTACACGCAAGGCGTCGATTCGGCACTTGATTTGAGCGAACTAGAAAAAATCCGTAGGGTCTATGAACGTATCACTCGCATGACGGTACACGACCGACACCCCTACGCGGGTGATCTAGTCTTTACTGCATTTTCTGGCTCGCACCAGGATGCGATTAAGAAGGGCATGGATTTGCGCTCTAAGGAGGGCGCGGAGGGCACCCGCTGGGAAGTCCCCTATCTCGCGATCGACCCTGCAGATATTGGGCGCGACTACGAGGCAATCATCCGAATTAACAGTCAAAGTGGTAAGGGGGGCGTCGCCTACATTTTAGAGAGAGACTTCGGTCTCGATTTACCTAAAGCAATGCACCCCGAAGTCGGTAAGGTCGTCAATGACACAGCTGACAAAGGGAGTCGCGAGCTATCACCGGATGAGGTTCGCGAAGTTTTCATGCAAGAGTATGTTAACTTGGAAGCACCCATGGAATTGTTATCGATTGAACGAGAGGACTTTTCCCAGTCAGGAGAGGTCAAAGTCGATGCCGAGATTTGCATGAATGGAAAATCAAATAAGGTCACTGGGACGGGCAATGGCCCCATCAGCGCCTTCGTCGATGCGCTTGAGCAAGATGGCTACAAAGACTTTCAACTACTCGACTACCGACAGCATTCGATTGGAGGCGGATCAAAAACGAAAGCTGCGGCCTATATACAGATTAAAAATGACGATGGCTCAGTTAGCTTCGGCTGCGGCATCAATGCGAATATCGAGTTAGCTGGCTTACATGCACTCGTTAGCGCCTTCAATCGAGCGCACTCAAAAGTGTAAAAAACCTTACCAGAAAGCTAGCTGAGGCAGCGGATGGCCAGTTCACGGCAGACTTCTTCCTGCTCATTAGGACGTTCGATAATAGCCTCGAAGGCCTCGGTGAACGCAATCTGAAAGTCGATCAACTTCTTCAAGGGCACCTTATTAGCCGTCTCCGCAAGTCGCCCCAGATACCACGGATTCTGGGTGAACACGTTCAAGTTACTCTTCTCTTCGCTATCTCCAAAATGATGCCCATAGGTGCGGGCCGCAGATTCCAAATCGCTTTTGGAGATGCCGCGGCCACCCAGGCGAATCGCACCTGCATCGAGTAAAACACGCAACTGAATGAGCAAGCGATTACGCGATTGAAGACTGCCGAGTAATGGCCGCGATTCACTCTGGGTAAAAAAGTGACGACGCAGCGCTTCGAGCGTCCACGAAAGTTTGAGCGAGTAAAAGGCGTCCGCTGCTTCGAAGAAGTCAGCATCTCCGAAATTAGGTACAAGATCGGTCACGAGGCGCTCACTAATGGGTTCAGCGCCCTCCCCCGCGAAGGTCAGTAACTTACGCGTCTCCTCTACGATCAACCGAGTGTTGCCGTTGACCTTGCCGATAAGCAATTCGATCGCATCGCGCGTCATCGTATTGCCCGCCTGATTGCACTCTTCAGCGATCAAAGCGGCACAAGTCTGCGCGGTGTCTTTACCCGCAGCCATCGCGGTAAAATCAGAATTTTTCTGGCACCATTTAAAAAAACTGCGCCGCTTATCGACGGGCTGCACGGTAATCAAAACACCCACACTCGTCGCATCGAGGCCTTCGAGCATCGCTTTTAAATTATCGAGTAGATCAAGTGTGCCTTGCGCACGACCCGTCGGGCTATCGGCCATAAAATTGACATCCTTAAGCCAAACAACCTTGCGCTCCCCGAAGAGAGAAAGCGTCTGCACAGCGCTGGTGAAGTGGTTGATCGCATCCTCGACTTCCGCGACATTCGAAGCACGCCCATCAACGACCTCCTTCGAGAGATCGTCCATCAAGTCCTTTGTCTGCTCAGTAAACCAAGCCTTACCCTTTTCCGAAACAAGGTAATCGTCGTCCCCACAGATAAATGTAAATGGCTTCGCTGGCATGAAAGAGTTCAGTCTCGGAGACCACTCTAAAGAGCGCAAGACGGAATGCGGGCGAGCGTAACTTGCTGTACTATTTTATCGTGGCGTGCGCGCCCTAGTCCCGCTCGCCGCAACTAAGGAACTCTGCTACCTTATTCTCACGCAATTTACGACGCATCCAGTCGAGCGCAGCGTGAACGGCACGTGCTTTAACATCGAGTCGGCCACCCGCGTAGCGAACTGTTTTACACCACACGCCGACAGGCGAATGATAGCCTAAGTGGATGGTGCCAACGGGGTTTTGTTCATTGCCACCATCAGGCCCCGCGAAGCCGGTCACACTGAGGCCATAATCAGTCGAGAGGCGCTCGGCGATACCAGAGGCCATTGCAATGGCGCATTCGGCACTGACGGCGCCGTGCTGTTCGATGATCGATTCGGGCACACCTACTTTAGAAACTTTAACATCATTTGCATAGCAAACGACCCCGCCAACGAAGACCTTGGAAGCTCCCGATAAATTTGTAAAGGCATCGCATAGCATGCCACCGGTGCAAGACTCGGCGATGGCGAGGGAGCGATCAAGCGCGCGTAGCTCATGAAAAACGACTTTTGCGAGTGAACAGTGACCGAAACAGACGAAATCCTCCCCCAATAGCACACAGGCTTCTTGCCCAATGGCCTTGAGCTGCTCCATGCTCAGCTTACGATCAAGCGAACTCAGACGCACATCGACGATGCCGTAGTGCACACAGTAGGCCACGGACAAATCGGTATAGGCTTTCACAATGGGCTGCATCGTTTCCTCTACGCTCGACTCACCTGAACCAAAAGTGCGGATCTGAAGGTAAGCTTCTTCCTCGCTCAGCGCACCGAGCGCTTGGAGCATGGGAATGGCCTCTTTCTCAAACATTGGGACCAGCTCGTTCGTGGGACCAGGCAGCATGATCAAAATCTTACCATCGCACTGATAAGCCATACCAGGTGCCGTTCCACGCTCGTTATGAAGCACCTCGCCATCTACGAAGCGATAGCACTGCTTCCGATGATGGTCAGCCATGGTATGACCGACTACTTTAAAACGTGCCTGAATAAGCGCTTCGATTTCTGGTTCGAAAACAAGCTCCGCACCCAGCGCTTCGGCAATGTTTTCCCGTGTCATATCATCCGCAGTCGGACCGAGGCCACCCGTAGTAATGACGATATCCGAGTGTGCCCAAGCCTCTAGAAAAGCACGTTTAATCTCTTCCGCCTCGTCTGTAATCACGCGATTGCGGTGGATAGGCAGACCGTATCTAGCGAGCTGCGCCCCTAGGTAGGTGAGGTGCGAGTTCTCTCGAATTCCGACGAGTAGTTCATCTCCAAAGTTGATTACTTCGACAATTGGCGTTTTAGACATAGTGATTAGTTAAAAAGAGTGCAGCTTGTGCAGAACTGCAAACGAAATGTAAGATTCAAAAGAATGCCTGAAGGAGCCAAAGCCCAGTTAAAAGAAAAAGTACGCCGCCTCCCGCATAAGCCGGGAGTTTACCAGATGAAAGATCGTATCGGGCAAGTTATCTATGTGGGTAAGGCCAAGGACTTAAAGAAACGCGTCAGTACTTACTTCCAAGCCTCACGAAAGATGACGGTCGCGCAACCAAAGGTGCGTGCTATGCTCGACCTGATTCACGACTTTGAGATCATCATCGTCAATTCCGAAGCAGAGGCATTGCTACTCGAAGGGCAACTGATCAAAAAATTCAAGCCCCGCTACAATACCGACTTTACCGACGACAAACGCTTCCTCCTCGTTCGTATCGACCCACGCGAATCACTCCCTCGCTTCCGGCTAACGCGTAACCGCACCGACAGTAATTCTCGCTACTACGGTCCCTTCGCACACTCCAGCCATTTGCGCAAAACACTTACAGAGCTACGGCGTAGATTTGGCATCCTTCTCAGCGATGCCTCCCCCGTAGAACTACCCGACGGTCGCTGGCGCCTTTACGATGATGCCCGCGCCGAAATCTACGAGCACGACAACGAGATCACCACTGAGCAATACACCGAGCGTTTAGGAGCAGCCTGCGAGTTCTTAGAAGGCAAAGCCCGCGAGTGGCTCTCTGAGCTGAAGACCGAGATGAAAGCCGCCTCCGCATCGCAACGTTATGAAGAAGCCGCTTCACTTCGTGACCGTATCGATGCCCTACAACGCACCGCTAGCCGTACCCGTAAATTTGAGCGCAACCTAGTCGGCACGCACAATCATCGCCAAGTCGTTAAACGCCTAAAAGAAAAGCTCCACATTGCCCAAGAACCTCGCCGCATGGAGTGTTTCGACATCTCCCACATTTCGGGTAGTTTTTGCGTAGCCTCGATGGTCGCGTTTAAGGACGGCTCGCCTGATCGCAAAAGTTACCGCCGCTTCAAAATTAAAAGCTTCGTCGGTAACGATGACTTCCGCGCGATGGAAGAGGTGGTCGGTCGCCGCTACCGTCGCTTACATGAAGAGGGCAAAGCCTTTCCTGACCTAATCGTAATCGACGGAGGCGCTGGGCAAGTTACTTCCGCGCTCAAAGCATTCCTCAGTCAAGGTCTAGAGCCGCCCGAGCTA
>Ga0302126_10002563_pt1 | contig 10346 bp, 13 predicted proteins | sample CB4_20m_MG_FD_203108 | JGI IMG/M metagenome (GOLD analysis project Ga0302126, IMG submission 203108) | Marine microbial communities from Western Arctic Ocean, Canada - CB4_20m | ecosystem: Environmental > Aquatic > Marine > Oceanic | place: Canada: Western Arctic Ocean | collected 2017-09-24 | reverse complement strand
TTCTATATGTTTATTACATTCATTAATAGTAATATTATAATTAATTTCTTTTATTTGTTTTATTTTAGTATTTAAATATAGTTGCTCTTTTAATATATTTACAGTATTATCAATGTCATTATTTATTAAATGTACATCATATGATGCACTTTTAAAATGTTCATTAACATAACTTAATGATTTATTAATTTTTAATTGACTATCAAAATTGTTATACATTATATTATTAATAATAGTATAAATATGAAACATTATCATATTATATTCTTCAATTTCTTCTTCATCTGATAATTCCATATCATTGTCAATAGTCATTAATTCTTTTAATGCTTTAAATATATAAAATACACTTATTTGTGTTGTTATTTCATTAATTAATTTAATATTATCTTTATACAAAATTTGTAATACATTCATTAGTTTATCAAATTGTACTGATTCTTTACAACCATTTCTTTTAGTAACAAACATTAATATATAAATATTAATAAAAACGTATTTAAATTCAAATTTTATTGTAAAATTGATATAAATAAAATCTATATACTTTTATTGTATATAAATCCATTGATTTCCATTAAATCTATAAAAATTAAAACAAGTATTACTTATAAAATTTATAAAAATTTGTCCTTTTTTTGGATTATGTAATTTTTGAAGCTCTTCATTATTAATATTAAATAATTTAATAGCATATGCATCTATGTTTTCAAATGTATTTTCAAAAGTATTTTTAATATTTTTTGTTAAAATAATAAGTTTTGAATTATTTGACATATATTTATATTTATATTAAAATTCTTCATTAAATTCAAAAGAATTATTTTTATTTTTATTCATTACATGTGAATTTTGATATTGTGTAGGTCTTGATTCAAAAAAATTAGTTTTTCCTTCTAAAGATAAACTTTCCATAAAATCAAATGGATTTTCTACATTCCAAATTTTATTATATCCAAGTTCAATAAGTAATCTATCTACAACATACATAATATATTGATACATCATACGATTATTCATACTAATTAAAGAACATGGTAAACTTTCACAAATAAATTCTCTTTCTATTTCTACAGCTTCTTTAAACATCATATGGATAATAGGTTCATCTATTTTTTGTTTCACATGTGTATATAGTAAACATGCAAATTGTGTATGAAATCCATCATCTATTGCAATTGCTTCATTAGAATCACATAATCAAGGCATTACATTTTTTTTCTTTAACCAATAAATTGCACAAAAACTACCAGAAAAAAAAATACTTTCTACAATTGCAAATGCAATTAATCTTTGTGCAAATGATATATCTTTTTGTTTTATCCATTTAATAGCCCATTCTGCTTTTTTCTTAATTGAATCAACCTCTTTTATTGCATTAAAACATTTATTTTTTTCTTTAGAATCTTTTATAATATTATCAATCATTAATGAATATACTTAAGAATGTACATTTTCCATCATTGCTTGAAATTGGTATGTAACTTTTGCTTCAGTTAATGCAATCTCTCTTATAAAATTTTCTTCTAAATTCATATTTACAATTATATCACTAGTTGCAAAAAATGCTAAAACCATTTTAATAAAATGTTGTTCATTACTATTTAGTTTAATAAAATCATCATAATCTTTACTAAAATCAATTTATTATGCTGTCCAATTTGCAGCTTGCATTATTTTATACATATTCCATATATCATAAAATTTAATTGGATATATGGTTAATCTATCATTCTGTGGATCGAGTAAAGGTTCCATTAAATATAATATGTATATTAATATTTAAAATATTTTATATCAATTTTTATTATATATATGAGTTTTTATAAAAATAATAAATTAGTTAATTGTAAACCTAAATTAGTTGATAAATATATTTTAAAAAAAATTAAACAAAAACAATTATCAATAAAACAAAATAATAATAATAATAATAATAATATATTTAAAAATAGTTGTTTTAATTTTTGTAAAAATAATTATGGAATTATGATTATTTTCATAATATTAATTTGTTTATTATATTGTAGATATAATGATGTTAAACAAAAAAGAAATAAAATAGTATTTTAAAATAATATTTAAAGACATTCATATGATATATATCAATGGAAATTCAGAATTTTTGTACTGATAAATATATTCAAGAGTATAATAATTTTATTAATCAATTAAAAAATATTTTTAAAGATGATGTGTATATACAAAATTTAAAAACTGAAACAAATGAAAAAAAATTAGATAGATGTATAATGTTACATAATAGTTTAGAAGATGAAGAATTATTTGAATATTTTTGTAAATCTAAAATTAAAGTATTTTCTTCAAAAGAAGAAAAAACTAATATTGTATCAAATAGTTTATTTGGTGAAGTATTACCTTTAAAAAAATTAATAAATAATATGAATCAACAGGTTAAAGATGTTATTTGGAAATATTTACATTTATTTTATTTTTTAATAGAAACTAATAATAAAAATAGATCTTGTAGAAAATCTAAATTATCACAAGTATTGAAAGAAAAAGAAGAAAAGTTTGCTAAAAATATTAAAAATGATTTATTAGATGTAGAATTAAATGATGAAACAAATAATATGATTGATGATATTGTGAAATCATTTGAAAAATCATTTGAAAATTCATTAAATAGTGATACGTCAAATTCAAATCCATTTGAAAGTATAATGAATATCACACAACAAATTACAGAAAAATATAGTAATAAAATAGAAAATGGAGATATTGAAATAGAAAAAATAATTGGTTCAATTCAAAATCATATACCAGGGTTGCAGGATATTATGAAAAATGCAAATATTTCTAAAGAACCTAAAAAACCTAAAGAAAAAGTTATTATTAATGAAGATTTTTCAACTGATCAAGTAGAGATAGGTAATAAAGATGAAAATAAACCAGGTATGAATATGTCTAGTATGTTTAAAATGATGAATGGTATGAGTGGTATGGGTGGTATGGGTAGTAAAGAGTTAGGAGGAATATTTAATATGATTGGTAAATTAGATAATATTAAATCAGAAGAAGAAGCACTAAAGTTAAAACAAGAAATGGATGTATATATGAAGGAAAATTTAGGTGTCGATATGACAGATTTTAATAAAAAAATGGAAGAAATTGTAATTAATGTAAAAGAAACAGATCAAGAAACGAATAAAGAAAAAGATCAAGAAAAAGATCAAGAAAACGAATCAGACTAATATAAATACTTAATTATTTATATTAAAAATTAGTTAAAAAGTAAATTTATTTATTATGTAATGTATCAAAACGAGTTATCTTCAAACGATTTGCCTGCAAACGATTTGCCTGCAAACGAGTTATCTTCAAACGATTTGCCTGCAAACGAGTTATCTTCAAACGATTTGCCTGCAAACGATTTGCCTGCAAACGAGTTATCTTCAAACGATTTGCCTGCAAACGATTTGCCTGCAAACGAGTTATCTTCAAACGATTTGCCTGCAAACGATTTGCCTGCAAACGATTTGCCTGCAAATGAACTAAAAATACAAGGTAATATTTTTTTTAAAAATAAAGAATATAATAAAGCAAATGAACAATATATTAAAGCACTAAACAAAACAAATTCAGATAAAGAATTATCAATACTTTATTCAAATATTAGTGCAACATATTGTAAATTAGAAAAATATAATAAAGCATTAGAAAATGCAACAATTGCAACAAAAAAAAATAGTGAATGGTATAAATCATGGTATCGGTTAAGTTTTGTATTATATAAATTAAATAAATTAGATCAAGCTAAAACATCAATTAATAAAACACTTGAACTATGTGAAAATAATGTGCCAAGTGATATAGAATTTATTCAAGATTTAAAAAAAGATATATATAAAAATATTAAAAATGATGATACGGAGGATGAGACCGAGACCGAGAACGAGAACGAGAACGAGAACGATGACGAAAACGAAAACACTGATGATGTGCAAGATTTAAATGATATTATGTCAATGATGAACAACATGTTAAAAAATAAAGATATAAAAAATAAGTTAGGGAATGAAGAGTTTCAAAAAAAAATAATGAATAATAAAAATAATCCATTTGAAATGTTAAAAGATCCTGAAATGCAAAATATAATGAATAAAATGATTAAAAATATGTCTAAAACAAAAAATAATTAATAATATATTTTTTTTATTAATTATTTTATATTGATGTTTATATAATGACAAAAATATGTTTTATTACAGCAATTTATGGAGGTTATGAAACATATTGTAAAAAATTTGTAAAACAAACAATTGACTCAGACTTTATATGTTTTACAGATAATAATAATATAATTAATAATGGATGGATAATTGATACAACACCCTATCATTTAATTAATAAAAGCAAAATATATAATGATACTTTTACAAATTCACTATATAATAATAAACACACTTTTAATATAGCAAAGTATTATAAACATGCATTTTTAAATATACCCATATTACAAAAATATGATGTTATTGTGTGGTTAGATGGAACAATTGAAATTATATATGATAAAACGAGTGAATATATATTAAATAATATATATAAAAAAAAATAATTGGATGGCATCATGAGTATCGTAATGGAGTTTTGAGTAACGAAGTATCAGACTCTCATTTTTTCAGATATACTAGCATATATTGGAATAATCAATCACAACCATATCAAGATGTAGATAACCAATATAATTGTTATTTAGAAGATGGTTACAACGACTTATTTTTTAAAAATATTAATTCACACACACCACATATTGGTGTATGGATTACTTGTTTTGTTGCTTTTCTTCATAAAGATAATGATGTTAAGAATTTTTTAGACACGTTGTATTTACAAACTTTAAAATATACAACCCAAGACCAAATAGGGTTTTCTTATGTTTGCCAAAAAACAAATATAATTCCATTTACGTTACCTAATGATGAAATATACGGAGATTGTCCTCACAAAAACACAATGTTTTATATAAAAAAAGGTCACGGACAATAAAATTTGAAATGGGCGTTTTAAATGATAAAAGGTGTAATAGAATTATTAATTTTATGATAGAAGTTTATAATAATAATAATAATATTAAACCATTTGATACCAGTACACACGCAATGATGCTCACTACTATTAAAAAAATTATTAGATAAAGAAAATAATTTACAAAAATCAAAAAAAGAATTACAAAAAAATCAAAATACAAGAAGTATTTCAAGAGATTTATTTTTAAATATTAATAAATATAAACTATTATATGATGATAATATTATTTATAGTAATAGTTGGTATGATATAAGATCAAAAATACCTTATCCAAAAAATAAACAAGAATTAGATTATACTATTAATGATTATATTATTAAAGATATTTATATATTACAAAAGTATGTTAAAAAATATAATATTAAAGAATTAGATTTTTTATCAAAAATAAAATTAAGTGATAATACTTTAGATGTTCAACAACAAATGACAGTTGAACAACAAACTGAACAACAAATAGAACAAGAAATTGAACAACAATTAGAAACTAAAGTAAATAATAATATACCTATATATGTAAATAATCATAATCCAGAATATTATACAGAATCATGTAATATTAAGTCAAATAAAGATACTTTTACAATAGAAGGTAAATTTATTTCTGAAAATGATGTAATATTATTTAGAAATAATATATTAAAATATTTTTATAAAAAATTAAGTGACAAAGATGAAAGTATTAGTATGTATCCTGTTGTAATTAATTATGAAAATAAATATATTATAGTATCACCTATTGAGTCAATAAACTTTTTTTCAAAATATATTATAAATGATATAGATATGAATAGTATGATAGTAAATAAATTAATACAATATATATATGTAGGTAAAGATACACCATATAATTATATTATTGATTTTATTAATATGATAACACCCGAATTATATAAAACACTTATACCGCAATTTATTTATAAAAATATTTGATAACAAATTAGAGTTAACTGTTGAAAAATTAACAGATAATAAGCTATTACCAAAAGTAATTAAAATTTTTAATAAAAGTAACCTAAATATTGATTATTATAATAAAGAACTAGAAAAAGAAATTAATACATATACAGATACAACTACATCATTTATTGAAAGTATTAAAAATTTTTTAAATAAACAGTAATTATATAGAATCTACTACTTTTAATTCATCTTCTGTATCTGATAATTCTATAAATGGTTGTTGTTTTTTATTTAAAATGTTTCTAATATTTAAATTATTTGTTTTAGTTGAAAAAAAAAATCCTTTATCTTTAATAGATTCATTTGATGTAGATTCATTACATAAAGTAATGGGAGGAAAACCGCCATTTGGTAACATAATATATATATATTTATATAATTTTATTTATATATATATATATTAATTAGTATAAACTGAATTAATTTTACTAGGTATTGTATTTTCTAATTCATATTCAAATTTTATTGTAATTGTTTTGTTTTCATTTTCATATTTTTTAATTATTTCTTTTGTTATTGGTTGTTTACCATTATTAAAAATATAAATAATAGTATTAAAATTATCATAAACAATAATTGGATATTCAAAAATATAACTTAAAATAGTTAGTTCAAGTTCTCCATTATTATTTGTGGTTGTTTTTCTAAACTTATTAATTGCAGATTCAAAAAAATTATTTTCATTTTTAAAAAAATATTCTAATTCTTTTAATAATTTAAGATTATCTTTATTATTCATTAGATAATCAATAATTTGTGCTTTTAATAAATACGTTATTTGTGTTTGTAAATCTGATACGTATCCTAAATTACGTGATTCTTTATCATATAAAGGATTATTAATCCAATATAAACTATTTACATATGCTCTAATAGTTGAATCCATATTATTTATTATTAATTGAGTTAATGTATCACCTACTTCAATCATTTCAGGATAATCTTCCTCAATATTAATTTCTTCTTTTTTATAAATTTTTTTTCTACCAATTGTTGGTATTTTTTCTTTACTAAATAATTCACTCATTATTTTTTTAATATTAAGATTTGATGTTTTAATAATTTTTTGATTTTTTCTATCTGTATACATATTATAATCAACAATATCTGAAACAAAATAATTATTTTCTTGAATAAGTTCTTTAAATTGAATATTATTTAAAATCATTTCTTCAATAATTTTATTTATAAATTCAATACTTTTATCATATTTAAGTTGCATTTTACAACTATTTGATGCCCACAAACAATGTAAATTAATATTACATTTTTCTTGTGTTTTATTTACCTTACAATAATCTCTAATATTTTTAACTTTATACATACTTAAATCTGGTGTTTTATCTATTATATTAATAATACCATCCTTATTGCCATCCTTTTTTGATATTTTATTTTTTTCTAATTTTTTAGATACAATATTAAACATTATTTCTCTTAATTCAATTCTTTTTTGAGATTTTTTAAGATCTTTATTTCTTACAATTAATATAACTCTTTCTTTAATATTATTATTATTTTCAAAAAATAAACTAATTTCTAGTCTAAATATATTATAAGCTTCATTATAATATTCTAATTCTTTTATTTCATTATTAATCATATTAGGTAAATTTGATTTTGTATTTATTAAATTATCAATTTCATTTTCTAAATTTTTATTTGATAATTTTAATTTATATTTTTTTAATTCAGATGGAGAAACATTTTCTGGTTTAATTGGAATATTTAAATCATTTTCCAAAATAATAGATATTGCCATAATATCACCATTTTTATTTTTAGAACTATATGCTAAAAATTTTGGTGTATATCCTAATTTAATTTGTTTATCTAAATTATTTAAATTATCAATAGTATCTTTTAATTTACCAAAAATACTTTCATCAATATTATTTTTTTTATAGATATAACTAAAACCACTTGGTTTTACTGGTATAAGTTGTTTATTAGTTAATCTGATAAATCTTACTTTATTTCTATTATCTAAAATTTGCGTGTTAATAGATATATTATTATCTTCTAATATTTTTATTAAATTTTTATTTGTAAATATTGTTGTTTTTTCTATTTTATTAATAATATTATTAACACAACTTTTATTAAAATAATTTTTAAGTTCTTCTATATTTTTTTTATTATCAACATAATTAAATATTTTTGATAATATAATTTTTTTATCAGTTTTACCATCTTTTTTTAATTTATAAATAGGAAAATAATATTTACCTTCTTTTAATAAAAAAATACAATTTCTATCTTCATTAACCATATTATAATTTTCAGAATTTAAACAATTAATATAATATCTATAAATAATTGTATCTTTTTCTAAAGTTTTTTTAATAATTTTTGTTCTTTTATCTAATAAATAAACAAATATACCTTTATTATCAATAACACCTGGTATTGATAATAATTCACCAATAACATCATATTCTAAATATAAACTAGATTTTATAGTATCTATATAGTTTTGTCTAGTATTAAATATTTCTTTAATATCACCATTATTTAAATAAGTAAAATAAATATCATCTTTATCTTTAACAAGAAAATCTACCATTTTTTCTTTTAATTCATTAACTGATGTTCCATATATATTTGCAATTGCTGCTAAATAATTATATGTTTCATCTTTAACAGTATATTTAAAAAAATAACCAGATTTAGAATTAATAAGATAATGATTTTTAATAATATGATCATTATTCCATAATTTATTAAAAAAATAATCTAAATATTTTGGTAAATAAATAAATCGTCCTTCTTGAATTTTGTTAGTATCTTGTAAAATATAAACTTTATCTCCAATACTATCATTATCTATTTCTTCAACTTTATGATCTTCATCCATATCACCCGAACATTTTAAAAAATAACTTTTTTTTTTACTATTAACTGAATCTAATTGATCTTTTTTAAAACAACATGGTGTACATAAATTAGATGGATTACTTCCTCTTGATAGAAATCCAATATACATATAATTATTATTTTCATCTGTATCACATGTAAAATAGTTAAATTTACCAGATTCATCAGATAATTTAACAGCTTTTAAAGTAACTTTACTTTGCTTACCTCTAATTTTAACATTTACTGTTTTTTCATAAAATCCACTTTCTTTATTAAATTTATATCCCATCTTTTGTAATTTATCTAGTTGATCAGAAGATATAATATTTTTTTTAGCTGGACGTCTTTTTTTATTACCACTATTTTGACAATTTCTGGTCCAATGATTTTGTCCTTCTTCGGGTCTATATCCTAATCTAGTTTTATCTAATGATGTTATAGATTTTACTGTATTAATAGATGTTTCATAATTTACAAATTCAACAACTTTATTTCTTCTTTTGGCTACATTACTTAATTTTAATAATTGATCTTTTAATTTTTGATATTTTGATTTTTTATATAAATAAGTTTCAGAATATAAAAATATTAAAATTTTCATAAAATTAATAAGTTCTTCTAATTGATATTTACTTCTAGCACCAGCAATACGTATTTTATATTTATCACGTTCTTTACCTTGAATATCTATACCAATACCGGGTGGTTTTGATTTTGGTAATACTTTTAATTGTTTTAGAGCTTTTTTAGATTTTTTAATTACTTTACTATATTTATCTTTAACATAATCTAATTCTTTCGCAGCAAGATTAGCAGTAATATTAAATTGTTTTGCTACTTCTTCAACTAATTCTTTATTAGATAATTCATAATTTCTTAAAAAATATAAAATTCTTAAATGCATTCTAGTTTTATTTTCATAATTTGAAATTCTTTTATATCTTAAATATGTACCATATTTTGATGTATTATCAATTTCAAAAGTTTTTTTTGAAACTCTTTTTTTTGGTTCAATAACAAGGGCTATATAAGGAAAAAATAATCTAGAAAAATCAGATAAATCATTATGATTAATAGTAAATTTTTCTGGTAAATTAAATTTTTGAATGGTATTAATAAATGCATATTTAAATCTATCATTGTCAGGTGGAATAATTTTTATTTTTTTATTTTCAGAATTAATTTTATTAATTAAATCTCTTACATAATTATATGATTCATTTATATCATTTACTGTAGCCATATTATTTTCAGACCAAGTTATTTTATATTCTATTCTACCATTTTCTAAAAAATTAATTGAAATAAATTTATTGTCATTTAATTTAATTCTAAAATATAATCCATATGGTGATGTTTGAAACCATTTTTCTAATAATTCTTGATTCTCTAAAATATCAGATTCTGTAAAAAATTTATATGTTACTTGATTATCACTTGACATAAATTGAATAAATGGATATTTATTATCA
>Ga0302126_10002562_pt1 | contig 10346 bp, 6 predicted proteins | sample CB4_20m_MG_FD_203108 | JGI IMG/M metagenome (GOLD analysis project Ga0302126, IMG submission 203108) | Marine microbial communities from Western Arctic Ocean, Canada - CB4_20m | ecosystem: Environmental > Aquatic > Marine > Oceanic | place: Canada: Western Arctic Ocean | collected 2017-09-24 | reverse complement strand
GCGAAGAAAGAAACAACCGCCGCGGCGACGACGAAAGAAAAAGAAACGAAAACGATAAAATCCTCGTCATCGGCAATGATGAAGGCGCTTCCAGGTATAAAGGGATCAGGATCAGGATCAGGATCGGCGGCGGCGGCGGCGGCGGCGGCGGAAAAACGAAGTGTCGGAAGAGCCTATAAAGAGGGTAACCCAACAGGCGGCCATAGCGCTTTAGAACTCGGCGCTTTTGGTGATTTGACCGAAGAAGTCGATCAGCTCAAGAGAGATAGAATGGTTCTGTTAAAAGAAGTAATGAGATTACGGCTTGAACAAGACGATACGCAAACGCGAATGCGTATGTTGGAACAAAGGACTAGTCAAAACGAACAATTTAGCGCGCAAATGCGTTCGCTTCTCGAAACGCTTCAACAAAATCCAAAACTCGCGCAAGATTTTGGCGAGCAGTTGAACAACGTTTCTTCACGTTTTGCTCCTCGCAAACGTCGACAAGCGATTCCTCTACTCGGAGGGGGTGAGAACAATAACAGCATAGAAAACGATTTTAACAACAACAATAACAACAACAACAACAAAAATAATAATAATAATAGAGAGAACGAGAGGACGCAAATGCACCTCGACGTGGCTGAAAATCATGCGAGTAATTTACGATTGCAAGAAATCATGGACGAACGCGAAGAGCGCGAACCGAGTCCAAAATTGTTCCCAAATGGGAACTTTGCGCTCGTTCCTACGCCCGATAAAGAAACTGGTTTAGCTCAGTTCACGTGGCAAGAGATCATGGAAGCAAATACGCCTTCGAATGAATCGACCGAGAGTTTGAGGAAATTAGTGAACGATTTGACAAACGAAGAAGAAATGATGCACGATGAAAACGACGATGAAGACCCGTTTATTTCGAGTATTTTAGATCGCACGAATAGCGCTGCGGTTTCTCAAGATCTGAGCGATATATTACCTACGGCTGGAAGTTTGAGTTTATCTTTTCTCGATTCGGAGGAAATGACAAACTTAGTGAAGATGGCTGAAGAATCTAATTTATCATAATAAACGAACGAACGAACTAATTAAGAAACAAAAACAAATAAACATTTACTGGTACTACTAGGTATGGTAGCTAGGTATGGTAGCTAGGTACCAAGTGCACATATATATATATATAGCGACGCAGTCAAAAATATACTATTCTTTTCAAAAACTTCTCCATCACTTTCACCCTCGCGCACTATCAGCACGCTAGTTTTTCGACACTTCCTTTACCACTGCGCACGTCGAAGCAAAAGAAATTACAAGTTGGTTCCTCCGCGTGCGATATCGCTTTAATCACTTCGTTTGCTAAAAGTCCTCCAACGATTGCGGCGATGGCGGGCATTTCTATACTAGTATCTAAAAAAAGCTCTAAATCATCCGCAGTGAGACTATCGTTGACTTTCTCTCCCCCAGGAAGGGTCGAAATATGTGTTCTCACTTCTTCAATCGTTTGCGATTTGTTGTTTGTAGTTGATGTAGTGGATTTTTTCATCTCCAACTGTTTCAAAGCGCAAAAGATTGGCGCAAACTTGCAGTTCCTTTTCGGTTTAAAATTAACAAACGAACTGTTTTCGACGACTGCATGTAACGAGGCGAATTTCAAAGTAATCGGTTTTGTTGACGCGTCTGTATCGTTCTTGTTTAATGATGATGATGTTGTCGTCACGTATTCGAACTCGTTTGACAGGTCTGTAAAGAAATACCCAAATTGTGAACAGACTTCGGCTAAAAAGAACGCTACTTTTTTCTCTCGACACCGTTCGTTCAACGTTCTCAGTTTATTATAATCGTTTCGTCGCCCGCAGCAGACGACGACGTCGAAGTCTTCGATTGATAAATCTTCCAACTCGTTTTCAGTCGATTTCGTCACTGAACCGAATGGGTTCATCTCTTGTAAGGCATTTGCAGAGGCTTGAGTGATATCGTCGTTCTTCTTCTTCTTCTTCTCGTTGTTATCGTCATCAGTACTTTCGTTATTGAGGTTTTCGACGTGTTCAACAGAGACCAAGAAATTATTCTTCAAATCAGAACGATCACGATCAGTATCGTTTAAACCCGTATTTAAATCATCGAACAAGACTACTTTCCCACACCCAGCTAAGACGATGTTCTTCGCACATTCTAACAAAGTCTGTGCCCTTGAGCCTAAGAGGAGTACTTTCGCTTTTGAGATTTTCAGTTGCGTGTTCACGCCCCAGACCCTTAATTGACGATCGTACATAGCCTTCTGTTCATTCGTCAACGAAAATGAGTTTAAGAGATCTTCCGATCGTTCTTCGTTCATTTTAATCTTATTTTAATCTATATGGTATTTTAATCTACGTAAGTAGACAACACTGATGAGCTGATGAACTGAAGAGGATGATAAACCCTAAACCCCTATAATAACCCCTAATAACCAACCCCTTGTCGTATTCTTTTTATTCTTTTTTGACCCTGATCGCCTGTGGCCTGATGCCCGTGTGCTGATTCGGAGCGAGCCATATTTCATATTAGACGTAGTAGAGTAATAAATATATATCAGAGTATACTCGTAGTGTAATTAAAATGGTCGTCGTTAAAGACGGTCAAAGCGCTAGATCGAACGAACGTTCTACTGATGAGCCGAGTAAGAAAATCTTAACTACCAGCATAGCTTCAGCGCGAAAACGGTCATCGAAAAAACCAACAACGTCTTCTTTTTCTCCTTCCGACGACGACGATGATGTTGTTGTTGACAAAAAAAAGACGAAGAAGACTGAGAAGAAGACTGAGAAGAGGACTCCTAAGAACGCCGCCGTCGTTGTCAAGAAAAAGACAAAAACCAATAATAGTAATAAAAGTAAAGAGAATCATTGGGGATCCGGTGGTGATCACGATAAATATGGTCAATTAATCTCACAATTAGGAGTATGTTTATTAATCTTAACAACACCGTTCTTGGCAGTGATGATTTGGGACGTGTTCGTGAACAAAAACGGTTCATGCGCTTTGATCGTCGATATCATTAGAAAGAAATCGTTCAAAGGGTATTTGCAAGAAATGCTCCCATGGCCAACGAAAGGAGCATTCAAGCATTTGATCTCATACGCTTCGTTTGAGGCCATTTTGCAGATCTATTTACCCGGTAAAGTACACCTCGGCCCAATAACGGCTACCGGGAACGTGCCAGTATATAAAGCAAATGGAGTTTTATCCTTACTGACGACTTACGTGGGCTTTTTTCTTGCATGGCATTTCGGTCTAACGTCGCCGAAGATCGTTTATGACCTTTTTGGCGAAATGTTATTCGCAATGTCCATTTTCGCAATCTTTTTCTGTCTCTTTCTTACGTTCAAAGGGTTATATTTCCCGACAGATTCGGATTCTGGGACGACTGGGAGTTTTTTATATGACTTTTATTGGGGTACAGAATTATATCCCAAATTTGGGAAGCTTAACGTTAAGCAATTCACGAATTGCCGTTTTGGTATGATGGCATGGGCTTTATTACCAGTTGTATTCGCGTGTTATCAATACGAAAGAGACAGCTTCCTAGCGGATTCAGTCCTCGCCTGCGTGATTCTCATGTGTTCTTATAATTTCAAATTTTTCTATTGGGAAACTGGTTATTTCAACTCTATGGATATCATGCACGACAGAGCTGGGTATTACATTTGCTGGGGTTGCTTAGTATGGGTACCTTCTCTGTACGTATCGCCGGCGTTGTTCATCGCTTCGGTCAAACCGGCGGTTCAACTCGGGACGACAAAATTTCTATTCATCGTCATTAGTGGCTTGCTATGTGTTTGGATAAATTACGACTCCGATCGTCAAAGAATGGAAGCGAGACGAACGAAAGGAAAAATGCTCATTTGGGGTAAAAAGCCGACGATGATTAAAGCGAAATACCAAACTATCGAAGGCGAAGAGAAGACTTCGCTTTTGTTAGTTTCTGGATGGTGGTCCGTCTCGCGTCACTTTCATTACCTTCCGGAAATTTCCGCCGCGTTCTTTTGGACGATGCCGGCTGGTTTTGGCAAAGTCGTTCCCTATTCTTACGTCATCTTTCTAACGATATTGTTGTTCGATCGATCAGTTAGAGATGATCGACGATGCGCGGCTAAATATGGGAAATATTGGGACCAATATCGTTCTAAAGTGCCGTATAAAGTTATCCCGGGCGTTTTTTAAATAATCTATGCTAGAATAAATAATAATATAATTATTGAGAGTTGTTGTTGTTGTTGTTGTTGGTGGTGGTGGTGTTGTTGGTGGTGGTTTTTTATTTGTTGATTAAGTGCTTAGAAAGTATCGTCGTTGTTTTTATTTACCAGACATGCAGAACGAAAAAAAATAATCAGACACTCAGACTTGTAGACATCATAGCGAAATTGGAAAAAAAACTGTTTCGGATAAAATTATATAAAAACATTACATTTAAGACGTACGCGCGACTTACTTACTTATTTGCAACCATGCCTCGTGATATGACTGGTACGCGTATATTTACTCTCTAATTCTTTCGTGATAACGCGTCATATTCTTATATATATAGATATATAGATATCTTCATCATCTTTCTTTTCTTTCATCTTCCACAAACTATTTAATTTTGGGAAAAAAAGGCGTTACTTTCTCTTTTGCGCACTGAGATCTACGTTTAGTTCGTTAATAAAATAGCAGCGAATAATAATGATAATTATCAAAACAAACGAAACAAACGAACGAAGGAATATATATATATATAGTTATTAAATAGCACTACTAACCATATCATTTTCTCTCTCTCTCTCTCTCATTAAATAAATAGGTTCCGGGAGATATCCTCCACAACCGAAATTTCAGCCCTTTGCGTTTTACTCCTGCTTTCGTCTCGGAGATCCCGAACAAGCCGATTTGATCATGGAAACCGATCCGTATTTCTGGACGCAAGACAACGGTGCTGGAGGTCCTATCCACTTTGCAACAACGTATAAGCAGTTGGATATGATTCATCACATCATCAGGCACGTCCCGTCGTGTGTTAATCAACGCGACACGAAAGGTTTTACTCCGCTTCACAGAGCGGCGTATCTCGCGCAATACGACGGCTACCTCGAGATTTTCGAGTACTTGCTCTCTGAGGGCGCAGATCCTGGACTTACTACGAACGATTACGACCCGTATTTGGATCCAGGATTAAAGACGCCAATTCAAGTCGCAATCCAAGACGAAGACGTGAGAGATCGTTTGCAGTTTCTCATCGATAAATACGCGGACGTTCCGAAAAAGGCGAAATGCCATCCAGATCTTGGTGATTGGTGGACAATTTACGATTACGGTTTAGATGTCGTTCAAACTTGGGCGCACGATTATAAGCCGAGTTATCCGGAAAATCGCAGACGCGAAAAAGCGAGAGAAGAGAAACGCGTCTTCAAGGACAATCGTCGCGAGAAGAGACAAGAGTTGGAAGCTCAAATCGAACTCGAAATCGCGGAAGCTAAAGGCGAGCGCTTATTAACGTTCAAGGACGGGAAAACCGATGATTCTGTCATTGATCCGAAAACTTTGAATACTTCTCCAATCGCGTTTCTCTTCCCCGGTCAAGGCTCGCAAAGCGTCGGGATGTTGAAAAGTTGCAAGGATTTACCAAAAGTTCAGGAAATGTGCGAAAAGGCGAAGGAAATTCTTGGTTACGACATCTTGGACATTTGCATCAACGGTCCAAAGGAAAAACTCGATGATACGGTTTACGCGCAACCTGCTTTATTCATCGCTGGACTTGCCGCGGTTGAAAAGTTGAAAGTCGACGACCCAACTTTCGACGTATCGAAGGTCGCCGCTTGCGCCGGTTTATCTTTGGGCGAATATTGCGCCTTGGTATTTGCGAAAGCGATTTCGTTCGAGGATGGTTTAAAAGTCGTCAAAGTTCGCGCAGAATCCATGGCTGCGTGCGCAAAAGTCGGCGATCACGGTATGCTTACCGTCGTTGGCTTGAAAGACGAACAGTTGGAAAAGATTGTCAAAGACGTCAAAGCCGAAGGAAAGAACGACGAAGTGCTTGAAATCGCAAACTATCTCTTCCCGCAAGGCAGAGTCGTTTCTGGAGACAAAACCGCACTCGCTCGAGTTGAAAAGAAAGCGCAAGCCGAAGGAGCTTTGAAAGTTGCGTATTTGGCCGTTTCTGGCGCTTTCCATACGTCTCGCATGGACTCGGCTGCGGAAAATTTAAGAACCGTCTTGGAAACTATCAAAATTTCGAAACCAGAGACTCCGATTTTCATGAACGTACTCGGTACGCGCATTGCAGAGTCTGAAACGAACAAAGATACTATCATTGATTTTCTCACAAAACAACTCGTATCTCCAGTGTTATGGGAAGCGACGTTGAAGAACTTGGTCAGCGAAGGCAGAACAAAGTTATACGAGCTCGGACCGAACTCGCAAATCAAATCGATGACAAAACGCGTCTCCATGGATGCCTGGAAGGGATTCACGAACGTCGACGTTGCGAAATAAATTACTTCATTGAGAGAGAGAGAGAAAAAAAAAACGTTATGTTATTATTACGCACGGAAATATGAATACCTATAGTACACATCTTTACTTAAAAACAAACTCTCCTATATTATTCTAGATTACTATCACAAACATACCTCGCTAGGAAATCTATAATAACTTGAGTAAACTTCTCTGGCTCATCTTCTTGAATCGCGTGCCCGCTTTGTGGGAAAACAACCATTTGAAATTTACCTTGCATCTGAGCTATAGTTAGAGTCGTGTCGAGTCTATCAGTCCCCGCTAAAAGCAATGCTTTCGACGTCTTTGCTTTCAAGAATCTTTCACTCATCCCTAAATACCACTCTTTCCAATACGGTTCTGTTTTAACTACGTCGCATCTGAACACTAAAGTTGATGATCGATCGTCTTCGTCGTTGGACTTTAATTGAGCAGGGAATGAAATTCTCGCTGATTCCAAATTCTTTGTCGAACCTCCGAAACCGACGCACCAGCGAAAGGCGTCGCGCATTGTCCTAAACGACGTTGGTCTGTTTAATAATTGCAAAGACATCATCGGTAAAGCTTTTAAAGCTGAACCTTCAACGACGTCTATGACGATTAGGCCGGCTAATTTGATTCGTTCATTTGATTTCCAAATATCTTCTCTGAGTGCAACTGATGTTGCGACTGAAGCCCCCATTGAATGGCCTAGTAAAACGCATTTATTCTTTTTCGCTTTTGAATCATCAAGTATTTCTTTCAAAATAAAAATGATATCGTCCGTCATTCGTTCTAAACTAAAGTCGTTCTTATCTCGCATCTGTAACGACTCACCGTGGTTCCGCAAATCGATTGCGTAAATTTTCGTATTAGTATTAGTGCTGCTATTCCTAAACTGTTTTACAAACGGCGCCCATGATAACGCGGCGTATGGACAGCCATGCAAACATATTATTGATGTTATTCCTTCTTCTTCTCTATCACTATCATTGATATCCGCTCTATAGACGCAAAACTCTTCTTCTTCTTGATTTTTCTCGTTTCTAACTACCCTAATCTTTTCATCAAAATATCCATCGTCGTTCCAGTGTTCTGGAGCGATCACAGCTCTGGCTGGAGGCGGTGGCATAGCAATCGCATCTTGTTCTTTGTTATTATTATCATTATTATTATTATGATTACTTTTGGGTGGTTTCGATTGCGCTTCTATAACCGGTTTAAGTCTGCTAATACTCGTACTTTTGTTATTATGATACATTCTAATTTTAGGTGATATACTCGGTTGATATAAACCTCCTCCTCTTCCTCCTATTGCTCTGGTCCAATTTGGATTTGGATCTTTACTGATATCACCATCATCATCATCATCATCATCGTTCTTCTTCTCATCTATTCTGTCCATATGCTCATATTAATATTATCTCAGCTTTTTTTGAATAAAATGTAAAGTTCGAATGAAGAAAAGTCCGTCAGTATTATTACGCGTATTATTAAATATAGTATCCATAATAAACCTCTCTCTCTACTACTACTACTACTACTAATAATAATAATAATAAAGATAATAATATATAAAATCGTCATGTTTTACGACGACGAAGGCGACGACGACGATGACGATGATAACAACAATCAACATCAAAAACATCAAGAACAAACAATATTCAAAGAGCGAGTTGATTGTAATCTATACACCTCTTACGTCGCTAATTTCTTATCGAACGCTCAAGTAGATTCTTTAACGTTCGAACAGAAGAGTACTTTAGATCGAGTGAAGGAAGAGAATACGTTTTTGTTCGCAATACAGAACGTTACGAGGAGGCATAAAATGGAATATCTACCTCAACACAAATTCTATGTGAAGTTAATGGACATAATCAGACGCGATCGAACCGGTAGCGAGCAACCACTCGATGACAGTAACTGCGTTCGAGAAGCAGTGAAGATCTTAAGGAACTTGTTCGAAGAACGACCAAACGTTATATGGAACTCGAGGAAGAACGAGATAATCACAAACATCAACGCGTGGACGCCATTAGATAGTAAGAAGAGAAAAGAATTAGACAGCACTGATGTTGCACAGACGACACCGAGAAGTAGAACAATGTCGCGCATCTATAACAATATCGATAACAATAATACTACAAATAACAATAGTTCGATAGGCGCTACTGCATCGATGGGATATCAATATTCAGGCGGTGGTAATAATCTTTTCGTTTCCACGCATCACCAGAACGTTGGCCCAGAAGCGGAATGGAAATCGTTCGAATCACTTTTGGTAGAAAGTTTAAACGCTCCAGAAACTATCATGAATAATAAGCGCTCGTCTCGGCAATCGACGCGCAAAAATGTAGAAAAAAATCGAGGAGAAGGAGAAGACAACGAAAAGAAAAAGAATGAAGTAAGAATACCGTGTTCTTACGATCAATGTCTTGGACCGACGCTTTTATTTGGACACGTCGCGTATATTCTAGAGTATGATTTGAACGTTAGGCGAGCGTTTGCTTTATCCGAACAACAGAATGATAAGCAGAAAAAGAACTCGTTAACTAGACATGAGAAAATTATCGACGTCCTGAAGGCTTCGTTGTTGTATAGGTTATTTTTTCCTGAGAACAAAGTAGACGTTGATGAGTGTATTAATAATTTGAACAAAGCAATCATGCGTGGATGCTGCAAAGACGATGCGGATTTAGAGAAATTAATGGCGTCCGAATCGTTTTCGTCAAAGAAAGATGAGAAAAGAACGATCGACGAAGATGCAAGATTCAAAAGACTTGACGCTTCCACGAAAGAACTCGCAAGGTCTGCGGCTATAATCCTTAACGCTCTGTTATCAATAATTTGGGATTTGAAGGAGTTAGGTAAAGAATCTTCGTCCATATCGAGCGTTGGCTTAAATCGTTCGAATAAGAGTTCGTTGATTGATAAAGTCGAAGACACAATCTTTCAAATGATGAAAAAAACGGTTATTACAGAAGCGAACAAAAAAGCGCATGGCGGTGATAAGTTTACGATCAATTACTTACGCTCAATCGGTCCCGAACGCGTGCATTTAGAGTTGTTTCGAAGAATTTTCGTTAACGATATTAACAAAGAATACGCTCCAAAGCTGTTTTCGGAAGAAAACTTTCCAGCATTTGGAAAGCGCGAGCGAAATGAGCTATCGGAAGATATCGCTTTATTGTTCTCGGGTTCAACGAAGGATATAAGACACATTGGAATAGCTAAGAAAAGTCTGCGTAACGAGCTTTCGAATTTAGGACATCTGTTTTCTATTCTAGTGAAGAATCGTGATTATGATAATGTCGAATCCAAATACGGCGGCGACGATGCAAGCGACGACGACGGCATTTTTAAACATGCGCAAATATCGTTAGAGGTCGAACTTAAGAGGAGAAAAGTACAATCTGAGGACGACGAGCGCGCCGTATTCATGGCTGGTCTCGTGAATAAGCTGTTGAAGAAACAATAATAGTTCATAATGTAGTAATATCTCAAAGCTTTGTTTTTTAGTTCTTACGTCGTCTGAGTACGATTGTTTGAGTACGATTCGTAACGCCACTCGAATTTATTTGTTGGAGAATGAGAGCGGAAGCGGGTCAGTAGTTGCAGAAAGTGGAAGCCACGACGAATTGATGCGCAAAGGAGGCAAGTACGAGTTACGAGTTACTCCGTAACGCGTACGACGATAAATAATAATAATAGTTGAGATTAATAATAGACAAGGTGTACATAATACAAAAGTACAATAAACCCGTTCACTCGCGCGCGCGTTATTATAGCGTATTAGGTAACTTAAAAGGATAAAGACACAATCTGAAGACGACGTTGAAATATATAAAATTAGTTCACACGCGCGCGTTATTATA
>Ga0302126_10002559_pt1 | contig 10353 bp, 5 predicted proteins | sample CB4_20m_MG_FD_203108 | JGI IMG/M metagenome (GOLD analysis project Ga0302126, IMG submission 203108) | Marine microbial communities from Western Arctic Ocean, Canada - CB4_20m | ecosystem: Environmental > Aquatic > Marine > Oceanic | place: Canada: Western Arctic Ocean | collected 2017-09-24 | reverse complement strand
CATCTGTTTTCTCGAAAACTCGCTCTCTCGTTCGACCGACATCAACAACTCTTCCTTGATTTCCTGGAGCTCGAAGATTGCGTTGCGATGGAACTCTGCTCTCTGGTAATTTCTTAAACCACACAGTGCCGGGAACTTGCTATACAGTCACTTTGCTCTCAAGAAAATAAAAAATATGACACCCTCAAAACAACTATTTTCTCACTCAAAAGCGCTCGTTAACATCGAGCTCTTCTTCGATTAACGCACATATTGTTACATTTTCGAGTATATCTAGCGTTCCTCTTTCACTAGAACTAAAAATAATCACATAATATTAAGGTTAAGGCTGTTTTTGAAGCGTTTTGGTGATATGACTAGGAAGACAAACTATTCTTCAGTGTTTTCACTGCTCTCCTCAAAGCACTTCTTCACAAAAAGAGGGAACTACTAGCTTAAAAACTAGCCATGTTTAGGGTTTCAATGACTAGTGTTTTTGGCTTAAAAAACATGCCTAGTTTTTCACCTTTTCCCACAAAAAGACCTGCTTGCTGACGTCAGAGGGCGAACAAAAAATAATAAATGATTGCGATAACTATGAACTCGATCTCGCTCTCGCTCCTGATGATCTTCGCGCTGACTAAGAACGCATTAGTCTCCTGCGTTGACTACTACGCCTCGCGTTTCGATCGCGTAAGCGCCACGGAGGATAGCCTTGGCTCGAACGAAAGAAAAGTCGAAATCGCTGGCGACTACGAAGTCACTTATGGCGACTACTTCAAGATCGTGAGGACGAAGTGCGCGTTCGAATACGCTCTGAAGAATCCGGATAAGTGCGAGAGGCAGACGTACGTGTTACGGAAACGAGCGATGCAGAAGCCTACTGTTGACCCGGTGACTTTGGAACCGATCGAGGGAAATAATGGGACGACTGTGAAACATTTTGAGATCCCGGCGAAGAATATTAGCGTCGGCGGCACGTACGTCATGGCGTATTTAGAGGTGCTCGGGGTATCGATGGATGTTTTGAAGTTGATGGATTCAGGATACATGCATTCACCGTGCATGCAGAAGGCGAAGAATGATGGGTTGTTTACTGGGGATGTGAGCGTGTACGATTCCACGGCGTGGTCTGAGAAATGCGACGAATTGAACGTCGACTTGGCGTTTACGGATGAGTTCTTGTATGGATATTGCGAGAATCGCGAGAACGTCAATCTCGTGTTTCATGGGAATTCGGATGATACGGCGTTGTTGAGAGCTGAATGGATTAAGTTCATGTCGCTTTTTTTTGATAAAGAGCAATTCGCGAATGAATATTACGCCTTGGAAGCCGAAGCCTACAAAGCCGTTAAGTCGTTCGTGAATACGACAGTGGTTAACACTGCAGCAAACGCGAGTAAAAAGCTCAAGTGCGTTTGGGTTCAACAGTTTTGTTTTGGCACGTGCCGTTATGAGATCATGTTTGATACCTATCGCTCGACGCTTTGCAGCGACGCCGGTATGATTCCTTTCGTATCAACCGATTCAAGCGCTGGTGAGAAAAAATCGTTTACCGCGGATGAGATTGAAGCTTTTCATTCTGCCATTCGAGACTACGATGTCGTCATCGACGAGAGCTATTATTCTGACGTTTCTTCGTTCGCAGTGACTGATTACGAAGAGAATTTGGGATTCAACGAGCTTTCTGGAACGACTGTGAAAGCGAAATCTGGCAACGGAGGGAAACTTTTGAGAGTTGACGCGAGTATGGGCTTGTCGAACACAACGGATTTAAAAGAATCTGGAGAAGTTCGTCCGTCATTACTTTTGAACAACCTCGTATCGACAGTTCATGGAACCTTTAAAGCGCACGAAGATTGCCCGGTATATTTTCGACTCGCCACTGAAAAAGAGATCTACGTCACGCACGAAGACTGTGCCAATTTCACGTTGGCCGATATCGAAAAAAAGTGCGTGACGGCTTTGAGAGATCAAGCCATTTTGCTCACAACGTCTGGAGCATCGTATTCATTATCAACATCATCGATCCATATTGTTGTTGCAATTGTTCTGACGACGACTTTTTTATTATTATTTTAAATGGGAGCTGTAAACAACAAAAAGTTTTTACGGCGGCACTACATGGATGTATTGCGAGTATCTCTTCAAAAGAGAGAGAGAGAGAGAGAGTATTTATTATTATCGCAAATGCGCGAATTAATATTTCATCATCTGACGATTAGATCGTGTTGACAAAAGATGCAACGCTTTCGCTGTAAGTTGGAAGGTTTAATAAATGAATAATATACATCTCATCAATTATTATTACATACACTGTACAATAATGCTAGTTTTTCCTCTCGCGTTCAATAGAATGAGCTACCCAAACACGTTCTTGAACCCTATCGCCTAACCAATCGACTGTAAAGTTCACGGAAAGAGTTTCCGCGTCTACTTGATCTCGAAATATTCCATTCTCACATGGCTGCCAATCAATGTCCGCTATAACCCCATCAGCAGGATTACTTTTGCACGTTAAAAATTTGAACTGAAATTCATCTACAGATTTCCTCGATAGCACTACATCGCACGTCCATAAATTATCGCCCTCGTCGACATTAATCGCTCTTGTACATACTACGCTCTTCGATACGGACCAACATCCGAGCTCTGAACAACTACCGCATAACCTAACCTCTCTTCCATATTCAACAACATCATCTTTCCTTATAAAAAAAGAAACTCTAATACCACTTTGTCTCCCCTTTTGTTCGACGTCATCGACCGACATCATCGTCATCTCGTCTCCTTTACTGGTATCTTTTCTGCTCGCGATTAATTCATTAAACTCTTGTTCCAGTAAAACAATGTTCTTTTTCGCCCTCGCGGCTTGAACGTGCATCTGTTTTCTCGAAAACTCGCTCTCTCGTTCGACCGACATCAACAACTCTTCCTTGATTTCCTGGAGCTCGAAGATTGCGTTGCGATGGAACTCTGCTCTCTGGTAATTTCTTAAACCACAGTGTTTTTGTTCCAATTCAAATTCGATATCTAAACTCTTCTCAATCATCGCGAAAAGATCCTGACGCGTCGACAAGGCGGGAGCGGTTTCTTCTTGTTGTTGTTGTTGTTGTGTGTGTGCTGCTCGCAAAAGTGTCATCGTTCGCGTCGATCGTTTCGTTGTTCGTGGAAGTAGTTTGAAGTCATGTCTCGCGCTTCTACGCAACATATCTCTCTCTGTTGTGGATAAAGTATGAGGGAGGGCTGTTGTTAACTTTTAACATCCTACTACAAAACATTTTCTCTCACGCGCACCCGTCCAATCGTTCGCCTTTCATTGTTTTAACCCAAAGAAAACCGCAAGATAAATACATCAAAGCGAGACTAACGAAGACTTTCGCGAAGCCGGTTTTGGCATCGAACGAGACCCATTGAGCGATAGCTTTGTTAGCGAGTAAACATGAGAATACGCCGATCGTGTTTGTTATGCCTAGTATTGTACCGGCTTTTTGGCAGGCGTAGTCTTGGAGGTAAGCGTGTACGCCAGCGACTGAAGCGGCTTGAGCACCGACGGCTAAAGCGACGACGGAGACTGATAAGAATTTGATGTTTAGCGCGATGATTGAAGGGATTTTCTCACCTCCGATTGAAAAGAACGCGAGAATAACACAGGAAATTGCTGGGATGACGGTTGCGATTATCATCGCAGTTTGACGAGTTTTCCATGCCGGAACTGATCTCTCGACGATAGCTTTTTGACACAATTTGCCGCCGTAGAAAGCAACGAGGGCAGTCATGAACCAAGGGAGGAATAGAAATGCTCCAGTATCGGATACGCTGAACCCAAGTGAACCTTGCATGTAAATACCTAACCAATTCTGAAACGTGAAAAAACCGACGTTTGTCATGATGTGAGAAAACAAGACGACGCCTAATTGAAGTTTCATCGAAACGCTCGAAAGTAAAAACCAATTTTTGTTGTTGATTTGGTTTATATTTACGTCCTTTGAGTAGGCTTCGTCCTCCGTTGCTATTTTTATCGTCGTCGATTCTTCTTCATTTAAACCGCCGAGAGAATTATTATTACTCTCGTTGACATCCCTATTATTATTATATACTTTCTCGATGAACTTGTCCAATCTGCGTAAGCGAATAAATGCTATGACTGCGTATACCATACCGCACGAGCCAAACACGAAAAAAGCTCCTTTCCAACCAATAATTGGCACGAGAAAACCTCCAAAGATAAAACCAAACCCAGAGCCGCAGTTGAACATCGATAACAAGGTCGTAAACGTTTCGCCTCTTTCTGCGTTCAAAAAATACGACGACGTCCCAGCGAATCCAGCCGCTGCTGGCAAAGCGACTCCTGACGCTAATCCGAACAATAATCTACTGATGAGTAATATCGAAAACGGTGAAAAGAATCCAACTAACCCGCATTTGCTCAACCAAAGTAAAACAGGCAACAACAACACGGCTAAAGACCAAAAGAAAAGCGCGATGAACAACAGATTCGCTGGCGATATCGACCGTTTTCCTCTCGAAGGAGTCGACAAATGTCCTCCAATTACATTTGTCATCATGTACCCAAGTAAAAAAACGTTCTGTATTAACCCAATGTCTTTAATCGATAATCCGAGCTCGCGCGCAATCGGTAACGCCGTCAACGTAAATATCGTCCTATCCGCCGTACTGAACAATAAAACCATTCCTAAAGTAACAACAGCTTCGGTCTTATGTTTAAACAGTGCGAGTGCAATCGATTTCTCGTGCTTATATGACGTAGACAAATACTCCTTATCGTTATTAGTTCTTCTTCTTCTTCTTCTCATAAAGCTTTCTCCTTCTTCTCCTCCTCCTCCTTCTTCTTCTGAATTAGTTGAATAGGTATTTACAGATTTCCAAACGAAAACATTCTTCTTCTTCTTCTTCTTCTTCGCGCTCTGTCTACTATGATCACTACTGCGAAAACAATTGCGACCACGGGTATCCTCAGTCATATTCTTCGTCATCACGATCATCTCGACCTTCGCTAAGGAAGAATCAGTAGCAGTAGATTTGACATATTTCGTTGACAACTTCGAGGATTTTCGAAAGCAAGTTTCCAATTTCGCAGAAGATGATTGTGATCGATTATAGCAAATATTCGTACGCATCGTTGTTGAATGTGCGCAAGAAAAAAAACATAGTGTTGATGATATTAGCATTATTTCTGTTTCTAGTCCCAGAGCGCTCTCTTATTGAAGAAACGCGGTTGCACAAAATATTTTTGCAGATTTAGGTATTTGCTTCTTTGCTTTCGTAAAGCGGAAAAAGAATTAATTGTATGCGTGTCGTGTGTTGTTGGAGTATGTATTCTAAAGTATTAAGCTTAATTATAATAAGAAGTTTGGTGAATTACTAGAACCATTTTTTTGTTGTTGCTGATTTTGTTGTTGTTGTTGTTGTTGTTGTTGTTGCCCTTGGTAATAATACGGTTGTTGTTGTTGCAGAGGGGGAGTTCCATAAACCTGGTGTTGTTGTTGAGCGTAAGCGTTTGGAGGATACTGCTGTTGATGGGGAGGAGACGTTTGTTGATTATAGAAGCCAGGTTGTTGTTGTTGTTGTTGTTGGAATTGTTGAGGTTGATATGCTGGCCCTGCACCCATCATTCTATTTGGAGAATAGTTATTATTTTGTTCTTGTTGCATGTTACCCATCATTTGTGGCGGCATTCCGAACGGTTGTTGCTGTTGTTGTTGCGGCATCGATTGTCTCATATTAGCTTGTTCGTATAAAGAATTCAAATCTACTGGATAGGATGATTTCTTTGGGGTTCCAAATAAATCGTCACCGAATGGGTTATTCGAAACTTGCCTTTGCTGCTGCTGTTGTTGAGGTTGTTGAGGTTGTTGCTGAAGAGGCGGTAGTTGTAGCTGCTGCGGCGGAGGCGATAATTGTCGTTGTTGTTGTTGCGGCTGACTCGTAGAAACTGCATTTGACCTATTATTATTACCGTTTGCCGCCGAAATCGTTGCCAAACCAAACGGATCGCTGTTGCCGTTACTTGGCGAAGGAAGAAAATTACCACCACCACCACCACCACCACCACCAAAGCTAGAAGTAACTTCTCTGTTTTGAGGTGGCGTCTGAATGTTCATTTCTCCGAATAAGGCGTCGAGCGTAGCGTTGGCGTTTGATCTAGGAGGTGCAGGCGCGCTTTGAGTCGTACTTTGCGCGCTCGGAGTCGGCGACTGTTGCTGTGAACTTTGACTCGATCTCGCGGTCGAACGTCTCGGCCCAACACCTGCGGGCATTTCGCCCGCCTTTGCAGTATCGACGTACTCTTGCATCGTCCCTAAAAACGATGCGGGAGGCGCTTCTAAAGCGGGCGCTTGATTTACAATTTGCATCTTTTGACACGTATGATAAAACCGTTGCAAGTCTTCGTGCTGAATCAAGGAGCGTTTATAGACATCCAATGCTTTGCGAGCTTTCGATTTGTCTTGCTCGAAAAACAAACCTACTAAAGTGCAGACACCTTCGTTCGCTAATTTGAAAACCTTGAGCGAATCTTTAAACATCAACGCAGTCGCCGCTCTAACGGGGACGTCGTTTCTCTGCAAAATCTCCCCTACTGGTTCACAATCCGTCAAGCGACGCATTAAAGTTTGTGATACTGGTACGTGTTGCAACAACGCATCAAAAGAATACGATTGCATTGGCGTCGAACCACTTCCGCTCGAGCATAAAAACGGCCACACTTTTGCCGCACAAGTGAACTCTTCAAAATATAACGCGTACGCTCTCACCCATCCAGATAACTCGAACGTCATCGTGGACGAATCATCTTTCCAATACCTCAACGAAAACAACTCTTGTTCCTTTCCTCCACTTCTCGCGTTCCTTAACGATTCCACGTGGTGAAAAAACTCGCTTTGAAACCTCCCGCCGCATTCTTGAAACAAGCGATGTAAGACCACGTGCGACTTCAACATCGATATCCACCCGGTCGCTTTCGAAATAATCCTCGTAATTGCATTCAAAACGTACGTAATATCTTGCACTGAGACTCGATTATCTAAACCACCACCGTTGTAGTTATTATTATTCCCGCCTCCCCCGCACGCCATTAACAAAGTCTTCATATGTTTCTCCTTCGGCGCGGATAAGTCGTTATTACACGCTTTCACGCACGCGTTTTCGATGTCCAGGTATTCTTTCGGTGCCATCGATTTAGACACGAACGCCTACATTTACGTACACATACATAATCATTTGAAGATGAACATTCGTGAGTATATTAAAACGTCTTCGTCTTCGCGTAACGAAAGCGTGTGTGAAAGAGAGAGAGAGAGATTAAAATTGAAAGGCACGCACAGGCAGGCGGATTAAAACGAAAAATGCTCAAAGCGTCCAAAACCGAAACGATCGAACGAAACACGATCCGAAACACTGAATAAACTAATTAAAGCACACTCACGTTAGTCCTATCGGCAATACTAGTCACCGGTTTCCCTCGTTTATCCACGCGTTCTTGTCCATACGCGATAGCCTTCACTTCGGTCTTGATCGTCTTCTTTATCGATTTCGCTTTTTGCAACATTTGTCGAAAACGTTCTGTTCGAACTAATTCGCTCTCTCGATCAAAATCTCTCTCGATCGCGATCTCAATCTCTCAGTGATCGATCTCGCGCGAAAGTTTCCCTGTTCTTCTTCTTCTTCTTCTTCTTCTTCTTCTTCCTCCTTCGATGGACTCGTGTTATGTTTATTAAAAGGTGCTGGGTTTTCGGTTTTGGTCCACTTTTTCTCCAATCAATATATACGCCTCGAAAATGGAAAAGGATGAAAAAATGAACGCGTAAATGGAAAGAAACCCTAAATCTGTCATGGAAACCTTTTCGCAGTGCATTTATGTGCTCTTTCAAAAGCTTCGTCGAAATGCCCAATTTTTTGTTCAGAGCAAGAGAAGAAGAAGAGGAAGCAGAAGAAGAAGAGGAAGAAGAAGAGAGAGACACGGTATATATACACAGTACACGAACATAAATATAGGTTTTAACTGAAACCGGTGCCGCTACTGTTTGATCTGTAACAGCAATGGTGTTTAATACTTTTTATAAGACATTCATGGTACGTTCGCGTTCGTTTGCAATATAACGAAAGCGCGGATATTCTCATCAAAATCATCGTCAAAATCATCGTCGTTAGTACACGTTTTTACTTATTTTTATTTTATGCATATCAACAAATTAGTCGAATACGTCCGTTTACGTCGGTGTGATCATCGCAGGCGCGTTAGTGGGCGAGAAAGTCGTGAATCAAGGCTTCGATCGAATGTGGGACGCGAATAATAAAGGGAAGTTATGGAAACACGTCGTGAAGACTATTCCTGATCAGGAGTAGGATTTGTGTAGACGAGTTTTTTAGCGCACACGCGGAAGGGAATGAGAGATGAAGAGAGAGAGAGAGATGAAGAGAGGAGGATATGGTAAATAGAGCTTTTTAATTGTAATTTAAATGATTTCTTTTTTAAAATATGCGATTGCTATCGTTGTCGCTCGTGCGCGCGCTCTCTATTTTTCTATCGTTGTTGTTGTTTTGTTCGCTTTGTTGTTGTTGCGCTGTCTTCGATTCACCGACGCGATGTAAAGCGAAACGAAACAATGGAGGACCTATTAAAAGGTTTAGAGCGATAACTGCCGTTGCGACTGATGCGAATTGCTCGCCCCAAGTATTGGAGAACTTTACGCTACACGTCCGCGCGAGTCCGAGAGCGACGCCGGCTTGCGTTACGTGCGCCATCCACGCCACGCGCTTTTCAGTATCGGACGTTTCCGAGGTTTTCAAGACGCGTGCGGCTACTTTAGAGGCTATGAATATGCCCAGAATACGCGCGAGGACGATCACAATCGCTGCCCAAATCGATTTTATGACGTGTTCCGTTTCAAGCGCCACACCGGCCAATGTGAAGAAGACTAAGTTCACCATCGGTTGAATAACTATTAACGAATTGTGTAATCCTTTTGATCCTAACGCGTTAATTAGTTGTTGCTGGTGTTGTGTTTTATTACTATTTGCTTGCGTTGGACTCGATGGAACGCTTGGCATTTCTAACGTTTGCGTAGTTGTCTCTACCGACGATGCTTGAGAATCCAGTGGCGAGAAATGACCTCGGTTTGCACAAAATATTCCGCAACATACGCATACTAACAAAGGTTCTAATAAGAACAAACGCTTTGAAACGACGAATATGAAAGTAGAGTAACATACAGTGAACATCGGTTTCATCAATTGTTTAATCACTCGAAAACGCATCGGTTTAGCAATAAGCATATCCTTTTCACCTGCTTGCGTCCCACCAATAACCGATGGTTGGAATGTCGCAGGTAACCGACGCAATACTGAATGTAACGGAGCGCCCGCAAAAAATCCAAACACGAAAGATCCAAAAACTGAAACTATTGGCTCTAAAGCGTGAATGATCGATTTCATTTCATACTCGACGTGATCATTAGTTGATAGTGCTATCGGTAAACCACTTGCGAACGCATTTGCATCGTTTGGAACCTCAAAAGACGCAGACTCCTCAGCTAATACGTCTCTTCTCAACATTCGCCGAAGCGTTTCATTCGTTGTCATCGTCGTTGCTACTGCTGCGGCGCTATTATTTGACATCAATACATTTTTTTCCTGGTAATTATTATTATATCCATCCATTAATCCCAACGACTCTATCATCTCCATATTCAATGCGAACAAAACAACGACGAAAACATCTTTCAAAACTGTAATCGAAACGACCAATTTCGAAAACGGTCCTCTCGATTCTGTCTCTCTTAAAACCGCAATAGCGCTCGCAGGCGACCTCGCGATTGAAAGAGTTGCTATAAGGGACCCGATTGCGCATACCTGAACCATATCTGAACCGCTCAAAAACTGAACGAACTCACTCGCTCTACCAACAGAAAACGCAGCGAACACTGTAAACCAAGTACACGCGGCGATCAAAATAGTCCAAACAAATATCTTCCTCGCGTCGCCTCGCAAATCTCTCGCCGACAACTCCGCACCGGCGGCTACGCCGATACATGACAAACACATGTTATCGACTAACCATAGTTGCTCGCGCGCGATCGTGGTCGATAGCACTCGCAAAAAACTCGATGAACTCAAAATCCCGATCGATATGTACGTCGTTATTTGCGGTACGTTGAACCTTTTGTTGAACGCATTGCCTATTAAATATGATACTAACAGAATAAGCGGTAATCTCATCAACGCGTCTGTCAGTTGTAACTTATCGCTGGACGTATTGCCGCGATAAACTGTTGAAAAATCAACCATGTTCTTCTTCTTCTTCTTCTTCTTCTTCTTATTATTATTATTATTATTCTTATATAACAATTAAAT
>Ga0302126_10002557_pt1 | contig 10355 bp, 7 predicted proteins | sample CB4_20m_MG_FD_203108 | JGI IMG/M metagenome (GOLD analysis project Ga0302126, IMG submission 203108) | Marine microbial communities from Western Arctic Ocean, Canada - CB4_20m | ecosystem: Environmental > Aquatic > Marine > Oceanic | place: Canada: Western Arctic Ocean | collected 2017-09-24 | reverse complement strand
CATCATTCGCAGCAGCAGCAGTTGTCGTTGTTGTCGTTGTCGTTGTCGTTACAGTAGTAAGTGCTAGTTCTCGCAAATGTTCGCTTAAAAATGTGCAAACCAATAAACCGTCCTCATCATCATCATCGTCATTAGACTGAAGACGATGTGCAACTTCTGTATTACTTCCATTCAACGCGCTCGGACTTTTATCACGAATGCTCTTCAGAATATATTCCGAAGCTTCGTTCATGCGCTCCATCTCTTCGCGACACACGGGAGAACTATTTAAGGAAGAAGAAGAAGAAAAAAAAGATATGTTTGACTCATTTTTTCTTTCTTTTTTTCCAATGAAACCCTAAACAGTTCCATACCCTCCCTTTTTGTTTTCCTTCTTTTTTCCTTCTTTTTTCCATTCGCTGCAGAAAATTTCACAAACGCTTCCTATTCGAATAAGTAAATAATAATAATAATAATATATAATATACATAATGGCGGGAACGCAGACAACTCAGACTAAACAAGCGAATAACAATCAACAACAACAAAAGAAGGAATTAGTTGATTTAGAGTGCGACGACGAGTTCGAAGAATTCAACGAAGAAGGTTTGTTTTGTTTTCTTACGTATGCACTAAAGAGAGATCTCGTTTTTTTTTCAGTTCATCGTTTCGTATTGAGATCCGTCGTTTCGTTTCGTTTCGTTTCGTTTCGTTTCGTTTCGTTTCGTTTCGTTTCATGGAAGAGATTGAGAGAGAACTGATACGATATCGTCATTAACTTCGTGTTTTTAAATAAAATTCCTGAAAATGGAAACACGACAGAGTGGTCATCGAAGGACGAAGAACACGAGGACTGCGCACAGTGGGAAGACGATTGGGACGATACAGAACAGGATGACTTTAAGACGAACTTACGAGAAGAACTCGCGACTAAATCTAAACAACAACAACAAAAGCATTAATTGAAGAGAGTGCTATAGATAGACGATGATGATGATGAGCAAGAATCAGAATCCGTATCAAATGATAGAAAAAATGCGAAGAGAAAACCCTCGAGCGTACGTGATACAATTAGCGACGGTTAGTAAAGACGGGAAACCTAAAGTAAGGTCAGTTTTGTTCGAGGATTTAATTATGAGCGATGGGAATAATGGTAAAAGTAACATCGTATCGATCGCGATGAAGTGTTCGAGACAAAGCGAAAAATTTGCGAAAGCGATCGAGGAAGGTAGAAGTAGCGATTTTGCCGAAGTCGTGTGGTGGGTAGAAGATGCGAACGTGCAATGGAGATTTTCTGGAACAGTCGATTTGATCTTAGAAGGCGACGAACGTAGACGTTTATGGGATCATATGAACATAGGCGGTAAAGCGCAATTTTTGTGCGATCAAAAGCCTGGTTCGTTAGTGAAGACCCCGATGGAAATGCGCGAAAAACAAATAGAAAAAATGAGCAAGTTCGAAGACGAAACGAAAGTTTTTGATCTGCCCTTTGATGATTTCATGCTTTGCGTGTTAAGAGCCGAAGAGATTGATTATTTAAATTTAGCAAATTGCGAACGCAAAAATTGGATTTTCGACAAGGAAAGCGCGAATGGCAATTATAGTTTACGAAGTGACGGCTATGCCGTCCCAGTAGTCAGTACAGTGAACAATAAAAATAAATAATTATAGAATTACAAATACATTTAATATACAAGTGGTACTTACTACCATCTTCTAACGGCGAGCCTTCGACTTAGCTATTTTACGACGATAAATCAACAAACGTATGCGCGTTTTGCAAGACGAAAATATCAACATATCTTTCTAGAACTTCTCTGTCCATGTTTGCAAAAAACGTTAACGTCTCCAAGTACGCGACTAATTTGCGCACGTCGTCCGAAAACACGTACGTTCGCTCTATTTTTTTTGTCGTATTGTTCTTATTCTTATTATTGTTATTGCCACCGCTTGTTATGTAAGCGTGGATATTACCAGCCGTTGTACTCCCAGGTTTTGGCGGCTTTTTCTCAAGCTGTCTTTTCTTCGAAAGCGCGGAAATTCGCGATCTGATTTCATTCCCGACGGAAGCGATGTGATTTATGAGCGTCTCTGTTCCGTTGAATTGCATGCATAAGCTCACGATCCCTACAACGATCGCGCAAATATCATACCTGAAATTACTCCTTCCACTCAACTCGCTCGAAACTAAAATTTTCAAACTTTCAGAGTATTCCACATTTGGAAAGACGAATTCTTCGAGAAATATAAACAGAACGTCCGCGACGTTTATTTTCTTTGCATCTGATTCATCAATTTTCACGTATGTTTGCAATAAAGGTGTTTGGAAGCCAATGCTCTTTAGTTTATCAGCGAGCGATTCGTAGAAAAGTGACTGCGAAGGAGATAAAGTTTCGCTCAAAACGTCCTTGGTCTCATCGCAAAGCGTCGCATCGTTCACAGTTTCAATCGCTTTAGCTAAATTTCCTGAATCAACTTTTGCGCTAGAGTTCAGTTCTACGTTTATGAAGTTCCTCAAAAGCAAACTCGAACCAATGCCGTGTAAGTCTTTGCAAAAGTTTTTCATAAACGCTTCATCGACCGCGCCACCAGCGCGAGCATCAACTAGGCGTAAAGATTTTGCAACAATTGCACCAGCAACCAATTCTCTCAAACTTTGAGCGATAATATTTGTGAACATATAATCTAAAGCACGTAATCCGGAAATACCAATCGCTTTTTTTACGATTTTAAAAGTACTTAAACCCAACTTTTGTCGATCATTCTTCACGAAATCAACCCACGCGAATTGATTTGGAAGAAAAATAATAGTTTCATCGATATATTTCGGTTGGGACGTCAACTTTATCAATTTTCTTACGATTCTACCCACGTACGTTTGCGACTCTGGCTCATGTTTTGTTGGAGGAAAAATTGGGATGAATGCGTTTTTTGTTACACCCTCATTTATAGAAACTGTCGCAATGGTTCCGGACGACGACAACGACGCAGGGCTACCTAAAGCGAGACGTTCGCGCTCAACGCAAAAGTGATTCACCCTTGCCATTTCTTCTTGCCACGCTTTTAATCCTCTCACGTTGACGTAGTCTTGAATGTATTCAAACGCGCTTTTGAACGCCTCGAGTTTATCAAAGCACGATGTTAACTGATCTGTGAAAACTCGTGCAGAATCTTTATCGTGTCCTTCGAAACGACACTCTTCGTCGAATATTTTCGCCAAACGATTTGCCAACTGTTCCCTAATACCATCCTCTAAAAGCTTACGAGGATCTATTTCGATGACGCCTACAAATGTCTTTTCCATCGCCAAAATCCCGCGTGCAAACGCGGCGATATTATGCGTCGTTTCAGCTAGTTCATATCTCGTTTCGAGCTGAGCAAAATCGATTAATTTTTGCTTTTCAATCGTGGCTGGTAACTCCGTCAGCTCTGACGTTCGCAAACTCGCCACTTTTTCATCTAGTATTCTAAACACAGATTCTGGAATAATGGTTAATATTGTCCTCGCGTACGATGCAATTTCCTTGCTAAAAAATTTCGAGCACGCGTCTGCGTCTTCACTCCGCTTATCGCTCGTTATGCGCATCAAAGGCATCTCGAGCACCGAACGTAGCTTTATTAGTAAAGAACGCACTTTAGAACATGCGAAGGGATCTTGCTGAACGCGACTGCGTAAAGCTTCTCGAAAAGAATCTTTCACTGACCATGCGTATGAGGCATCGGACACGGCCGTGATTGTATTCAACGCTTTCTCGCCAACGCTGGCTGTTTTCAACATATCATCGAGAAACCTCCTAGCTTCGGCAATATATGCCTTCGCTTGGAGATTCGTAGCAATTGAATGGAAATTTTCAACCTCGAGTAAGGCGCTTGAAAGTTGCTGTATCGTTTTTGACGGTTGCGTATGCTCCAATTGTTCAATTTGCTCGGCAATGTGCGAAAACCACTCGGTTAAATTTTCATCCTTCTTCTCTGAAAACTTCGTCAAAGTCTCTGAACCACCGAAATAGCGCGCTAATTCAGAAACTCTAGATGTTGCTTCCGCTTTAGCACTTTCCCACCTCGTATTTTTATCCTTTAATAACTTTGCGTATGTAAGTTTTGTGATTTGCTCGATTTCAGCGACGTCGAGTAAAAGTTCCATTTGTCGTTCAAGGTTCGGTGCGTAATATGAAAACGAAGAAGATAAGTCGGTATTTTCCGAAACATTGTGCATTAAACACCAACGCAACCAATTGTTTGCATCTCTCAAACTATCAAGAATTAAACTTTCGTTTTCGAGGACAAATCTTTCGTCAACTATTTTCCGCTTTTTAAAAAACGAATGAAAAATTTCAGCAATCTCGTCGAATTTTCTCGCACATCGCTCGCATAGTTTTTGCACGTTCTTTGCATTCAACGCGATATCCAAAGCATCTTTTGCTGCTTCGCAGCGTTTCCAGGCTATTTTTAAATCAATTGTTTTCCCAAACGTCCAATTCACGATCCAGCTATCCGCGAAATGTTTATCCACAATCTCTCGCATCACTTCTGGTTTATCTTTCAAAGTTTCGGGGGAAAACCAAAGAATGGATACTAACAACGCAGCCTGTTGCGACAAAGCCATCGATCGATGATCTGGATCTGGATAATATTCCGAACAATTATAAATATCGTCCGCGCGTAATTTTCCAATGACGAGCGATAACGCTCGTTTTGGCATTGGAAATCTCGAAAAGTACGCGTCGTGCGGATACTCGCTCGGAAAATCGCTCTCTAAGTTACTACTACTACTATGACTACTAACGACGCTCGTTCCTGTACTATTACCAACAGAACCGAAAAAAGACAACAGCGATGGTCCTCCTACGCGTCTACTTTTAGAATATTTCGTCCTTTCGGTTAATTTCACGACGTCTTCGAAATGTTCCAAAGCAGTCGCTCCAAACGAAAACGCTTTATTATTAATTCCTCCTCGATCGCCCGCTACGTCGTCATAAATATTCCTCTTACATCTGTAATACGCAATAACGATTCTTTCTTTCACTTCAAAATCGAACGATAAATCAATCAAGAGTAAAATTTGCCCAAACAACGCAATGCACTCTGGCAGAAGCTGCTTCCCGTCTCTGTGTTTCAAGAGCGTTTCTAAGGTTTCGCTTCCGTACAAGCGTCCGCCTTTTTCTTCTACATTTTCTATGAATTTCACGAAATCTTTATAAAATCTTATAACGGCTTGGAACATTGAATAATATCTTTCGAGAACTTTCACGTATTTCTTCTTAAACTGCGTGTCTAATCGTCTTTTCAGTTGCGATTTCTGAACAGAATGTTCGTTCTTCTCCGGCGTCTGTAAATACGAAAAATCAAACAAAACTGAATCGAAGTTATTGATAGTAGTAGTAGTACTAACACGCGTTGTTGATGATGATGGAAAGAACTCTTTAGGGACGTTATCCGATAACGCCTTGATTTCGCATATCATCGCATTCGCTCTCGATACTAAGCTTTGCACATCTTCCAAGATATTTTTCTGATTTATATTTTCATTGTTATTATTATCGTCATTTTCATCATCATCTCCATCTCCATCTTCTTCTTCTTCTTCTTCTTCTTCTTCTTCTACTACTGCTACCATGACTTCATCTCCTAATTTATCGCAATCATTAATACTAACACGCTCGTCTTCGTCCTCGTTCGACGTCACGACAGACGTAACAACTTCTCCTCGCCGGGCTCGTTCAAACTCTTCCTCTCCTAAATCTTCGTTGTTATTATTGGTATCAGTATTAGTATTAGTATTATTATTAGTAATCATATTAGTAGTACCATCAACTCCATCGTCCCCATCTTCGTCACGGTCTTCCGTGCTGCCCATGATTTATTACCCTCGCGTTATTAACGATTAACGAGCATCACGATTGTTTCAACGCTACTTTTTACCCATAGTATCGTGATATGCATGCACTCACAAATTAGTAGTAGTAGTAATATTAATAATCTCTCACTTCTTCTTACATTTTTTACGTAAACTGATCTTGGTTGTTACATAATAATAACGAGTTGTTTTTTATAATAAAGAAGATAAAAAAGGCCCTTCTCATAAAATTCTGGGTCGATACCCTAAACTCTTCACCCTCTCACTTAGGATCTCGTCTCTTTAGCATCGACTTCTTCACACGCGGTCGTTAAATAATTCGACTCTCTATCGTTAATATCTGTTAAGCGATTGAACATACATTTATTATAAATAAAACTCTGTATACTTCTTAACATTTCTCTTATACTGAAACCCTAAACAACAGTCAACGCTTTTAGAAGAAAAAGAAGAAAAAGAAAGATTGAAAAAAAGAGAAAATCTAAATCTCAACGAGACGACACATATCACGCGACGACGACGACGACGATCGCTACCATAAGTTCCTCGTCTTAAACGCGCTGCGTTCTTTTCATAAATTTCTGAGAGTTTTTCTTTAGAAGAAGAATAGCAGAAAATGGTCAGCAAAGCAATGGCGACATCATCCACTGCTTCGGGGAAGAACAATCAATCGAAGGTTGGGGAAAGATATAACGACGATAAGTTAAAACATGACATAAGGATATCGAACATGACTGCGGCGAAAAAACTGGCGGACACCATAAGGACCTCTTTAGGCCCTCGAGGCATGGATAAGATGATGGTCTCGGAGAAGAACGATGTGACGATAACGAACGATGGGGCGACGATTTTGACTAAAATGAAGGCCACGCATCCGGCGGCGAAGATGTTAGTCGAACTATCGAAATCGCAAGATATCGTGGCCGGAGATGGGACGACGTCAGTGGCGGTTTTATGCGGCGCTTTGCTGAATAAGTGTATTGGGTTGTTAGGGAGAGGCGTACATCCAACGGTGATCTCGGACGCTCTGGCGTTAGCGTGCGACGAAGCTTGTAAGTTGACCGAATCGTTCGCGATTCCGGTCGAAGTGAATAACCGAGAGCAGTTGATTAGCGCGGCGACGACGTCTTTAGGGAGTAAAGTTGTCGCGCAATATTCGGACATTTTAGCACCGATCGCGGTTGATTGTGTGAGGAGGATTTTGGCCGATGAAAGACCTGAATTAGTCGATTTAAGGGACGTAAGAGTCGTCAGGAAACAAGGAGGGACGATCGACGATACGGAGTTATGCGAAGGTATCGTTTTTGACCAAAAAACTGCAAAAGGCTCGAGCGGTGGCGTCCACACGGTCGAGAACGCGAAGATCGCGCTCATTCAGTTTTGCATTTCGCCACCAAAGACTGATATGGAGAATAACGTCATAGTTTCAGATTATACGCAAATGGATCGAATTTTGAAAGAGGAAAGAAATTACGTCATCGGATTAATAAAGAAGATCAAGGCGACTGGATGTAACGTTTTGTTAATTCAAAAATCAATCTTGAGAGACGCGGTGACAGAATTAGGCATGCATTACTTACAAAAAGCGAAAATCATGGTCATTAAAGATGTAGAACGCGATGAGATTGAGTTCATTTCCAAGACATTAAATCTTCAACCAGTCGCGCATCCGGAACAGTTGACTGCAGAAAAATTGGGCCACGCAAAACTAGCGAAAGAATCCGTTTGCGGGAAATCCAAAGTCGTCAAAGTCACTGGCATTGAAAACATGGGCAAAACCGTCTCCGTCATCGTTAGAGGTTCTAACCAATTGGTTTTAGATGAAGCTGATCGATCTTTGCACGACGCTTTATGCGTCATTCGATGCCTCTCGCATAAGCAATTTCTCATCACTGGCGGTGGTTCGGCAGAAATCGAACTCTCCGTTCGTTTAGGTCAATGGGCGAGAACGTTATCTGGCATGGAAAGCGTTTGTGTCAAAGCTTTTGCGGAAGCTTTAGAGGTGATTCCGTATACTTTGGCCGAAAACGCCGGTTTGAACCCGATTGAAATCGTCACCGAGTTGAGAAATAAACATGCAATGCTCGGGAACGTGCACGAAGGCATAAACGTTAAAAAAGGCACTGTGAGTGATATGAGAAAAGAAAACGTATTACAGCCGCTTTTGGTCACCACGTCGGCGCTGACTTTAGCGACAGAGTGCGCGAGGATGATACTCAAGATTGATGATATATGTCCAGTTCGTTAATATATTTTTTAGGATTTAAAGTACGGTACAAGAATATAATAAGGAAGGAGGAAAGAATAAGAGAGAGAAAGAGTGCGTCGTAGTAAAAATGATGATAAGAATAAGAATAATAGATTGTAAAGAGAAGAAGAAGAAGAAGAAGAAGAAGAAGAAGAAGCGAGAGGTAAAAAATAATGTACTGGTCAAACTTTAATCAATTCATATACTTGTTATATATAATATAATAATACGTGGGCTATCGTTTAGTTAATAATTTCTTCTAATTGTTACACTGACATGAAGTCGTCGCCGCCGCACTTTGTAATCACATCCGCGGTGATATCCAAAGCATTTTGCGCCGCGTGCGGATGCTCAGCGCCTTTATATACCTTCAAGTGTCTGAAAACTTCTCTACCCATTCTGTTCTTTGGCAACATACCTTTAATAGCCTTTTCTACGATGCGCTCTGGCAATCGCTCTTGCAATTTCTTAAACGTCTCGATCTTCATCGACCCTGGTTTACCAGCAGTTGATTGGTTGTAGTATAACTTCGCTTCGGTCTTGTTCCCAGAAACGACTACTTTCTCCGCGTTGATCACGACCAAGTTCACTCCAGTAGTAAACGATGGGTGATACGTCGCGACGTTACCTCCTCTTAAATATGTCGCAGCGACTGAAGCCATTCTACCGAGTCTCATATCGGTCGCATCGACGACGACCCATGGCTTTCGCGAATTATCAACATCCTCCGCTTTCGGATAATACGTTTTATTGAACACGTCTTCACCTTTTTTATCAATCGTAATGCCCTCTGGAGTGTTCTGTAATGATCTGCCGCGCAAAGCTGCGGAAACCTCAAAATTGTTACCCTTACGCGTCATCAGCGTTTTCGAGGTTTTCACGGTCCTTCGCGAATTCGATTTGAACATTTGTTGCGCGTTCGTTATCGCCGAAGTTGAACATAGCGATGATTGCGATGACATTTTTTTAATAAACGAGATTGTTTTTCAATTACTTATTTATTGTGATTCCGTTTTTTATCGTCGCGTGACGAGATCAAAAGCGCCGACTTTATAGAGTCAATAACTTTTTGTCGCCTCAATAATAATGGGCAGCAGAAACTATCGAAAACAGATAAGTTTTTGCTGCTGCTGGGAGCAGCGGTGGACAAAAAATACACCAGAGACAGAGAGAGAGAGAAAGCAGCAGTGCTACGAAACCTCTGTACATTATCTACAACTACTAAAACTACTTACTACTACATCATCCACGACGATGAAGTAGCAGGCAAAGGTGGGATCAAACCTCCTGGGTTGATCGGAAACAGGGAGGAATAATATTGCGCTCGTATTTTTTCAATATCCGTCGTAGTTCGAAAAGCGTCGACTGAATATAAATCTTTCAAGTAAGAAGTAAGATTTTTATACTCTGATATCTTCTTCTTATTGCATTTGAACAAATGATTATAGACAGAATCGAAGCGAATTAAAGTCGTGAAGAAACAGACGTCCGCGATCGAAATAGTGTCTCCGCATAGATACTTTTTTTCTCTCGTCGAACTACGCAACAGTTTGTTCTCTAATACATCGAGCGCGTTGAATAATTTCTCGCTCGCATCGTCCAAAGCTGTTTGTGTTTGTGCAAATCCAACTCTATAAACGCCATTATTGATGTTCTCGAATAAGTACGAGCACATCTCATCGATTTCTTCTCTCTTTTCTTTCGCGTATAATTTTAGCTCGTTATCCTCGTCTACGTTCGATGACGACGGTAAACAATCGAGCAGTCTAATGATATCTGCCGATTCGTTACACAAAATCTCGAACGAAGCATCGTCATCTTTTCTATAAATCAACAAAGGCGCAGTCGCTCGCCCTGAAAACTTCTTCTTTCCAATGAACGAATACGCGTCTCGCAACGTCCTTATTTTTTCCTGGTCGTCGTCTGGGAATCGAAACACGTTCGTGACGTCTTCTTTCGGAATCTCCCATAATCCAGTGCTCGCATTCGGTTCGAGATAAACGACTTCGCACATATTTTTGTTTATATTCTTAATCTTTAAAGTAATTAATGTTCTTTGAGCCCATGGACACGTCTTCGATGCGAACAAGAAAAATTTTCCGCCCGATATTCGTTTAGCAACTGCTTCTGGTGAAGAGTTTTCGGTGCTTAATCGGAATTCTGATAGCGGTCTCAAATAATTCCCTTTCGAGTCATTCGGCGCTAATTGACTCATCATGATCTTCCATCCTAAATTCCAACTCCCTCTCGCGACTGCGACTAATAAACCTG
>Ga0302126_10002552_pt1 | contig 10370 bp, 10 predicted proteins | sample CB4_20m_MG_FD_203108 | JGI IMG/M metagenome (GOLD analysis project Ga0302126, IMG submission 203108) | Marine microbial communities from Western Arctic Ocean, Canada - CB4_20m | ecosystem: Environmental > Aquatic > Marine > Oceanic | place: Canada: Western Arctic Ocean | collected 2017-09-24 | reverse complement strand
TGAAATAGGTGGGCTTATTTCCATTAACCGATCAAATTCTTCTTTTTGGGATTTCAATAATAATTTTACATTAGAGCGTTCTTTCGGGTCTTTTGCTAATTCTACTTTAATATTGCGGTAAAATTTGCCCCACGAAATACTACACGCACGATGTGCTTCGTTATATTCGCTAATTTTTAAAAATTGTTGAATTGTTGTAATAATCCCGGCAATAATATTCACTGTTCCAATACCAGATGATATCGCTGGTCGCAGATTTTCGGGAAATCTGTCTTGAGCAAAGTTAGCAGTACCAGTTAACGTGCTCATAACAATTACCGGTATTGTATACCACGTGTTAGCTCTTGAATAGTCAAGATGTGATTTTGCGTGTAACCATCTATAACATGTCGCTTTATCGGCCCATTCTATTAGAATGTTTTCGTGGTGCTCTGTCCATTTTGTACCGCCATCAACTGCTATACTTATGTCGTCGGATTGTTCGGTTGTTTTCGGTTCTGTCGCCATTATATAATATATTTATAAAAAAATTATATACATATATTAATGAAGGATGTATTGCTTTTAAAACATAGCTTTGAAAATATTAAAAATATACGCAGTGACATTAGTAATATTTTTGAAACGATAAAATTAAAAATAAAAATATTAAAGAAAGTGTATGTAGAAATGATTAAAGCACACAATAGTTCAGAATATATGTTTGGCATTGATGCGTTTCATTTTCAAAACGAATTGTTAAATACAGATTATTCAAACATGATAAGCAATTTTAAAAAAATAGAGAATCGTATGTATTGTGAATATTACCAACTGTATACGCTAATTCGAAAATATGTTGAAGCAGAAGTAAAGACAGAAAGTTTGCGCAGCAAAGTCTTGATAAAAAAAAGTTTCCCAGTATATAAAGTATTAGACACTAACATAGTATATAAATTTTCACATATTGAAGAATTACACGATTATATTACAAATACAATAGTAGAATTAGAAACTTATAGAATAGCTAAAGACTCGGAGTTAAAAAATGACACCCAGCAATCAGAACAAGGATTAAATATAGGGAACTTAGTAAATTCGTATAGATACTCCAACGCGCTTCGTAATGAAAAAATTAAAATGTTCGTGCGTTATCTGAAAGTATTTAGTATTCATCACGATAAATACCTACAACGTTTGTTAGTAAAAGCTAAACTCAACGTTGAAATAATTAACGAAGATATAATGATAAAACAATTGAACGCAAATGGAGTTGGAACCAATATTAACAATGATACAAAATATTCAAGATTTGTAGCAAATAGCAATAATAGTATTAAAAAAATAAATAGTAAACTATCAAGTAGCTCAGATGACGACAATCATAGCTTTTCAAAAAGTAACAATTCAAACGAAACGACATATGGGTCGTATGAATCTGACGTTAATAGTGACGAAGAGGACGTATCAAGTAAATTGCCAGTAATGACTATAGTAGAAAAAATAGAACAAACAAACGATAGATTGTTCGGGGAATTATATAGTTACATCACAACCCGAATCAACTTTAGAAGTAAAAGATAAATAAACTCTTTAATATATAAAAAATAAAATAAAATTGAATATTAAACACAATGTATAATAATATGTAACATGGAGAAACGAATTAAAAATAAAATAGATACCCACCAGGTGGCATTTAAAGAAAATATCAAAGATTGGATTGAAAAAAATAAATTATTTATTAATGAAGATATGCAAAGTGACTTTTTAAAATATATTTATGATTATGAACATTTAACAATAACACAAACCGATTTACAGAAACGTAAAAGAAGTAAAAATATTGTACCCCAATTTGACAGATGTAGTGCTTGTAGAGCTAATGGTGAGCAATGTACCAGGAGAAAAATGGAAAATAAAATGTTCTGTGGCACCCACATTAAAAGCACCCCTAATGGTGTTGTAAATCACGCCGATGACACAGCAACCGAAAAAAATAAAAAGGTGACAGTATGGTATGAAGATATTGTTGGAATTCAATATTACATTGACGAAGATAACAACGTATACCGCCCTGAAGATATAATGAGCAATAAATTAAACCCTGATATTATTGGAACATGGGAAAAAAATAGCAGAAACGAATATAGTATTCCAAATTTAGGTATTAATGTGTAACAAAAAATATTGTATTATTTAAATGAATAAAAATGAAAAAATAATTATATTTTTGAATAAATGTGGTATAGTATTATGCGATATAGACCAATTAGATGGATTTATTATAGAACGCAGTGTATTGTTGAGTGAAGAAAGGTATAATAATATAATACAAGATATTCCAGATTTAAAAACTTATAATTCGTCTTCCATTTTAACTGCTTTGCAATCAAAAGCTAAAGAGACCCAAAAATGGCCTTTAATTAACATTGTTCGACAATTATTGAAAACAATCGATTATAACTTAAAACCCATAAGAAAAAGTGACGGTTATTTAAATAATAAAAAAAAGTATAAGAGATTTTTTTTTATTGAAAAGATTAGTACATAGTAAATAGTAAATAGTATTTAGTAATCGCATTTTCTTTCATATTCGTCGTTGCCTATTAAATAATTATATGTGTTAAGATAATACCATACTCTCTCTGGGTGAAATACGTTTTGAATCAACTCCTCTTTGTAGACTGTTATTTGTTCTTTTAAAAGCGCATAATCTATTTCAAATATTACTGGATTTTGGCTCAACCAAAACCAATCTATTTTATCTAAATTGTCTTTTATTAAATTCTCGGCGTTAACATTTAGACTTAAAATGTCCCAGTTAATATAATTTTTATATTTTGCTAATAAATTTACAGCATTTTGGTTACTCGTTAGCCTAGCCCATGATATCTTTTCAATGTTTTCTTCCAATAATTTAATAGCTTTAGGATTTGGGTTTGTCGATAGTTCGTCCCAACTAATTTTATCTCGATTCATTTCTAATAAATGAAATGCGTTAGGGTTTTTCGACAATGAGTGCCAACATATTTTATCTACGTTTTGTTCTAAAATAGATATTGCGTTAGGATTTTCACTCAACCAAAACCAGTCTATTTTATCTTGATTTTTTTCTAATATATCTATCGCATTAGGGTTTAATGACAAATTCATCCAACTAATTTTGTCTATATTGGCTTCTAATAATTTAATAGCTTTGGGGTTTGCCGATAGTTCGGTCCAATTGATTTTGTCTTGATTTTGTTCTAATAATTTTATTCCATTTGGGTTCTTTGATAACTGACCCCAGTCTATTTTATCTACATTTTGTTCTAAAATAAATATTGCGTTAGGATTTTCGCTCCACCAAAACCAATTTATTTTATCAACCTCTGCTTGTAGTAAATTAATTGCGTTTAGATTTCTAGAAAGCCCTCCTAATTTAGAAGACTTTATGCGGTTTGAACTAATTTCGTTGGAAAGATAGTAAGACCCTCTTGGATTTAAAGCAAGAACATTGTTGTCTAAATGTTCAGAAATAACCCAGCTTTTAAGTTTATATGGCGTAAAATCCATGGCGATGTTAATATTATAATCATACACTGAGTTCAATTAAACCGATTTCAATTTAATTTGAAATACAACTTATAATATTAACAACAATATTAACAATAATATTACGGAAAACCTCGTATAACGTCTTATCTACTTTTTGATCATTGTTGACATAAGTAATTATATCTAAACACGTATCTTCAAAAAACAACGAGGAATCTGTTTTGCGTAACGATATGTCCTCTAATTCCCACGACGATGGGAGGTCTAATCTAGGATTTATTATTTTTAATTTGTTAAATCTTTTGGTCGAGCATACCATTGAACATACATTGGCGTCACCACATCTATACAATGTCGTGTTTTCTGTTATACCGACAATTCGTTCACTACACACGATGCAATTGACGTTGTTCATTATAGTTATAATAAATAATTTATTATATTGTGTTTCAATTTTATATGAACGCGCACTTCAAAAAAAAATTGAAATGAAAGATGAGAAAAATATAAAGGCATAAAAGAAAGCAAAAAAGCAAGCAACTAAGCAAAAAATGGACGCAACTCATATGATTACGAAAAGCGTGGAGCAAAGCTACATTAGCTTCGGACAAAGCGTGGTGGAAGCGCTGTCAACAAAATATGAATTCGATCTGGAAGAAGCGTTGGAGATGCTGAACATGTCGGTAAAAATAACCCGAATTGGCGCGCCGAAGAAAAAGACGATGAAGGAAAAGACGATGAAGGAAAAACCGAAAGTGCCGAATACAATTATACCATTCTGCGGAGAAGTGATGAAAGACTGTTGTCAAGGTATTCGCCCAAACCACGGACTGTTTACACAATGTCAAATGACAAAGTTAAACGGAAAAGAGTATTGCAAAACTTGTAATAAACAAGCCGAAGCATGTGAAACAAACAAACCAAAGAACGGAGACATAAATGATCGCGTAAACAATAAGGATTGGCGTTCTCCAGATGGCAAGACACCAAAGAATTATGGCAACGTAATGACAAAACTAAACATAAACCGCACACAAGCCGAAGAGGCAGCAAATATGATGGGCTGGACAATTCCAGAAACAGAATATGAAATTAAAAAGAATAAATCAGGGCGACCAAAATCGCCAGCAACGTCAGACACCGACGATGAGGCACCGGCAAAGAAACGTGGCCGGCCTGTAAAAAAGCCAAAGACAACAGTTGTCAAATCAGATACAGGAGATGACGTAATCGCAAATTTAATGTCAAATATGGAATTGGACGACGACACGTCGTCAGAAGAAGAACCAAACGAAACAGACAACATTATTTCAGAACCAACAACAGAAGAGGGTATCGCAGAAATCACAGAAACCCTAGACGTGGGTGGCGAGGAAGAAACAAAAAAAGAAGAAGCAGATTTAACGTCATCCGCGAAAAAAGAAACAATAAAGCAGAAAAAAGAAAAACCAGCTCTGACCGCCGAAGAAAAAGCAGAAAAGAAAAAAGCAACACAGAAAAAACGCAAGGAAACAATGATGCGTAAACAGGCGGAAAAAGAAGCCGAAGAAGCAAAAAAAGAACCAGAAGCAGAACTGGAAAGAGAAACAGACGAAGAGGTAGACGATTTGGAATCGCAACCAGATACAAGTGACGACGAAGAACCAGGCTGTGATGAATTTGAATTTAAGGGAACGAAATATTACAAAGACAGTAAAACAAATGAATTGTATACGCACGGTGATCCAGAAAATACAGACCTAGTAGGTGTATATGACGAGGAAAACCAATGTATCAACCCCGTTAAAGAGTAAGTTGTAGAGAGAAAATAAAAAATAAAAAAAAGTATGTGAAAAAATAAAAAAAAGTATGTGAAAAAAGACCCAATGTTGGGTCTTTTTTCACGTGTGGTGGTGTGTATAAACCTATCTGTTTTTCCCCGATCCTTTCTTCCCTTTAAAAAAATAAGGAATAACTATATAATAAATTACATATACAAAAATAGCAAGCATTAAAATAAAATAAATAATATTAGAAAAAATACTTCGATATCTAATCATTTTACAATATAAACTATCATCGTCAGTATCACAGCGAGTATACGCGCCCCCCGACCCAGAACTGCCCGTCACGGAACCTAAAAATAGCCCGCCTAAAAAGGAATTTCCACCGGCCCCAGATTTATTAGTATTGCCTCTTCGCATTTTTGCCATATAGTATAATATAATATAATATAACATCCATCGGTAGCTATGTTACTCATTTCCGGTTACATATAAACATACAATAATACAAATCCATCAAAAAAAAGTTTTTTCCGAAGTTTATAATAATTCAAATACTTACATAACATAGATTAATCAACAATAAATATATAATTATTTTACCTACTAACTTTTCAAGCGTAGCATATTTAAAAGTTAGCAATTTGATAAAATAAAAATTGAAAACAACCAACACCAACCATATATAGGCACAAAACAATGAACTATCATATCATGCTCAATCTTCTTGATAACGATATCAAATTATACGATAATCAAATTTATCTTAAACGCCACAACAAGTATGAAACCCGTTATCTTAAAAACAATACGAAGAATACGAAGAACCATATGTCAAAGCGTTGTAAAAATTACAATAACAAACCACTTGTCAACCGCCACGTTCGCAAACTCCGGTGGTAGTCACTGATAAATAACCTCAATTATTACATCATTAGTTTATCAAATACCACATATGTGGACTTATCAACCTCAAATCACTTACTACCATTGACAAATTTTACATTATTTTTTAGAAAATCATTTGAATACATTGTGAAATAAATTGCGTTCTTACATTCTCGCACCAATAATGTATTTGTCGAATAATAAAATGTATCAATTTTGGTTAATTTATCATAGCAAATAACAGTCATCAATAGTTATGTTACTCAATTCAGGTTATGTTACTCATTTCCGGTTACATATAAACATACAATAATACGAATCCATAAAAAAAGTTTTTTTTTGAAGTTTATACACGTTAATGGTGTTAGATACAACACTATACAACACTATACAATTATAAGTCCTCCCATGAGTCGGGGACATGTTCGATGGAGTGGATAGGCAAAGGACAATTTAATGTGTTATCCGAAGCGGCATAAGACGGAGAAAGAGTATGTTCAATGTGAGGGTGTTGTGCGTTTTGTCTTACAAGTTTAGGTGGATCGGGAGGAGACCCACAATTCCCCCAATCATAAGAATCCTCTTCGGGGACTTCAATAATCACGGACATATTATTGTGTTCCTTTCTAATACTTTTATGTGCGGTTTTAATTTTGGTGCTAATTTTTTGTAGGTCTTGGTAAAGTCGTTGAATTTTTTTTTGTTTTTTCCCATTAATATACAATTTGTGATTGAGCTGCATAGTTTGAGCAATAGCAATTCGAACTGCGACATCGTCCGTCCAATCAATGTTAAAATCCACACATACAGAACAAATTATAGTGTTAATGTTGGTAATAATATTTTGTTTTTGAGTTTCAAGATTAGAGAGAATATTATTTTGGTGATGAACCCCTTTAATATGATTAGAAGCGGAATTAGAAGCGGAATTAGAAGCGGAATTAGAAGCGGGTGTAGTGGGCGGTTTAATAAGTAGAATAGAGCGCCAAACTTTGTTAACACCGTTGCGAGTAGTATGGCTAATTTCTGTTTTATTAAAGAAGAAGTTCGGAGTAGTGAAGAACCAAATGAAGAAGTAAACAGTAATGTTAATGTTGGCCAACATATATGAGTAGGTGGTTGAATCGAGATGCTGGTCGAGAAACGCCTTGACAAACCCGTATAAAATTTCCACGTCTTGTGCTGATTTAGGTAATGCGTCAGATTGTCGCATCGAATAAATCCATACAGTCGTCTGATCATTAGAAACCTTGACATTGACTGAATGACAATTTTTAAAAATAGTCACAAAATCGCCATGGCTTTTGTGAAGCGCATTAAAGAGATTAGTAAGTAAGAACGGAATGTGTGTCTTTGGTTCGTTGGACCTGGTATTGGTAAAGATAGGAACGACGTGGTCCCTCCTCCCGGCCTTGGTTTTCCAAAACGCACTGAGTGTCTTAAAAGACCTCGCCATATCGGTAGCAGTGGTAGATGCCATTGTGTAGCTTGTAGCTTGTTGTTGTGTATCAAAAGAGATAAGATTGCGTATATATAAAAAAAAGGATTGCGTTTCAATTTTATTTTGGTGTATTAATAATTATTAAATATTATTAAATATTATTAAATATTTACGGAATATTAACATCATACCACATTCTAATTTTATTCATAAGAATTTTGCCATTAGCCACAACAAGCCATTTAAGGTATTCTTCTTGGTCGTAAAAAGATTTATTAGAAGTTATAGCAAGTAGTTTCTCGGAAAAGTAACCCTTAGATTCGACATCGTCACCCCATACATCGGCCATATTTTCAAGTACCTGGTCTGGCATTTTGGATGGAATTTTCGGTTTAGGCGCGAAAGATGCTCTACAAAATGGACACTTATTATTGACGCGGGAATGTTGGGCAAAGCAGTCGGGGCACATTTCGTGACCACACATAAGAGAAACACGACCATACATATGTTCCATACAGATAGAACACGTATGTTCGGGGTCTGTTTTGTCGCGTTTCAAATTGGAAACGCGAGCGGTTAGTGTTTTATTTTCCTGTTCAACCTCTTTATGTTTTTCATGGAGATTATAATTTATTTCGACAAGTTCATCAATTGTAGTATTGTATACCCTCGCAACAGCAGCTTTGTATTGGCGTGTGCGCGCGTCGGGATGGTCAAGACGAGCTTGGATAAGACGGCCCCTTACGATAGGAAGCATTGTAGATGGTAATCAAATGACAATATTGTGAGAAATATTGCGAGAAGTTGTGTATGTCTGTTTATCGTAACAACTGTTTCAATTTTATATCGTATTATATGATGGTTGTGTCGTCTGGGTACATTGTAAAATAAAATTGAACCGCAATAAGCATCTGAATTGTAAGTATAAGAAAACTAACAATGTCGGGAACACTACAAGGAATGAACCAAACCGCATTGAATGATAAATTAGTAGATATAATAGATTATAACCTACTAACAAAACTATATTTGGTAAAGTTAAATGATTACGAAAAGATGTATGTAAAAGAAGTTAACCTAGTAGAAGTAGAGAGAATATTATTAGAACCTAGAAATACACATTTTGAAAATAATAATTATATATTTAACCTAGGCTCTCCACCAATACAATATAAAAGTAAAAACAAAAGTAAAAACAAAAGTAAAAATACAATTACAAATACAATTACAAATACAAATACAAAAGACCCCGAAGATTGTTGTATATGTATGGAACCAATGATCGGAATTGTCGCCTTAAAATGTGGACACGAATTGTGCCCAGAGTGTTTTGCACAACACTCGCGGGTAAACAACACATGTCCATTTTGTAGAGACGAATATGCCCCACAAGTAAAATTGAAACCCCGAATTTGCGACCACTTGGCCGAATTAATGATAGATAATGTAATTGACATGAGTTTTGATAGAGAAGATGACGAAGAATTAGATAATAAACTAACCGAATTGGTAAATAACTATACCCACGAAAAAAAAATCGATGTGAAGGCAACAATGTATGCCCATATGAAAGAATCCGCGCGAATAATGTATGAAGACATAGAAGAATATTATGATGAAAACTGGTAAATTTATAACCCATTTGTTGTAAACAAATTGAAATATAAACACTTGATAATAGTGTGTCAAAAATAACTTAAAGAAAAAAAGCCATATTAGATTATAAGCTCACCGTGGCTCAGTCTGGAAGAGCAGTTGACTGTAATGGCAAACAATTGTAATCAATTGGTCGCCGGTTCAAATCCGGTCGGTGAGATTACATAAGCATCGTTGGCCGAGTGGTCTAAGGCGCTGCACTTAAGATGCAGTATCTACGGATGCGCGGGTTCGAACCCCGCACGATGCACAGTTCGCGTAGCTCAGTGGTTAGAGCGGTCGTCTTATGAGCGATAGGTCGAGGGTTCAATCCCCTCCGTGAACATTTAGCACCGTTGGCCGAGTGGTCTAAGGCGCTACACTTAAGATGTAGTATCTACGGATGCGCGGGTTCGAACCCCGCACGGTGCACAGTTCGTGTAGCTCAGTGGTTAGAGCGATCGTCTTATGAGCGATAGGCCGAGGGTTCAATCCCCTCCATGAACACATACCGCAATAGCTCAGTTGGTAGAGCGCGCGGCTTTTATTTTTTATTGAATTTAGACACCGCGTGGTCGGGGGTTCAATCCCCCCTTGTGGTGTTATTTAGCATAAAGCAGATCTATGGATTAAATTTAGTTCTGTTTTTACCCCTGTGGCGCAATGGATAGCGCATCGGACTTCTAATCCGGGGGCTGCGAGTTCGAGTCTCGCCAGGGGTATTTTTCTAATTGCGGAAAAATTTTAAAATAATTATAAAACGCTAATTTATCGGTCTTATAGTGTAGTTGGTTATCACTGAGGACTTTGAATCCTCCGACCCGAGTTCGAGTCTCGGTAAGACCTATATAAGTATTATTATTCAAATACTTATATAGCAAATACTCATTATGTCCCTAATTTCTAGCTATATGGCATATGAATATACCACGAAATGAGGGTATCAATATTTAATATAGTATATGGATTTTAAATTACAAATTACAAATTTTAAATAAAAATTTTAAATAAAAATAATTATATATGATAATAATAATAATATTATTATTGTATATCATCATAGCCGAGTTTAAATATCGTAAAAATTATTTATAGTTTGATAGTAACTATACCGCGTATATTTA
>Ga0302126_10002550_pt1 | contig 10373 bp, 8 predicted proteins | sample CB4_20m_MG_FD_203108 | JGI IMG/M metagenome (GOLD analysis project Ga0302126, IMG submission 203108) | Marine microbial communities from Western Arctic Ocean, Canada - CB4_20m | ecosystem: Environmental > Aquatic > Marine > Oceanic | place: Canada: Western Arctic Ocean | collected 2017-09-24 | reverse complement strand
TTTGCGAAAGACATAGAAACAACTATAAAAGATTGTAATCTATTATTCTCGCAATTTAATAACCTACCTGAAGACATACAGCATGTACTTGCTAATATGTGTTTTCAATTAGGTAGACCAAGACTGTCTAAGTTTAAGAATCTAATTGCAGCAGTAGAAGATTTAGATTGGGCTAAGATGGCAGATGAGATGGAAGACAGTAATTGGTATAGGCAGACAACTAACCGTGCAGTTAGATTAATAGCACGTGTAGAAAAAGAACTTGTTAAGGAGCTACCTCTATGAGCAGAGAATTAACTGAAAGACAACAGAAGTTTCTAAATGTTTTATTTGATGGAGCAGGTGGAGATGTAGTACAAGCTAAATTACTTGCAGGTTATTCTGAAAGCTCTAGCACAACAGACATAGTTAAATCACTTAAAGATGAGATTATGGAAGCTACACAGCTTTATATGAGTAGGAACGCACCTAAAGCAGCTATGGCTATGGTAGGTGGCTTATATGACCCTACAGAGCTAGGTCTTAGAGATAAGATGGCAGCAGCAAAAGAATTATTAGATAGGACAGGATTGGTTAAGACTGAAAAGCTACAAGTCGAGAGTAGTGGTGGTGTTATGTTATTACCTGCAAAGAATGATGGATAGAAGTGTAGGCAAGTGGAAATTACCACAACCAACAGATTTAAAAGATGAAGAAGAAAAAGAATGGATACAGATACCACGTATAGCTCGTACCATTCCTTTTGGTTATAAATTAAATGAAGAAGACCCTTATTTACTTGACCCAATACCATATGAACTTGAAGCAATAGAATTAGCAAGAAAATATGTAAAACAGTATTCTTTTCGTGAAGTAGCTAATTGGATAACTACAAAAACGAATAGAACAATATCACACGTAGGATTAAGAAAAAGGTTAATGCATGAGCAACAACGTAAGAACAAAGCTAGAACTCTCAGAAAATGGTCTGAGTACGCAGAAAAAGCGTTACAAAAAGCGAAAGCCATTGAAGAAGAAAGAGTTGGTGCAAGAACCTAGTATACAGGAAGTAGATGATGTAGAAGCTATGCCTGTAGAAGAACAAAACGTAATCTTTAGACCTAACAAAGGTCCTCAGACAGAGTTTCTTGCAGCAAGTGAAAGAGAAGTATTATATGGTGGTTCAGCAGGAGGTGGTAAATCATATGCCATGCTTGCAGACCCTTTAAGATACATGGGTCATCCGTCATTTAGTGGCTTGCTACTAAGACACACTACAGAAGAATTAAGAGAACTTATATTTAAGTCTAAAGAGATATTCCCTCAAATTTGGAAGGGTATTAAGTGGTCAGAAAGAAAGATGCAATGGGAAGCACCATCAGGTGCAAGGTTATGGATGTCATACCTAGATAGAGACGATGACGTACTGCGTTATCAAGGTTTGGCATTTAGTTGGATAGGGTTTGATGAATTAACCCAGTGGTCTACTCCGTATGCTTGGAACTATATGCGTTCACGTTTGCGTTCTGTCGCACAGGATTTGCCTGTGTTTATGAGAGCTACAACAAACCCCGGAGGACCGGGACATCAGTGGGTTAAGAAAATGTTTATTGACCCTGCACCATACGGAAGAAGTTTTGATGCCACAGACATTGAGTCAGGGAATGTCCTTTCCTACCCTAAAGGACACAGTAAAGCAGGACAGTCCTTATTTAAAAGAAGATTTATTCCTGCAAGATTATCAGACAACCCATACTTGTCTGCCCAAGGTGACTATGAAGCAATGCTTCTTTCCTTACCTGAACACCAACGTAGACAGTTGCTTGAAGGTGATTGGGATATTAAAGAAGGTGCTGCTTTTCCTGAGTTTGATAGGAATATTCACGCTATTGAGCCTTTTAAAATTCCACGAAATTGGGTTAAATTTAGGTCTTGCGATTACGGTTATGGTTCTTATAGTGGGGTGTTGTGGTTTGCTGTTTCTCCAGATGAACAGATTATTGTATATAGAGAGTTGTATACTTCTAAGGTTCTTGCCGCAGATTTGGCAGATATGATATTAGAATTAGAAGCTGAAGATGGTGGGATGCGATATGGAGTACTAGATAGTTCTTTATGGCATAAACGTGGAGACACAGGACCATCTCTAGCAGAGCAGATGATTATGAGAGGGTGTCGTTGGAGACCTTCAGATAGAAGTAAAGGAAGTCGTGTATCAGGTAAGAATGAAATACATAGACGTTTACAAGTAGACGAATTTACGGAAGCACCTAGACTTGTTTTCTTTAATACTTGTACGGATACTATTTCGCAGTTACCTTCTATTCCTTTAGATAAAAGAAATCCAGAAGACGTAGATACACGTGCTGAAGACCACTTGTATGATGCATTAAGATATGGTATAATGTCAAGACCTCGGTTTAGTATTTTTGACTACGACCCTAATGGTAGACCTAGTAGCAGTATGCCAATGGCAGATTCAACATTTGGATATTAAGGATATAACATGGCAGAACAAGAAGAAATAAATTTAGACGATGACTCAATAGCATTAGAAGATAGTGAAGAATCTAGTATCTCTGATACAGGAGTTAGCAACATAATACCTTTTGTTATGGAAAGGTATCAACGTGCTGAAGACTATCGTAACAATGATGAAGAACGATGGTTAAGGTCGTATAGAAATTATAGGGGTTTATATGGAAGTGATGTTCAATTTACTGAAGCAGAAAAGTCACGAGTATTTATTAAAGTTACCAAAACAAAAACTCTCGCAGCTTATGGACAAATTGTTGATGTGTTATTTGCAGGTAACAAGTTTCCTATTAGCGTTGAGCCAACAATATTACCTGAAGGTGTTGCAAAAGATGTTAACTTTGACCCTAAGATGCCGGAACAATTGCAACAAGGCAATGAGATGGATAGTCCATATGGTTTTGATGGGGATGGAAAAGATTTACCTGCTGGAGCTACTGAAAAAGATTTACTTGAAAGGCTTGGACCTCTTAAAGACACGTTAAAAGATATACCTAACTTAAAAGAAGGTGCAGGTAAAACACCTTCTTCTGTAACATTTAGTCCTGCTATGATTGCAGCTAAAAACATGGAAAAACAGATAATGGACCAACTACAAGAGTCAGGTGCTACTAAACAATTACGTAGTACAGCTTTTGAGATGTCGTTGTTTGGTACAGGTGTTATGAAAGGACCTTTTGCTGTAGATAAAGAATATCCTAATTGGGATGAAGAGGGTGAGTATTCACCTACTTTTAAAACAGTGCCTTCAACTTCTCATGTATCTGTTTGGAATTTTTATCCAGACCCAGATGCTTCTAATATGGATGAAGCACAGTTTGTAATTGAAAGACACAAGATGTCAAGAAGTCAGTTACGTGCATTAAAAAAGAGACCTTATTTTAGGGGTAATGTAATTGATGAAGTTATTGCTCAAGGAGAATCCTATACTAAAAAGTATTGGGAAGATGACTTAGTTGATTATGCACCTGAAAACTACGTAGAACGATTTGAAGTTCTTGAGTATTGGGGTATGTGTGATATTTCTATGTTAGAAGATAATGGTGTAGAGATACCTAAAGAATTACAAGATTTTGACGAATTGCAGACTAATGTATGGATTTGTAATGGTAAATTAATAAGAATGGTTCTTAATCCATTCAAGCCTTCTAAGATACCATACATGGCTGCACCCTATGAGTTAAACCCATATTCCTTCTTTGGAGTAGGTTTAGCTGAAAACATGGATGATACACAAACATTAATGAATGGCTTTATGAGAATGGCTGTTGATAATGCTGTGCTATCAGGAAACTTACTTATAGAAGTAGATGAAACTAACTTAGTTCCCGGACAGGACTTATCTGTATATCCGGGTAAAGTGTTTAGAAGACAAGGTGGTGCTCCGGGTCAAGCTATCTTTGGTACTAAGTTTCCAAACGTATCAGGTGAGAACTTACAGTTGTTTGACAAGGCTAGACAACTAGCTGATGAAAGCACAGGACTACCTTCATTCTCTCATGGGCAAACAGGTGTTACAGGTGTAGGTAGAACTGCATCAGGTATATCTATGCTTATGAACGCAGCAAGTGGAAGTATTAAAACTGTTATTAAAAATGTAGATGATTATTTGCTTAAACCTTTAGGCGAAGGATTGTTTAGATTTAATATGCAGTTTAACTTTAATCCTGAAATAAGAGGTGACTTAGAAGTAAAAGCACGTGGTACAGAAAGTTTAATGGCTAATGAAGTACGTAGTCAAAGACTTATGCAATTCTTACAAGTAGCATCTAATCCTGCTCTTGCACCATTTGCTAAATTTCAATATGTTATCAGAGAGATTGCAAAGTCTATGGATTTAGACCCTGATAAAGTTACAAACAATATGGATGAAGCAGCTGTTCAAGCCGAATTAATGAAACAATTTCAAGCACCAGCAGTACCTGAAGGGCAGCCTCAACAAGGACAACCACAAGAAGGACAAGCTCCAGCAGGAGCAAATCCAATGGACCCTACAGGAGCAGGTGGTGGTAATATAGGAACAGGAATAGCACCTGCTCCGGGCGAACAAGGATTTACAGGAACACCTCAAGATGGACAAACAAATACTCAGCCAAATGAAGGCAATGGTCAACAACAACTCCCATTGGGAGACCTTCAATAAATACATTGATGCTGTAATATTACAACAATATAAAATATTAGAGCAGTCAGATAATACTACAATAATAAATAGGTCTCAAGGAGCAATAGCAGCTTTACGAAGACTTAAAATACTTAGGGATGAAGTAAACAAAAATGTCAGTTGAGAGTAGACTAGCCCAAAGAAATAGAACAGAAACTGAAAAGCTTTTAGCACAAGAAAAAGCTGAAGCAGGTTTAAAGAGTATGGCTATAGGTCCTATAACAGGTACTTTAGGTTTACCTTCTGACATATTAGATTTAACAGATATGGCTAACGATGCAATAGCTAAATATGGCGAAGATACTGTAACAGGACAATTTTCTAAATTAATTAAACCTACACTAGACAAATTACAAGAAAAATATGGGAGAGAAGCTTTTGATAGAGGTTTTACAGAATTAACAGGAATTAAATCGGATTCAACTAATCCTGCTCAAATACTTGGTGAACTAGTATCATTAGGTGGCTTGGCTAAAACAGGAGTAAAAGGTGCAAAAATAGTTGGTAATACTATGTCTGATACTTATCAAGGTGCTAAGAAATTATTTCAAGATGCTTCAGATGGCACAGGTGGTGGTTCTTTACAAGCAGTTAATAGGGCTTCTATAAATTCTGTAGATGAAACATCTAAGTTAGTAGACAAAACAAAAGTAGATGCTCCTATTAATACAGATATACCAACTTTGAAGGCAGAAGATTTATCTAATAAGCCTATAGTAAATCCATCTATGATAGGTGCAGAAACAGAATTAGGTCAAAAACAAATAGGCTTATATGAAAAATTAATTAAAGACTCTAAAGCATTAGGGGGTAAAGCACCTACACAAGAAAGATTATTTGAAAGAACAGGTGTATATAAAGGTAGTGATGGTAAATATAGATTTGATTTAGATGATAGAGATGCTGCTTTTAATACTACTTTTTTAAAAAACTCTCTTGTAAAAAATCCAAATATGAAAAATCCACCAACCTTATTAAGTGGTAATATTGTATCTTATTCTGGTTTAAATCCTAAACTTTTTAATCTTAGAGAAGTACTAGATTTTGATTCTCTTTACAAGCAATATGGTAAAACTTTAAAAGTTGGAGATAAAGCTTATAGCAATATAGGAAATTTAAAAGTAAAATTTACTAGTAAAACAAATGGAGTAAGAGGTAGTTATAGTGGAGACACGGATACCATTACATTAAATATAACGGATACAGATGGATTTAGAATAAAAGATTTAGGTCAAATAGAAAGCACTTTATTACACGAAGTACAACATGCTATTCAAAGAAGAGAAGGTTTTAACTATGGTAGTAATATGGATAACTTTCTCCGTAGTGGATATACTCAAGATTATAAAACTAATGCTGCATTACAAGATAATATATTAGCTAGGCTGTCTAATGATTTAGAAGATGGCTTAACTTATTTAACAGACTCAAATAAACTTGGGTTTTTAAGTGACTTAGAAGTTAAATCTAAAAGAATCAATCGTATAGAAAACATGTCTAGTGCTGATAAAACTGATGTTATTAAAAAAGAATACATGGATTTAACAGCTAGTCGAGCAGACGATGTAGCAAGAATAGATTTACCACAAGCTCAAAAGAAAAAGGTATTTAATAATTTTAATAAAGCTATGGATAAAAATGCTAGGCAAAGAAAACTCTTAGATAGAGAAGAAAGCATAGCATATGAAAAATACAGAGATGTTTATGGCGAAAGAGAAGCACGACTTGTACAAGAAAGATATAAAAAAAGAAAAACTTTTAAATCTATGTCAGGTGGATTAGATTTTGGTGAAGATAAAGTTAGTAGTATAATGAGTAAAGACACTTCTTTTTTAGAAAACATGACAAATAAAAAAGCTCAAGGTGGATTACAATTAGCAAAGGGTGGTACTGTAATGAATATGAATAGACAAATGGAAATGTTTGAAGAAGGTGGTCTTAAAGATGAGGGTGGTACTATAGACCCTGTATCAGGTAACGATGTACCATCAGGCTCAACACAAGAAGAAGTAAGAGATGATATACCTGCACAGTTAAGTGAAGGAGAGTTTGTATTTCCTGCTGATGTAACTAGATTTATAGGTCTTGAGAAGCTAATGCAAATGAGACAAGAAGCAAAAGCAGGACTTAAACGTATGGAAGATATGGGTCAGATGGGTAACAGTGAAGAAGCTACTATGCCGGATGATGTACCTTTTAGTATTGAAGACCTTGACACAGAAGAAGAAGAAGAGTATACTAATGATTCACAAGAAATGAATAAAGGTGGAATGATAAAGGTAGGTGGTGTTGAGATGCCTAAACCTCGTATTCAAGGACAACAAATGGCAGAGGGTGGTGTAGTCAAAGCAGCAACAGGAACATTTGTAAATCAAGGAACAGGAGTAACTACTATACCATCACAATTTGCAGGGCAAAATCTGCCATCATATAATCCAAATCAAACATTACAGACAGGTGTAAGTCCTGCATACACCGTTCCAACAATACCTGCTGTAACAACAGGATATGACCCTAAGTTTATGACAGGTCAAGAAATGCAGACAAATCAAACTGCACCATCTTTTGAAACATTAATAGGTAAAAATCCGGGTCAGTATGATGAGATGCGTACCTATAAAAATGATGCAGGTGCTTCACTACAAATACCTTTTAAGAATGGACAACCTATATATCCAATACCTGAAGGCTATGTATTTGTAGACTCTGAAGAAGAACAAACAGAAACACCAACAGTACAATCTGTGAGACCTACAACTACACAAACTACAGGAGATGGTGGTAATGATACTGGTGCTAGAGTTGGTACTACGATGGTTGGTAAGACAGGTAAAGGTATAACAGATAAAAGTTTATCTACTAATCAAAAAACAGGTATGGTTATGTCTGCATTAGATAAGGCTACAACTAAGGGTAGCCTTGGTGTGGCACTACAAACTTTAGGTACTCTAGGAGTTCCGGGAGCTGCTGCTCTAGGTGGATTTGATTCTATAAATCCTGATAGAACTGCTTTAGATGGTGTGCTAGGTCAATATGGTTATAATGCTACTACAGCTAATGCTGCAATTAATGACCCTATGGCGGCTATTGGATTAAATCAACAACAAGCTGCTAACATGGCTAATTCTATGTCACCAACAGAATTGTCTAGTCCTGCTCTACAAGAAGCTTTATCACAAGCTATGTATGGAATGAGTAAAGCACAAGCCACATCTATGTTAGGTGTTGCTCCTACTACAACATTAGGAACTAAAGGATATAAAAATGGGCAAGTAGACCCAACTACAAATGGAACATACGCATATGGTCAGTCCACGGATGACGATGGTAGTGTATCTTATGGAAGTATAGATGACTTTGGAGTTTCTATGGCTGCTACAGCAGCAACAGGATTTATGGGTCATTTAGGAGATGTAGATAGAGTAATGAACTCACCTACAGCTACACAAAAACAAAAAAATGCTGCAAAAAATTATAGGGATAGAGTAAAGACACCTGAATTTAATGCAATGAGAGATGATGATAGAACTAGTGATGAAGTATCACAAGGTTTAGGTGATGCTCAGACTAGTGCTGTTACTGCTGCAGACCAAGCTGTATCAGAAGCTACTGGTGGTAAGACTACATCATCTACAGGTTTTACTGATATGAGTGCTTTTGGTAATGATGTTAATACGTCTAATAATAATACATCTAATAATAATGATGGTACAGGAGACCCCGGAGGAACTGAGTCAGAAGCAGGAAGCGAAATGGGTGGCGAAGATGTATATAAAGGCTCACTTATAACTAAACGTAAGGCATCAGGCAAACTAAAGAAAAAGTATATGAAGCGAGGTGGATTAGCTTCACGTTAATAATCCACAATATAAGGCTACTTATCCCCCAACAATAAATGGCTACGATAACCCCAAGGAGAAGACATATGGCTGAAGAAGCTAATACTATAATGACAAAAGAAGCAACACCTAAAAAAGCAATGTTTATGAATAGACCTTACTCTCAAGAAGAAAGAGTTAAGAAAGACGAAGAAGAATTAGAACAACTACTTAAAGAGCAAAAAGGTGAAGTTGAAACTAGTGAAGAGAAAACGCAGGATGAAGAAGAACCGACTTCTGCTGAAGAAAAAACTTTTAAGAAACGTTATGGAGATTTACGAAGACACAGTCAAGACAAAGAAAGACAGTTTCAAAAACAGTTAGATGAATTAAAAGAACAGTTAGGTAAGGCTACTAAAAAAGAAATGAAACTACCTAAATCTGATGAAGATATAGAAGCATGGGCAAGTGAGTATCCTGATGTAGCTAAGATTGTTGAATCTATTGCAATGAAAAAAGCAAAAGAACAATCGGCAGAACTAGAGAGTAGAATACAAAAAATAGATGAGATGTCTGCTGAAGCTACTAAAGATAAAGCTGAAGCAGCATTAATGCAAATACATCCTGACTTTAATGAAATAAGAGACAGTGATGAATTTCACGAATGGGCAGAAGAACAACCTAAATGGATACAAGATGCGTTATACGAAAATGACAATGATGCAAGGGCTGCATCCAGAGCTATTGACCTCTACAAATCAGATAAAGGAATTGGCAAGGAAGTTAAGACAAAGAGTGATAAGAGTGCTGCTATGGAAGTTAGCACGAAATCTACTAAAACTAAGGTTGATGCTACAGAAGCAGGTAAAAAGATACGTGAGTCTGCTGTGCAAAAAATGTCTGCTCAACAGTATGAAAAACAAGCTGACACAATAATGGAAGCTATAAGGTCTGGTAATTTTATCTATGACATATCTGGTTCAGCTAGGTAGGTATAGAAAATGACAGCACACTCAAAAATGTATGTGCCTAAAAAGAACGAAGAGTATATATCACCCTTTGGACCTTCTATGGCTTACAAGAAATTAACTCCTACATTTGTCAAGACTATGAATACATTAATGACAGATGAACTGCCTGACTTTTCTGACCAATTAGTTGGTAAGGTAAAACAAGAATTAGAGTTTAATAAAGAGATTGAAGCTCTTTGGATGAAAGAAGTGTCTAGTTTTATAGCTAGGTTTCATTCTTACTCAGAGCAAAGAAACTCTTTTGGTGTCAAGAACTTAAATACTGAAAAGTATAACTACGGCATTAAAGTAAACTCAGGATGGTTTGTTAGGCAATACGAACATGAATACAACCCTATTCATTTACACATAGGTTCTAGTATGTCATGTGTTGGTTATCTAGCATTACCTGAAGGCATAGAAAAAGAATGGGAAGAGGATTATAAAGACCATCACCCTGCTAATGGACACATACAATTTGTTCATGGTACATCATCAGGTTATAATAATACAAACTTTATGGTTAAACCACAAGTAGGTGACTTTTACATATTCCCATCTGACTTATTTCACTGTGTATATCCGTTTAAAACAAAGGGAGAACGCAGGTCATTTAGTGTAAACTTTAACTTTTTAGAGATGGTTAAAGATAAAGATAAAAAGAATGTTGACAAATAGTTATTTTTAAGTATAACTATATGTAACTAAAGGTATAACATAACCCCTTTCTAGGATACTTGTGTTATACTTAAAGACCCACTTTAGAGATTACCCAATTATATGAGCCTACAAAGGACTCGCTATCCCACGTACAACCTCAACTATGAATGGTCCTTATAAAGTAAAATGACTAAATTATAGTACACT
>Ga0302126_10002544_pt1 | contig 10380 bp, 2 predicted proteins | sample CB4_20m_MG_FD_203108 | JGI IMG/M metagenome (GOLD analysis project Ga0302126, IMG submission 203108) | Marine microbial communities from Western Arctic Ocean, Canada - CB4_20m | ecosystem: Environmental > Aquatic > Marine > Oceanic | place: Canada: Western Arctic Ocean | collected 2017-09-24 | reverse complement strand
ATGGCATAGTTTCGGGCGAGAGTATGTCCGTAACTATACCTGCGAGCTACAGTAACACTCTGCATTATTACTGCACAAAGCTTTATCACACTAGTATGGTTGCATCGCTAAATGTTGGTGATCCTCCCTCTTATATAAACAGCACTCGATTAATCATTACTGAGGTAGATCGAGCAGCGGACTACATAGAAGTTACTTATTTTGGAGATGATAGCGGAGAACTCGAAGCTGATACAACGATTACTAACATCCTTGGGGATTCTGTAACTCTCTCTTCTGGCACCATCTTTAGTGCTGGCCAGACAAGAGGGTTAAGCAGCAGTCTACCAGGCTCTGCTCATCTGCAGTTAATAGCATTAGATGCTTCCAACCCAGATTATTGGGTTTCAGCGCAAGACGACTCCAATAAAGGATACTTTTTTGACGAGCAAGTTATTGCTGATCCCTTGCCAGATGTTCCGCAAGGGGAGATTGTCATAGGGCTGCAAACAGTTGTTTCAGGTCTTTCTCACCTTATTGGTGTTGCGGATCCTAATGATGGATCAGGAAGACTTTTCCTAGTTGAGCAAGAAGGTAGAGTAAGAGTTTTAAATTCAGATGGTTCTATTTCGGAAAGTGATTTTATGGATGTTTCTGCAAATTTGACTCCATTAGTTTTAGATACTGCTGGTTATGACGAACGTGGCCTCCTAGGTTTGGCACTCAGTCCAAGTTTCGCTAGCGATGGAACATTATTTTTCTATGCAAGCTATTCGAAGGGGAATGCGACGCCTGATTTCACTGTCCCACCTCAAACGCTCATAATGGATGAGACAGAATATGATAATATTGACCATCACAGTGTGATAATAAAAAGAACCATCACTGCCGGCTCAGATGGTATTTTTGATTCTAGCGATTCCTATGTGGATACCGAAATCCTGAGGTTTGAACAACCCACTACCGATACATTTGCATCCTATGGTATAGGTTCTAATCACAATGGTGGGCATCTTTTCTTTGATACGAATGGCTTACTGATGGTGGCCATCGGTGATGGCGGCGATGCGAACGATACTGGTAATGGCCACGTTGCTATTGGGAATGGGGCAGACGCCACGAACATTTTGGGTACACTCATTCGCATAGACCCAGATGGTAGTAACAGCGTAAACGGAAAATACGGGATACCCGCCGATAACCCCTTTGTAACTCATCCAACTTATCTTCCAGAAATATACGCTTATGGATTTAGGAATCCGTGGACCTTCTCTCAAGACGCTGCTACCGGAGAGATCTATTCCTCAGATTCTGGTCAAAATACTATTCAAGAGGTGAATAGAGTTCTTCCAGGGAAAAATTACGGTTGGAGGGCGAAAGAAGGAAGTTTCTTGTTCGATCCTGTAACTGGTAAGATCGGCTCTCTTTATAATGCGCCCTCTATAGACGAACTAGAAGATCCTATCGTAGAATACGATCATGATCAGGGATACGCTAATATTATCGGAGGGCATATCTACAGGGGGTCACTGATCCAGGGACTGCAAGGTGCTTACATTTGTGGTGACTATGGCCCAGGAGAACTCTTCTATGTAGAGGGCTTAAATAACTCGCCTACGTTAAAAAGATTCCAGATAGGCGTGACCGACAGAGAATTATTATCAGATGTCCGTGCCTTTAGTGTGGATGCAGCAGGTGAGATTTATTTTGTAGGTAATAGCAACGGTCAAAGTAGCCTCTACAAGATAGTGCCTCTAGCGCATCTCGACATTAGCACTACAACAGATGAGGTAGAGCTTACCATAATAGGCGACGAGGGAAGTCAAATTACCCTGAGGAAGTCCAGTGATCTTGATTTTACAAATGCACAGGATACAGCAGTGAATGGTGGCAAGTTGACCCTAACTTACCCATTAGAGGATCGAGCATTCTTTAGAGTAGTCGCGGAATAGATTATCTTAAAAGAAGAAAAATGGTGAAGGTGGCGGGAGTCTAATTCGCGTCCCTCGTGCTTTCATACGTGGCAAGTCGTTGTTTTTAGTCTTATTCTGATCTTAATAAATTAGCGCAGAGATAAAAACAACAGGTTTTGAGCACTATTTTGGGCAATAATCGGGCAATAATTTAAAGCGAACCCCCTCCCGCCCTTAAGATACCCCGTCCTTGCACAAGGATTCTGGCCTAGGAGTCCCTACAAGCCCTTTGCGTTTCTATTTAGGGAATAATAAAGGGGGTATGGTTTGGGTAAGCGCAAGGAGTCTGATAAGGACTATTTCTTGTTACTTTACTCCTAGCAGTCATGAATCTAGATATTCTAGTTGATTGTAGTGTAAGTATTGCTATTCTCTGAAAGCATAAAATTTAATAACCTTTTATATTAAATATAATTAAAAGATCCCTACTATGAGCAATATACTCAGATTTGTAATAGTATTACTAATGCTCCTGTCCGCGAACATTGTTTCCGCACAGGAGTTATTCCACGAAACTAACACTGGAATCTACGTAAGCGAGACGGATACGGGCACCGATCCCAATAACCCTGACACCGATGGCGACGGAGTGGGAGACAACGCAGACGCCTTTCCGAATGATGTAAATGAAATCACTGACACGGATGGAGATGGAGTGGGAGATAATGCTGATGCATTTCCATATAACCCTTTTGAATCATTAGACGATGATAATGATGGTATAGGGAATAATCGTGACTACCGAGGTGATGCTAATTTCGGAATGGGGAATTTGATAAAATTAGATGGAGGAACCCATACCTTAGGAAGTAATGGCCAATGGGATGATAATAGTGACATTTATCCAATTAAGGAAGTTACGCTTTCACCATTTTACATCGCTGAAACAGAAACCAATGGATACAATTGGAATATTTTAGTAAATTGGGCGGTCTATTCTGGAGGTTATTCTGATTTGGGAGTTTGGGATTCGAGCATTGGCCGGCAGTTGATTGGAGATTCCTTAGCCGTTAATCACCCAGCCACCACTGTTAGATGGATGGATGCTGTCAAGTATTGTAATGCGGCTAGTGAAGCTAATGGTCTCAGGCCGGTTTACTATAATTCTGATGGAACCACATTTAAGACTGGTTATCCTGAAAATGGTCCGGTGGTAGACTTTACTGCTGACGGATATAGATTGCCAACAGAAGCAGAGTGGGAATATGCCGCAAGGGGAGGTTTACAGAACCAGCTTTATCCTTGGGGTAATAATATAGATGTTTATAAAGCCAATTATGGAGATCAATTAGGATATGTTAATACACCATATGGCCTAAGTTACAAAAGATATAATTCCCTATGGTACAACGCTAATAGTGATCTTGGTATTAGTACATCTCCTACAGCAACATATGCTGCGAATGGATATGGCTTACGTGATATGAGCGGGAATGTCCAGGAATGGTGCAACGATGTAAAATCTAATGTTAATAGTAACCCTGAGACTAATCCAACTGGCCCGGAATTTGGAGGTATGCGTGTTGTGAGGGGTGGTGCGTACGAATCATTGTATCTTTACCTTAGAAATTATACAAGATACTCAGGTAGTGCCACTGAAGGAAGTCGTTGGCCTGCTTACGGATTTAGAATCGCAAGATCACTAGACACTGATGGTGATAGTATTAGCGATATGGTTGACCTATTCCCGCTAGATCATACTGAGACCCAAGATTCTGACAGTGACGGAGTGGGTGACAATGCAGATGCCTTTCCAGATGATGCAAGTGAAAGCGTAGATACCGATGGTGACGGAGTAGGCGACAATGCAGATGTCTTTCCAAATGATGCAAGTGAAAGCGCAGATACCGATGGCGACGGAGTAGGCGACAATTCAGACGCATTCCCGAATGATGCAAGTGAAAGCGCAGATACCGATGGTGACGGAGTAGGCGATAATGCAGACGCGTTTCCAAATGATGCAAGTGAAAGCACAGATACCGATGGTGACGGAGTAGGCGACAATTCAGACGCATTCCCGAATGATGCGAGTGAAAGCGTAGACACCGATGGAGACGGAGTGGGAGACAAAGCAGATGTCTTTCCGGATGATGCAAGTGAAAGCGTAGACACCGATGGCGACGGAGTTGGAGACAACGCAGACGCATTTCCAAATGATCCTTCGGCTTCAGTCCCGGTAGAATTAAATGACCTGGGTAAATTGCTAGTACAGTTATACGACTGGATAGATAATGGTGATGGCACTCTAACAACTCCGGGTGGCCAGATTGCGGTAGGTTATGCTAAAGACCCAGACCCAGAACCAGAACCAGAACCAGAACCAGAACCAGACGGGTCTTTATTTGTTAAAAACTTGTCCTTTGAGATTTTGGGCAATGTTGCTCAAATCACAGGCTATAATGACTCTGCTCCTGTAGAATTAATAATACCTTCAAGCTATAATGGCATTCCTGTCACGGCTATTTCAGATGATGCGTTTAATGGTTTAGGAAATATATACTCTGTATACATTCCACAAAGTGTTACTTCAATTGGCCATAATGCATTTAGAGACTGCATTAATTTGGTGAATGTTGAAATAAGGAGCATAAACCCATCAATGGGTAACTTTGTTTTCAGAGGTTGTAGCAATTTAGTAAATATTATGCTTCCTTCTTCATTATCCGAGGTTCCCGGAGGTATATTCACAAATTGTCATTCTTTACAGGAGGTAGTTGTTCCGGAATCAGTTAGTAATATAGGGGAATATGCATTCTTTGACTGCATAAGTATGACAGGCATCTTTTTTTTAGGAGATGCGCCAAATTATTCTCAACTTTCTTTTGGAGGAACCAATAACGCAAAAGCAAAAGTGTTATCTTCTGCCTCGGGGTTTCCTTCTAGCTTTTACGGGAACAATCCTAACTTAGTTGTACAATATATCTCTCTACAAGATTTTCCGGAATATTCGCCTTCCGAACTGACCTTACCTATTGCAGTTGACACCGATGGCGATGGAGTCGGCGACAATGCGGACGCATTCCCGAATGACCCAAATGAGACTGCTGATTCAGATGGTGACGGAACAGGCGACAACGAAGACGTATTCCCGAATGATGCAAATGAAAGCGTAGACACAGATGGTGACGGAGTAGGCGACAATGCAGATGTCTTTCCAAATGATGCAAGTGAAAGCGCAGATACCGATGGCGACGGAGTGGGCGACAATGCAGACGCATTCCCGAATGATGCAAATGAAAGCGCAGATACCGATGGCGACGGAGTGGGCGACAATGCAGACGCATTCCCGAATGATGCAAATGAAAGCGTAGACACAGATGGAGACGGAGTAGGTGACAATGCGGACGCATTCCCGAATGACTCAAATGAAAGCGTAGACACAGATGGAGACGGAGTAGGTGACAATGCGGACGCATTCCCGAATGACTTAAATGAGACTACTGATGCAGATGGAGACGGATTAGGTGACAATGCAGATGAAGATGATGACAATGACTCATTATTGGACGTTAAAGAATTACTACTAGGGTCTGACCCATTAGTTGCGGATAACTTCATTAGTATCGTTTCTGTTATTAATTCTCTTACTGATGAGGGAGATAGCTTACCTGGTAACGATGAGTTGTTTAGTTTACAGGAAATTCAGGACCTAAGGGCGGGCTCCACCCTAATTGAAATACAAAATGGGCAAGCTTTACTAACTATGGAAGTAGAGGAAAGCGATGACCTAGCTATTTGGACTAGTGAAAGTATTCCAACCGTGCAAATTCCTATTCAAGCGGTGGAAGGTAAGAAGTTCTTCCGTTTCAAGATCACGGATTAATTTCCAGCATACTAGTTTTAAATTAGATTAGTATATTATTATACTTTATTATAATGTCTCAGAACCCTCCAGTTGCGTATTGCTTCTCGGAGGCCTAGTCCTGTGGCTTGTGGCCCTTCGGAGGGGTTAATGCTCTCTAATTACGAGGGGGCGGGGTTCGCATGGCCTTTTATTAATCTTTGGGATATGGGGCAATTTTTTTTAACACTTTGGTCTAAATGTTTACGTAATGCAGACTCGAGCATTTAGCTGCTATAAATCACTTTGGTATAAGCCATGCTATGACGTTATGTAAGTTGGCTAAAGAAAAATACATAGTGCCTGTTTTAATGGTGGTTTTAATTATCCTCCTTTATGTTCTGTACTTCCTGCTCAACAGATAGTGACAAAGGCAATGTCCTATTAGCTCTTCTGAACTATTCCAAGAAAAGGTGCTACAATTCGGAAATGATTGCACGCTAGTTCCTTTTGAAGGCAGGGGCCATGGATTTTATAATAAGAATAAGAATGACCCAGCTAGTTATTAAATTAATTTTTTAAAACCCCAAACTTTCTGCTCTTAATCGGTAAAAGGATGTGGCTGCCCCGTTACCAACTACGGTGACAGTAGTTGTTAGTGTTGCTAGGATAACTGGATCAGAGACTAACCACAACCTAGTATTTCTCGGATCTTGGTAAATAGAGGTATATTTGATTCCTAATGTGACATTATCGCCGACAATATTGGATAGGTCTACTTCAAGGTTATATTGATCTGTGAAGCTATCATTCGTTGATTTGTTTAAATCGAGTTCTGTATTTGCATTAGTTAGTTCTTCCCAATTAGTAGAGCTCGGGTCCGACTGATAATTATTACTGTAATAAAGGCCTAGGCCGGTCTCTAGAGGATCAGTATATCGACTTTGGTAAGCCAAGCGAAGCACTTCTTCGGTATAACCATTAAGGTCTATCTTAGGAAATATTAACCAATCTTCTTCATCTGGGTCATCTTCGTATCCATCTATTTCTGCGTCATTAGTCTCATCTCTGATCGTCCAAATATCATCCCCGTTCACGTTTACAGGTGTGAGTTCATTAATTCCATCGACTAGTGTGACGCTAGAGGTGCTTATAACAGTAGCATCCTCTTCATTAATGGACCCTAGGTTTACCTGAACACTTTCTTGGTTCTCGTTTATTACTTGTGTGTTAGCATCCGATAAATCAACCGTGCTCCAATTAATAAGGTCTACTGATTTTTCTAATGCTAAATTAGCGTTAAGGTTTTCGTAATTCCTCGCTCTTACAAAGTTAATTACAAAACTATTATTTACTATATCAATTCTGATTGGTGGCGTCTTGTTAATAGCTCTTGGGTTTGAGTAAATTGCACGTTCCATAAGATTCGATATTCCATCAGCGTCTGGATCAGCAGAATCTGCAGATATACTTACATCATTTAGCTCTTCTAGGGAAAAAAAGTCTAAACGCCATTTACCCCAAGATGGACCATCAACCCAAATGGCGTCGGCGAACTCGGGATAGTCTATGAATGGATTCCTGTTATTTTGATACAATTCATAGATCTTCTGATTATTATTTTTTTCTTTTACTACAGGTAATGCTTTTCTGTTCCACTCTAACAGAGTGTTCAATTGGGCCATCTTACTGTCAGAAGTACTTGGGGGATCTGATGGGGGAGTATTTATAATTTCTAAATAATCATATCTCGTTGCTATGTATAGTATAGCTCTTGCAACGTGTCCTTTTTGCGCATCGTCAGGTTCAAATGTATCACTAGTTGCTGTGCAATTAGGAGATAGATCGTTTGCTGGAATCCGGTAATCTGGAAGGTTGGTATCGCTATTATCAAAATACTTATTGGAACGAGAACTATTAACACTTTTATAGACAGGTACAAGGTGATGTAGGTCAGTATTATCACTTCCTGAGGTACCAATTCCGTAGCTCCTAGGCCATAAATGTTCACGGTTGAAGTATGTCCCCGGGCTATCACCACTATCTTGATTAGATTTATCTGCACTATCCTGAGAGTAGAATAATATTATATTATCAGCGTTGCTTGGGTCTTCGTATAAATCTTTGTGAGCATCCCATACACTACCATATGAAATCGAATTATGGTCATCGATTATACTATTAAGATTACTTTTTAACTCACTTCCAGACTGTCCATTAATCGTAGAATAGTAGCTATCAATTTGGGCGCTCACCCCAATTACAGAAAATAATTCCACGATAATTATCGTAGATGAAATCAATTTTTTGTGTGTCATTAAGCCAGAGTGATCGCAGTGATAAGATTAACTATACCCTTTGCTACTTGAAACAATAGCGCATTTCATATAACTACAAAGCAGTGGGGGATGTAAAAGGCTACCTAAGACACCAAAGGCAGCTTACTTATCTATTAGCTCTGAATCTACTTTAACTCGGGAAACAAAGAATTTGGCTTACTCTCCTCCTTACGCTCACCAAATCATACCCCTTTACTCTCCCCTTAAATAGAAACGCAAAGGGCTTGTAGGGACTCCTAGGTCATAATCCTTGTGCAAGGACGGGGTATCTGCAGGGATGCTGGGGGAGGGGGTCCGCTTGGCTGCCCTCTTGCTGATGTGTATATACATCAGTTGCCTTCGAAAAAATTACTCCGTCATCTTGAAGCGGAAGAAGCGGGTGCCTGCAGGTGCATCGACTTCGATAGTCTTCTCGGATCTAGCCGGATTAGACCAATCATTTAAATCGGAAGTTTCTTCAAGCGTCATTGTGATGTCTGCTTTGCCACTAGATACCTCAATCATTGTAGAACCGACTCGGACATCCTTCACTTCGTCCATAGTCAGGCGAGCGTCTCTCTCAGCTTCAGTAGTCTCTAATAAATACCTAGAAAAAGAGATGCTTCCTTGAGTATTCTCAAAAGCATTCCGACCGATCGATGTCACGCTGTCGGGGATCGTAATGCTAGTCAGGCTAGTGCAGCTATAGAATGCACCAACTCCAATCGAGGTGACGTTATTTGGAATGGTTATGTTTGTGAGGCTACTGCAGGCATAGAAGGAGTAATCTCCAATTGATGTCACGCTGTCGGGGATCGTAATACTACTTAGGCTACTGCAGGCATAGAAAGTATGATCCCCAATCGAGGTCACGCTGTCGGGGATCGTAATGCTGCTTAGGCTACTGCAGGCATAGAAAGTATGATCCCCAATCGAGGTCATGCTGTCGGGGATTGTAATGCTGCTTAGACTGTAGCAGCTACTGAAAGCACTACTTCCGATGGAGGTGACGCTGTCGGGAATCGTAATGCTGCTTAGGTTAGCGCAGTGACTGAATGCACCAACTCCGATCGAGGTGACGCTGTCAGGGATCGTAATGCTGTTTAGGTTAGTGCAGTAACTGAATGCACCCATTCCAATCGAGGTTACGCTGCTGGGGATCGTAATATTGGTCAGGTTAGCGCAGTGACTGAATGTATTAGTTCGAATTAATTTCACACTGTCGGGGATGGTAATGCTGCTTAGGCTAGTGCAGTATCCGAATGCACCATTCCCAATCGAGGTCACGCTATCAGGGATCGTAATGCTACTTAGGCTAGTGCAATCAACGAATGCACCATTCCCAATTGAAGTCACGCTGTCGGGGATCGTAATACTGCTTAGGCCAGTGCAGAATTGGAATGCGCTAGATCCAATCGAGTTCACGGGTAAGCCGTTATAGGTGCTTGGAATGTCTAAAGAGCCACTCGTAGTTTCTAGGCAATCAGTCACACTATACGTGCCGTCGCCGTTCAGGGTGAAGGCGAGGGGTTCTAGGTCGATAATGGGGTCGCCGTCATTATCCGTGAACTCGATTGCCACACTATTTATGCCCACTGTAGAAACCGCAGCATCTGCTCCAACATATCTCTTATAAGTAATCACTACTGCATCCTGATTATTAGGTTGTGCCCACTTATAACCAGTGCTCACATCGAAGAATCCAAGGCCTCCCGCTGAATGCTCTGCAGCGGTCAAAGTAGTAATGAATATAGGTCCAGTAGTTACACCATCGCCGTCTGTGAGGCCGTAATAGTAGCTTATTGAGTCATCCGTGCTATTGTAGGATTGTATATAGGTCAAAGTCTGTCCATCGGCTAGAAGACTCCAGTTTTTAGTGCCATTCTCCTGCAGTGCGATGTCAACTTGCACTACATGTTCTTCGAGTAAGTTGCCAGTTGAGTAGTTAAAGCTGACTGTTGGTGCAATAGTCATGCCTCCCCCTGCGAAAGTTACAGCTGGTTCAGCTGTGTATCCACTTCCATAATTTGATAGTGTCACACTTTCAACTGCATCGCCCGCAGTATTCATATTAACGGTGCCTACTGCATTACCAGAAATTGTAATGGTCACAGGATCAGCACTTGCAGGATCAAATGTGCCACCGTCTTCTATAACAATTCCAGGATTATTAGCATTGTTTCTAAGCTTGGAAGGACCAGGGAAGTTATCAAAGTTTGTGTGATCATAATCAGCCATCCAAGTAGAATACTTAATGACTCCTGATGGGGCGATTGTACTTTTAACATACCCATCATTACCACGAGTTTGTAACATTAAATCCGCTTGA
>Ga0302126_10002543_pt1 | contig 10384 bp, 13 predicted proteins | sample CB4_20m_MG_FD_203108 | JGI IMG/M metagenome (GOLD analysis project Ga0302126, IMG submission 203108) | Marine microbial communities from Western Arctic Ocean, Canada - CB4_20m | ecosystem: Environmental > Aquatic > Marine > Oceanic | place: Canada: Western Arctic Ocean | collected 2017-09-24 | reverse complement strand
AAGTTTCAGAAAAAATAATTTTCTTAATTATATATTCTATATCTTTTATCATTTTTTTTTCTGCAAAATACTAAGTCAGAATTTACTATATTAATTAATTTATATTTATTGTCTGTCATTAACTTATATAATTTGCTTTTAAAAATTTTTTTTATATTTATATCTTGAGTTTCTAAATTATTTTGTGACAAATCTGTATTTTCACATACTATAATATCAATTTTATATTTTTTAAAATTGAAATTTTTTAAAACATTAAATTCATGATTTTCAACATCTATAGATAGAAAATCTATTTTTTTTTTCTTATAGTTAGAATTTTTAATTATAGAATTTAATGTAATAGAAGCTTTTTTAATTAATTTATATTTTTTCTTTCTGTAATTTGCTAAATTCTTACTTACCGTATTAATTGCTGATCGTTCGTGATAGAAATAAACATCCATTATTTCCGCTTTATCTGAAATAAGAGCTTGAATATTAGTGTCATTCTCTCTTAATCTGTTGAATTCTTGTATTGATTTTTTATCAAGATCTACATTTATTCCATTCCAGCCTCTTTTATGTAGTAAATAAGTATTATTATATTTTATTGGATGATTGCAGCCTATGTCTATATAAACCCCTTTTTTTTTATTTCTGAAAATTCTGTCTATTACTAAATCTACAGCACTTATAGAATATGATTTTTTTACATATTTAGTGTAGTAAATTTTTTTTAAAAAATTGAGCATTTAAAAGGAATATACTTTAAATATTTATTTGAAAATGTTTTATTTCAAATTTTAATTTTATTTAATGCATTGTTTTTGAATAAGTTTGCTTCATGTATATATCTTCTTACCATTTGTGTTGTTTTGTGGCCTGTCATGGCCATTATATTTCTTTCCTCGGCTCCAGATTCGGCGGTAGAAGTTGCAAATCCAGATCTTAAGCTATGACCCGCGTATCTTTTACTGTCTAGGCCTATTAAATTGGTATATTTCTTTATTATTAAAGCCACACTTTTGTCTGATATAGGAAAAACTTTACCTTTTCTATTGTGGTTACTTGCCATCCAATCTTGCAAGTGTAATACAGGGCAATATAAAGTTGTAGCAAAAGAGGGGATAGCTTTAGTCATTCCTTCTCCGGTCTGGTCTGTTTTAGATCTTTTTACGAATATTTTGACACCTTCACGTACAAACTCTACATCATCGTTTTCTATGGCAACTAGTTCTGATCTTCTAAAACCTCCTGCGAATCCCACTAGTATAAGCGCTTTATCTCTTATTTTTTTAATGTTCTTAATTTTTAAGCTATTTATTACATCAATAATCATTTTTAAATCATTGATTAATATAGGTTTTTTTGCTTTTTGATTGCTTCCTTTGTTTCTTTTTATTCCTAATAAATTTTCTATAATCAAAGGATGTTTTGTGTCTATATAATATCCTTTAAGTTTATGAATTACACTTATGGAAGCTATTCTCCTTTTCAAGGTGCTAAATTTAGATGTTTGAGATAAATGAGTTAAATACAAAGCTAAAATTTTTGGATTTGTTGGTAGTGAATGAAAATTATTTTTTATACAAAAAGACGAAAAATCTCTATAATCAGATTCATATGCTCTCAAAGTGTTGGCAGATTTAGAATTTTTAAGATTTTTTAATGTTTCTATTTCAAGGTTTTTAATGTCTGTTATTAGCTCATTCATGTATATTTCCGATAACCATTAATTATCGGAAGTAATATACTAGATGTATTAGACTGTCAAGTGTTATAAAATTAACAGTGGCTGACATTGAAAAAATTGTTTTTTACTTGATAATATTAATTCCGTTGTTAAGTTTTGTACTTTGTTTTTTATATACTAATGAATTTAATATTAAAGGATCTGTATTTTGATTTTAAGTGAAAGTATAAAATTACTATCTATATACATTCTGCTATTTGCTGGAATACATTATTGGGATAAATATGCTTCAAAAAGAGGTTGTGGATGGAGCGATCGATGAGAGGAACTAAGTTTCAGCTTAAAGTATGGTCATATCTTAAGAAGATACCTCGTGGAAGCGTTAAAACCTACTCTCAGGTGGCAAAAGCCATAGGAAAACCACTTGCAGTACGTGCTGTGGCCAATGCTATTGGTAAAAATCCCTATCCTCCAAAGATACCATGCCATAGAGTGATAAGATCAGATGGGTCGCTTGGTGGTTACTCAGGCAAAGGTGGTATCAAGACAAAGGAAATGTTGTTAAAAAAAGAAGGCATAACACTCTAGTATTGTTATTTAACGTGTGTTTTAGAAAAATACCCTACTCTGTTCGTGTTAAAGCTTGGTTCACGGTTCAGTAGTACTCAAATTGAGCTTATCTAAAAAAATAAGCTATCTAAGGCCGTTTAAACACTATATTCCATTAATGCAGGGCTCTAGAAGTGGCTCTAGATAAAGTTTTTAGAACAGCCAAATGCGTTGTTAATAATGAAGTATTTAACCGTCTAGAATCTATATATATAATCATTTTACACGTTTTACTTACTAAACTATCGATTTTGCTAAAAAAAATTATTTAAAAGTGCCTTTTAGAAAATTAAATGTAAAAAATAACATTTATTATTTCACTTAGTTAAAATTAAAATAAATGAATAAAAACAGTAGTATAAATAAGTTAATTAATCTTTTTTCTTAAGTAAAAAGTAAGTAATACTTACTTGTAAAGATTATTTACGTTTTTTTCTTTTAGACTTAATTCTCCACCTAGATCCTTCCCTAACGATATAGCCACAGCAATTAGAGGAGCGACACTTACAGGGGTAATCTTTATAATATTCATCAAAACCAAAACCGTAATCATACGAAAGCTCTTCTCCTTTTTTTATATCTCTTATAGAGCTAATCCAAAGTTTAGTGCCCTTCCCTGTTACTTCACAGTTTGGACTGCAGGAGTGATTAATCAATCGTGCTGTATTGTGTTTGTAGTCACCGTCCATATCGTATTTTTTATTTATATTAAAAAGATAGATGTGTTTATCGTTATCAAATTTTTTATTAGATTCAGTTTCTTTTTTTGTAATTAGTCTGCCTTTATATTCAATGACTTTTGTGTCATTCTTAATATCTTTAGTGGCTATAAGACCTTGATTACTAATCTTAGATTTTATTATTCTGTACATTTTAGTCTTGAAAATTAATTAAAAGAAATATCTGAGAGCTATAAATACAATTATTGGTATTGTCAAAAAAGATACAATAGTTGACATAACAATTGTACTGGCAATACTGTTAACAACTTTTTTGGATGAATACATTGATCCAACTAAATATGTTAGTATAGCGCTTGGCATGGAGCATTGAATAAATAAAACACCTGCTGGGACGCCTTTTAAATCAAAAAAATAAATTAATCCCAAGGCAACTAAAGGGCCTAAAATTAATCTAGCAAACGTAGAAATTATTGCATTTTTCAAAGAAAAAACTTTCAGCTTTGTAAGGGAAATACCTAAAGACATTAGTATTAATGCTATTGTTGAATAGGCCAGTAAAAAAGCAGTGTTTTCAATAAATATAGGTGGTTGAATATTGTAATATAAAAAAATCATTGCAACTAATACTGCGTAAACAGGTGTGCTTTCTAAAAGAACTTTAAAACTAATTTTTTTACTCGCTAAAAAAATTCCAAACGTGAAATGAGAAATTATTATTACTGCAGATATGGCTGAGGCAACGCCTAAGCCAAGTTTTCCATACGCAAATAGGCAAATAGGAAGACCCATGTTCCCACAATTAGGTAAGATTAACGGTGGTAGTTCGCTAATAAAATCTCTTTTTTGTAAAGCAAGAATAATTAATCCAATTATAGAAAATCCTATAACTGCTAGTAAGGTATAAAAAAAATAGTTAATAAATAAATTAAAACTTATTCCGGTAGAAGTAATCGCGTAAAAAGCTAAAGCAGGAGAGCCAAATTTTGCTGCAAAGTTAGTGATAAATTTTGTATCGTAAGTAGGATTTTTTTTACCTAAATAGTAACCAACACCTATTAAGGTAAAGACTGGGATAATTACATCTATCAACTTAAGATATATATCCATGCTTAAGCTTTTTTAGTTTTTTCTCTTAATTTAGGTTTTTGGTTAAATCCGATTGCTAATTCAAATTCTGTTAAACGCATATAAATAGACCTTAATTCAGTAATTCTTGTCCAATTTTGAAGGAATAGAGAGAAGCTAGATTGTACCTCTCTAAAAGCACTAGATGTTTGAACTAAAACTCCTAAAGTCATAGCTCCAGTAAATAAGCCAGGACCCATAAGTAAATAAGGAACCATAACCATTGACTGATTGTACATTATTATCCAAAGATCAAAATAACCATAATGTAAAAATAGTTTGTGGTAGTTAAACTTGATTCCTGTAAATAGTTGTAGAATTGTACCAGGGCCAGCATAATTAACTCTGTCATCTTCCGCGTAAACTAGCTCTTTTCTAAAGGCGGCCTCAACTTTTTGATTGTTGTATTCCAAACCAGGAAGTTTAATTCCAACAATCCAGCTGATAAGAAGACCACCTAAACTGGCTGTTAATGACACAACAACTAGAGATCCGGATATATCTTTAAAAAAAGGTATTATAACATTTTCTGATAGCCCCCAAAGTATTGGTATAAAAGCAATTAATAACATCAAGGCTCTAACAATTTGAAGGCCTAAACTCTCAACAATTTTTGCAAAATTCATAGCATCTTCTTGTATACGCTGAGATGCTCCTTCTACTTTAGCATCAGCTGCTTTCCAGTAGGGCATATATGAATACGTCATGGCTTCTCTCCATCTAAATGCCCATAGACGAGTAAAATAATTTGTTATCGTATAAATAATTACATATGGAAGAGCTAATTTAAAAAAAATTTTTATTCCATCGTAAAATTCAGAAATTTCTCTTTTGGGAGCTTCCTGTAACAGATCATAAAAACCTTTATACCATTGGTTGATCATTACATCGATCCAAGTTTGCGAAAATAAAGATAAAATAATAAATAAAGCACCACCCCAAGACCAAAGAAGCCATTTCTTATCAGTAAAAAAACTACGCCACATAATTAATTTTTAGTAAAATTTTCTTCATAAGATTTAATAACGAAAGTTTTTTTTTTAGGTTCAATCAAAGAAAATTCAATATGATTAGCTGTAGCGTAATTAATTGCATTCTCCTTTGAGGTAAATTTTAATTTGACTTCTTCTAAGGTGTCACTTGAAGATTCCCACCCCATTAAAGAATTTGTATGCGGATCTTTAGTTTCAAATTCAAGCACCCAAGTTTTTTGCTTACCCCTGCCCGACTGCGTCGCAGTTTTGGCAGGTATATAAATTATTGCTTTTTTTTTCATAAATGGTCGGGGCGGCAGGATTTGAACCTGCGACCCTCTGGTCCCAAACCAGATGCGCTACCAGGCTGCGCTACGCCCCGATTGGTTAATCATATAAGTTAAATAAGACTTTTTGGCAATTGAAACATTTTTTGATATACAACATAAAAACCTAATAAAAAAAATTATTATGAAAAAGATTGGTATTCTCACAAGTGGTGGTGATTGTGGTGGCTTAAACGCTGCAATTAGATCTATTTTTTTTAGAGCAAAAAATAAATATAATATGACCGTAATTGGCATCAAAAATGGAACTACTGGATTTCTACAGAGACCTCTCGATTACGTTGAATTGACAAGAGAAACCTTTTCTGGATATCTATTAAAACAAGGGGGAACTTTTCTTGGTACGACAAATAAAGCAAGTACTATCAATTCTTTATATCAAAACGGAAAGTCTAGAGATCAAGACCAAATAATAATTGAAGGATACCGTCAACTAAAATTAGATGGTTTGATTATTATAGGAGGAGATGGAAGTATGCAAATTTTACAAAAACTAGCTAAAAAAGGTGATTTGAATATCGTTGCAATTCCAAAAACAATCGATAATGATGTAGGTGCTACGGATAGCTCAATTGGGTTTGATACTGCCGTTCAAGTGGCAACTCAAGCATTAGACAATTTACACTCAACCGCTGTAAGTCACAGCCGTTCAATGATCTTAGAGGTTATGGGAAGAGACGCTGGCCATATTGCATTGAGTTCAGGCATAGCTGGTGGTGCAGATATAATTTTACTACCTGAAATAAAATATTCATTTAAAGGTATCTTTAATAAACTAAATGAAATGAAAAAAAAAAATTTAAAACATTCGCTAGTTGTTGTCGCTGAAGCAGTTAAGAAAGAAAATGGTGAGAAAGTAATACATGAATATAAAGATGGACAAAAACGGTTGGGAGGGATTGGAGATTATATTTCAAATGAAATTATGTCTAAAACTGATATTGAATGCAGAGTCACAGCATTAGGACATGTGCAAAGAGGTGCACCACCAACACATAACGACAGAATTTTAGCTAGTGCATTTGGTGTATACGCAGTAGATCTTTTGCAACAAAAAAAATTTGATAGAATGGTAGCCTGGAAAGATAGAAAAGTTATCGATGTACCAATAACTAATGCTATATCTACATATAAAAATGTTGAAAGAAATGACGCATTAGTTGAGACAGCATTGTCTTTAGGAATATACATAGGGGATATTGACTAGTTTATGATTAACGTTCTTACAAAACCATTTAAAGAATTTTTTAAATTAGAATCTGCGTCAGGTTTGCTTTTATTGTTTGCGGCTACTGTTGCTTTGGTAATAAGCAATAGTAATTACGAAGCTATTTATTTTAACACCTTACAAAAATATATAAGCATAGGAATAGGAAGTTTTTTTTTAAAATTAAGCGTCATACATTGGATAAATGATGTTTTAATGACTGTTTTCTTCTTCTTGGTTTCATTAGAAATTAAAAGAGAAATCGTTCAAGGTGAATTGACAAACCCTAAACAAGCACTATTGCCAATTATTGGTGCTGTTGGTGGAATGGTAATTCCGGCAGCAATCTACATAACAATTAATATAAACTCACCGGAAACATTGAATGGCTGGGCCATACCATCTGCTACTGATATTGCTTTTTCATTAGGTGTTTTGTCTTTGCTAGGGAAAAGAGTCCCTATTTCTTTAAAAATTTTTTTAACGGCTTTAGCTATTATTGATGATTTAGGTGCGATAGTTATTATCGCTTTCTTTTATTCTGGGAATGTTGAGATTTATTATTTGCTACTTATGCTATCAGCCGTAATCGTGCTAATTATATTAAATAGATTTAATGTACGTGCATTTGTTCCTTATTTATTAGTTGGGGTTTTATTGTGGGAGTTCACACATCAATCAGGAATTCACGCGACCATAGCCGGGGTGCTACTCGCACTTTTAATACCACATGATAAAACTGATAAAAGTAAATCATTATTATTGAAACTTGAACATTCTATTGCTCCTTATGTTGCGTTTGGGATAATGCCCCTTTTTGCGTTTGCAAATGCGGGTGTGTCTTTAAAGGGAATTAACTTAAACTCCCTACTCAATCCAGTGCCACTTGGGATTTTATGTGGTTTATTTTTTGGAAAACAAATAGGTGTTTTTCTGTTTGCATATGTGTCAGTTAAATTAAATCTTGCACAAAAACCTAATAATTCAAACTGGATGTCCTTATATGCAGTTTCTGTTTTAACTGGAATAGGCTTTACAATGAGTTTATTTGTTGGAAATTTAGCATTTGCAAATTCACCAATGTACTTAGATGGAGTAAAAATTGGAGTTCTAAGTGGATCACTCTTATCGACACTCTTAGGATATTTTTTATTAATATTTTCTACAAAAAAATGATTAGCTCTGAAATAATTCAAATTGCGGCCGACACAAGTAATTGTGGAATCAAAATGAATTCAAGTCTTGTATCAACATCTAAAAATAAAATTTGTGGTGATAAAATTACAGTAGCAATTGAAACATTTAATAATAAAATTGAAAAAATGTCTTATGAAACGGAGTCATGTATATTCTGCCAAGCATCTGCTAGCTTGCTTTCTAAAATAATAAAAAAATCAAATATTGATACTTTACGAGATGATTTAAATGAAATTAATACATCACATAAAAACAAAAAAATTATACTGAAAAAAAAATATAAACCTTTCAGAAAATTATTTCAGCAAAAATATAAGGAAAGATATAACTGCATACTTTTACCTTTTAATGCTTTATTAAAAGCTGTAAATAATGCTATATGAAAAAAATATTAACTTTATTAATAATTATGTTTAGTTTTTTTACAAAAGGTAACGCCCAATACGATGAATTGGCTACTAATTTTTCTTTTAAAAATGTTGAGGGAAAAACTATCAATTTAGCTGAATACAAAGATCAGGTTATCCTTATAGTTAATGTGGCTAGTAGATGCGGGTTTACCAACCAATATAAGGGCTTACAGTCATTATGGAGTACATACAAAGACAAAGGACTGATTGTTATAGGAGTTCCTTCTAACAACTTCAGACAAGAACCAGGTTCAAATAAAGAAATTAAAGATTTTTGTGAAACTACTTTTGGCATAGATTTCCCTATTACTGAAAAAATAAATATAATTGGTGATGATGCTCACCCTTTTTTCATTTGGGCTAAAAATAATTATGGTTCTGGTGCTATACCTAAATGGAACTTTCATAAAATTATAATAGGAAAGAATGGAAAAGTTGTAGAAACGTTTGCTTCAATAACAAAGCCGTCGTCTAAGAAATTTATTTCAGCTATAGAAAAAGAAATTAAAAATTAAAACTCATCCCGTCAAAAGCTGGAACAATGTTTGTGGGAAGTTTTTTCTTCAATTTATTATAGTCAAGGTCAACATGAAGGTTGGTAAGAATAGTTTTTTTAGCTTTAAATTCTTTTGATAGCAATATAGCTGTTTCAAGATTAAAATGACCAGGATGAAATTTTACACGCAAACAATCAATAATCAAATAATCTAAATTGTACAAAAATTTTCTAGATTTACGTGGTATAAAACTACAATCACTTAAATATGCAATATTTTTAAGAACAAATGCTGTCGCTTTAATTAATCCATGCTGGACTTCAAAGGAATTAACCTGAATCTTATTGGTACCTTTGCTAATAGTGAAAATGTTATTTACGGTATGGTCTTTTAAAATAGGAATATAACCATCTTTTGGCTTGAAACAAAAATCATATTTAATTTTAAGATCTTTTATTGTTTTTTTACTTCCGTAAATGTTGATTTTTTTTTTATTTTTCCAAAAAAAGGGTCTAAGTTCAAATATTCCAGACGTTTGATCGGCATGTTCGTGGGTGTAAATAACTGCATCTACATTATTAATTTTGTTACTTAAAAATTGAGTTTTAAGATCCGGTGATGTATCTATCAAAGTTGATATATTTTTGTATTGAAAATGGGCACAACATCTTGTTCGTAAATTTTTTTTATTTTTTTTATTGAGATTTCCCCAATAGTTAGTAATCCAGGGTGAACCTAGTGAACTGCCGCAGCCTAATATGGTAAATTTATTTTTCAATTAAGCTGTCCAAATAATCTAAAAAAATTAGAAGATGTTATTTTGCTAAAACTTTCTGAATTAATATTTTTAATTTTTGCTAAAAAATTTACGGTGTGCACAATATGAGATGGTTCGTTAGGCTTTCCTCGTAAAGGTTCTGGCGCCAAGTAAGGAGAATCTGTTTCTACTAAAATTTTATTATTTGGTAATGATAAAAAAGTGTTAGCTAAATCTTTTGAATTTTTAAAAGTTACCACCCCGCTAGCAGATATATAGCACCCAAGATCAACTAATTTATGTGCAAACTCTTTACTGCCAGTAAAACAATGTATTAAAACATTAAAATCTTTATTTTTTTTTTCATTTTTAATAATTTCATAAGTTTGTTCTTCGGCAGATCTTGTGTGAACAATTAAAGGAAGATTCAATGTTTGTGCAGCTTTTATATGTTCTATAAATATTCTTTTTTGTGTTACTGCATCAGATTTCTCGTAGTAAAAATCAAGTCCTGTTTCTCCAATGCCAATAATTTTTTTACTTAAACTTATTTTTTTTATAATTTCTTCTTCATTTATATTCTTGTAATTTTTTGTCTCATGTGGATGTATTCCATATGTTCCGTATACATTTTTATATTTTTTTACAATTTCTAAAATACGCAAATAGCTTTCATTGGTAGTCGATATACTAAGCATGTATTTAACATTATTATTATAGGCTCTTTCAATGACTTCTCTTAAATTTGAGTTCATTGGTTCATGTTCTAAATGGCAATGCGAATCAATTATCATTTTCAATTTTTTTAAAGAGGATTGACGTTTTTTTAAATTCGAGATTATGATTAAAAATATTATTATTATTTATTGATTTTAATAATCTATCTTCTTTTTTCAAGTTCAT
>Ga0302126_10002540_pt1 | contig 10392 bp, 5 predicted proteins | sample CB4_20m_MG_FD_203108 | JGI IMG/M metagenome (GOLD analysis project Ga0302126, IMG submission 203108) | Marine microbial communities from Western Arctic Ocean, Canada - CB4_20m | ecosystem: Environmental > Aquatic > Marine > Oceanic | place: Canada: Western Arctic Ocean | collected 2017-09-24 | reverse complement strand
GTCGAAAGAAAATCTGGCGCTTTACAATGGGAAGGGAAGTTCGCGAGATACGCGGCGCGGAAAAACGCTCGACGCTCGAAGAACGTCAAAGGTGGAAACGTGAAAAAACAAAACAGTAATTCAACTGGTATCGAGAATACGTTATTTAGGTCAGCACTCGTCGATGAGATTTTACCAGACGCGAACCCGCCTCCTGAATACAAAAAGTGCGCTTTAGTTGGAAACTCTCAACGAAACTTAATTCATGAATACGGCGACGAAATAGATGGTCACGATACAGTTTTTCGTATGAATAATGGACCGACGCTAGGATTTGAGAAATATGTTGGATCGAAAACGACGCACAGGGTTGTTAATAATTTATGGACGAAAGCGTATGGCGCTTCTGTATATAATCTCGCGAGATTACCGCTCGAATGGAACGCGACGTTATTAGTCTCTAGAACGGATGGTGAAGATTTTTATAACGTCGTTTCGGAGTTGAAAAATAGGAGACCTGATGTGAACGTCGTGCGCATTAATCCTCCAGGCGCGGCCGCGGCGAGTACTTTATTAGACACTTTGCGTCAAAGAATTGAGAAAAAAAGAGGTTTGACATACCCGGGACGCGGCTCCCCATCAAGCGGTTGGCTCGCAGTATTCCTAGCGATCCAATTATGCGACTCTGTTGATGTTTACGGTGTTGGTTTAGGCGGATGCTGGGGCGCCGCCGGCGGCGGCTGCATAGGTGGTTCCGCTTGGCATTACTTTGAAAACGACTTGGCCGAGTTATACAAGAACTCTCGCGAATTTGGAGAAGACCCTCATCACTCGTTCCAACTCGAACACGACATGTTACGAGCTCTCGACGAAGCTGGCCATATCAAACTCCACGCTCCTCAAAAATACGACTCGATGGAAAAAGAAGCGACTTATTTACGAACGATCCAACCATCCGTTCTCGACGACGCGAGCGCGTTCGCTCGCCAACTCTCCGCCAAAGCCGATTTAATCTGCGTCGCTTCGGTCGGGCAAACGTGCGGTTGCGAGAAACGTTGCGTCATGCCACAAGAGCTACATCACCGCGAGAAGAAATCAAAGATACACGAGGCCACCGAAGTCATTAAATCGAAGTCCTATTCCTCGAGCAGTACTAGTAACGGCGATCCTAGCTCCGAAGAAGTCTGAAAGCGAGAGCACTGACGACACTTAAATCAAACACTATCATACGATCGTTCCTACTCTGTTCATCACGAGCGCGCGTTTCATGACTATCATTCGTTCTCCTGCGTACCGCTGTCTTCAAAATCGCGCTATGCGCCTCTCTTCTTTCTCGCCTTCTTTTTCTGAACAAAACTCTCTTCACTTTCTCATCATCAAAACTAAAGATTCAGAGAAAACTGATGGAAAACTTTCCTTCGTTCCTTCGTTTGATCTTTCGACACAAAACGCGCTCGAACGCTTGGATTTCTGATAAGAGAGAGATCGGTAAAACGGCGCAAAGCGCGACTGCGAACTGACGAAAAAAATGGCCACCGCACCAGTGAACGTCTCCGAAGTCATCCAGGTCCGTTTCATTCGTTTTTACTTCAATATCGATCACGCGATCTAAAGTGTTCTCTAAAGCGGAAATTGACCAGATTTCAAAGGGCAACTTCTTCTGCTTTTTCTTCTTCGCGTTTGTGATTTGCGAGATCGTTTTTGTCCCTTGCCGTACGTCTCGCTCGTTTTGTTTACCCGCGCAGTGTTTTCTAGCGATTTCATTTGAAGAAAACTGACCGCGAAATGAAACGAAACGATTTCTCTCTGTTAATATTATTGCCCTTCGTTTGATGTTTGAAACGGACGAATCAGTTAACGCAGTGTGGCGTGAATGCGCAGATGATTTCGTTCACAAACGTGACGATGGAATCGGAAAAGTTCGTTTGCGTGAGAGAAACCGGGGTATCGAACGCGGTCGTGATCGTGGACGTTTCGAACCCGTCGCAGGTGATGAAGAGACCGATAACGGCGGACTCGGCGTTGATGAATCCATTGGAGAAGATCATAGCGTTGAAGGCGAACGGCGAGGATGGGAGAGATCATTTACAGATTTTTAATATCGAGCAGAAGATGAAGATGAAGTCGCATCAGATGAGCGAATCGGTCGTGTTTTGGAAGTGGTTAGACTCGCAAATGATTGGCGTCGTGACGAATACGTCGGTTTATCATTGGAAGATGAGTGGGGATTCTCAGCCGGAGAAGATTTTTGATCGAACCGCGAATTTGGCCGGGTCGCAAATTATATCCTATAAAGCGAGTAAGGATATGCAATGGTTTGCTTTGATTGGGATCGCGCCTGGAGATCAGTCGAGACCGGCGTTGGTGAAGGGGAACATGCAGTTATATTCGGCCGCGCAGCAAAGGTCGCAGGCGTTGGAGGCGCACGGAGCGGCGTTTGGGACGTTTCTCGTTCCTGGGAACTCGAAAGAGTCGCAAGTCGTCGCGTTCGCGCAAAAGACCGTGAATCCAGGAGATGGTAGTTTACAATCAAAGTTACACGTGATCGAGCTCGGCATGCAGCCAGGGAACACGAATGCGTTCCAAAAGTGTCAGACAGAGTTGTTTTTCCCGGCTGAATACGCGGATGATTTCCCAGTATCGATGTCGATCTCAAAGAAGTATGGATTAATATATATCGTCTCCAAAGCTGGCTTATTGTTCGTACATGACATTGAAACCGGAGCCGCCGTGTATAGAAACAAGATCTCAAGCGATCCAGTGTTCCTCGCGTGTATTTCGGAAAAGACTGGCGGTATTTATTGCATCAATCGCCGAGGTCAAGTTATTTTGGCAACGATCAACGAAGCTGCAGTCGTACCTTTTGTTTCACAACAATTACAAAACGTCGAACTAGCTTTGTCTATTGCCGGTCGTGCGTCCTTACCTGGCGCTGAAGCGTTGATAACGCCGCGATTTGATGCTCTGTTTAATTCTGGCGATTTCAAAGGCGCCGCTGAGCTCGCCGCAAAATACGGGTCACTTCGTACTATGAATACGATCATGAAGTTCCAGCAAACACCTCAGCAACCTGGGCAGTCTCCGCCAGCGTTGCAATACTTTGGTGCGTGTTTACAAATGGGGAAATTGAACAAAGTTGAGTCCGTCGAATTGACAAAGTTGGTTTTACAGCAAAATAAGAAGCAGCTCATTGACCAATGGTTCGCCGAGGATAAGTTGGAACCGTCCGAAGAACTCGGGGATGTTATTTCCAAAGTCGATAGTGATATGGCGTTGAAGTTATACTCAAAAGCGCAATGTAATCCAAAGGTTTGCGCAGAACTCGCCAAGAGAGGTGACTTTGAGACGCTTACGGCGTATTGCGAACGCGTGAATTATACGCCAAATTACATGCAAATGCTTCAAACTTTGATGATGTCTGATCCGCCTTCGGCAGTTTCATTGGCACAGAGATGCTCGAAGATGACTCCGCCACCGTTAGACATGCAAGGCGTTGCGGATTTATTCTTACAACGAAACATGATTCGCGAGGCGACTTCGTTATTGCTCGATATTCTCAAAGATGATAACGAATCGCAAGCAGCTTTGCAAACGAAAGTCTTGGAAATCAATTTAGTTACTTATCCCAATGTAGCCGATGCGATTTTAGCGCAAGGTAAGTTGACTCATTACGATCGCCCGAGAATTGCGCAGTTATGCGAAAAAGCTGGATTGTACGGACGCGCGCTTCAACACTACACCGAGTTGAGCGATTTAAAAAGATGCGTTTCGGCAACTCACGCAATAGAACCGAGCGCTCTAGTTGAATTCTTCGGTACTTTGTCCAAAGAATGGGCGCTGGACTGCTTGAGGGAGCTTTTAAATGCGAATTTGAAGCAAAACTTGCAAGTCGCGGTTACAATTGCGAAAGAGTATACTGAGCAACTTGGCGTCAAAGAAATAATGAGTTTGTTCAAGGAGCGCGATTCTTTCGACGGACTTTTCTTTTACCTCGGCGCGTTGTTACCGACATCTGAAAACAAGGAAGTACATTTTAGATACATCGAAGCCGCATCGAAGATTCAACAAATCAAAGAGGTTGAACGCGTAACTCGCGAGAGTAACTTTTACGATCCAGAACGAGTTAAGCTCTTTTTAATGGAGGCAAAATTACCAGATGCGCGACCTTTGATTAATGTTTGCGATCGATTCGAATTCATTTCAGATCTCACGACGTTCTTATACAACAGCAACATGTTGCGATATATCGAAGGATACGTTCAGAAAGTCAATCCAAAGAATGCGCCAAAAGTTGTCGGGACTTTGATCGATTTGGAGTGCAGCGAAGAGTTTATTAAGAATTTAATCTTATCAGTTCGTTCGCTCTTACCGGTCGGCCCGCTCGTCCAGGAAGTCGAAAAACGAAATCGTTTGAAAATGCTCTCAGAATTCCTCGAACATTTGGTAAACGAAGGTTCGCAAGACCCAGAAGTGCACAACGCCTTGGGTAAAATGCTCGTGGATTCAAATAATAATCCAGAACATTTCTTGATGACGAACAAGTTTTATCAGCACGCGGTGGTTGGGAAGTATTGTGAAAGGCGCGACCCGAACTTGGCATGCGTCGCTTATCGTCTCGGTAACTGCGACAATGAACTCGTCAAGTGCACGAATACTAATTCCATGTTTAAAGTCCAAGCGCGATACGTCGTCTCGCGCATGGAACCAGAGCTATGGGAGAAAGTGTTGATGGATGAAAACAAGTACCGTCGTCAATTAATTGATCAAGTTGTATCAACAGCCTTGCCAGAGTCGAAGAACCCAGAGGAGGTTTCGGTGACGGTCAAGGCGTTTATGACTGCAGAAATGCCCGAGGAACTTATCGAGCTTTTGGAAAAGATTGTGTTACAAACCTCCGCGTTCTCGAACAATCCAAACTTGCAAAACTTACTCATTCTAACTGCAATCAAAGCAGACAAGACGAGAGTGATGGAGTACGTGAACCGATTGGACGATTTCAACGGACCAGAAGTTGGTGAAATCGCTGCCGGGAACGAGTTATATGAAGAAGCGTTGGCAATTTACAAAAAATTCAACTTGCATGTCGATGCGATGAATATTTTGATCGAGTCTTTAGAAGATATTGGAAGAGCGATGGAGTACGCAGAGCGTGTTGATACGCCAGAGGTATGGTGCCAACTCGGAAAAGCGCAGTTATTGGTAGGTGGCAAGGATGGAGTCAAAGCGGCCATTGTTTCTCTCATCAAAGCGAAAGATATCACTACGTTTGATGACGTTGTCGAAGCGGCGAGAAAGTTTGACGAGTATGAAGCAATGGTACCGTATTTACTCATGGTCAGAAAAAGCTATAAAGATCCCAAAGTGGACACGGAAATTGTTTACGCGTATGCCAGAACTGACGAACTCTCGGCGCTTGAATCATTTCTCTCAAAACCAAACGCTGCAAATTTGCAGACTGTCGGCGACAGATGCTATGAAGAAGGGTTATACGAAGCTGCCAAAGTCTTGTACACGTCGTTGTCAAACTGGGGTGCGCTCGCATCGACTTTAGTTCGTTTGCGACAGTTCCAGGCTGCGGTTGAAGCGGCGAGGAAAGCGAATACTCCCAAAACTTGGAAAGAAGTATGCTTTGCATGCGTTGAAGAGCAAGAATTCAGACTCGCGCAGTTGTGTGGCTTGAATATCATTCTCCAAGCGGATGAATTGGAAGCACTTTCGGACTTTTATCAAGAACGCGGTAACTTTGAAGAGCTCATACAGCTCATGGAGGCTGGGATCGGTTTAGATCGCGCGCATATGGGCATTTTCACCGAGCTCGGAATTTTGTTCGCCTATCACAAACGCGATAAGCTTCACGAACACTTGAAATTGTTCTCGCAGCGTATTAACATTCCAAAATTGATTCGTGTTTGTGAGGATGTGCACGCATGGGACGAACTGTGCTTCTTATATGTTCAATACGACGAATATGACAACGCTGCTGAAGTGATGATGAAGCACCCAGACGCGTGGGAGCACATTCGATTCAAAGATGTTTGCGCTAAATTATCTAACGTGGATGTATACTACAAAGCGATCAAGTTTTATTTCTCCGACCATCCAAAAGAGTTGAACGATTTATTAGTCGTCTTACAATCCAGAGTGGATCATTCCAGAGTCGTCGCTTTAATGCGAAAGCTCGAAGCGTTAGCGCTAGTGAAACCATATTTAGTCGCGGTCCAACCAGCAAACTTAGCCGCCGTCAACGATGCGATAAACGAACTCGCAATCGAAGAAGAAGATTTTGAAGCATTGCGATCGTCCATCGATACGTACGATAATTGTGATCAAATTTCTTTAGCCGTGTCTTGCGAAAAGCACGAATTGATTGAGTTTCGCCGAATCGCCAGTCACATTTATCAAAGAAACAAGCGATGGCGTCAATCCGTCGCTTTATCCAAACGCGACAGCTTATACAAAGACGCAATGGATTGTGCTGCTAAATCGGGCGAGCGCGAGATTGCCGAAGAATTACTCGAATTCTTCCTCGAAGAGAAGAAAAAAGAGTGTTTCGCTGCGTGCATCTGTACGTGCTACGACTTGTTAAAGCCCGATTACGTCTTGGAAAAAGCGTGGATGAACGGTTTATCCGAATACGTCATGCCGTACATGATTCAAGTCGTTCGCGAGTATTCAAACAAAGTCGACGAGCTCGTGCAAGATAAAATCGATAAGCAAAATGAAAGTAAAACGCAAGAGATGGAAAAGGAAAAAGAGCAAATGCAACAGAATCTTTACGCGCAGCTGATGCCCGCGGCGTTGCCTGCTCCTCCGTCGTCAATGGGTTTCGATAACGGTGACCAAAACGGATATCAGCAGCAGCAATATTATCCTCCAAATCAAAATCAAGGAGGTTTTTATTAGAATTATCGTTATACATATATCAAAGAAACTACCAACAACATAAATTAATCCAAGTACGTATATGACGGCATTACAAAGCGCGTAGTAAGTTCCTCACTATCATATACATCTCGCATCAACAAAAATGTCATCGAGACTACTATCGCAATTACAATCGAAGCTAATAAAAACGCACTCGAACACTAATCAATCTTGTTCGACTCTGTATAATCATCATCAACATAATAATAATAATAATAATAATCAGAAGAAGAAGAAGAAGAAGAAAAAGTGCACCAAAATAAGTAGCGCGATAACGAACGAACGTGCGAAGTTTCAAGTGCCTCTACCGAAATCTGGTGCACTGAAACCATCGAGAGAGATCGAGAACGAGGTCGAAAGATTTCCATGGAAAGGAGGTTTAGAGCCTTGCGAGGACCACTATGAACGCGTGAAATTGACTGCTGATGTAAAAAATGAGCAAAAGGTACCGAAAGAGTTGAAGGGCGGGAAATTATATAGGTTAGGACCTGGACGTGCGAGATTGGGCAAGAAGAAGTACGCGCATTGGTTCGACGGCGACGGTTGCATACACGAAGTATCGTTTACGAGCGAAGGTGAGGTTTATATGCGCTCGGCGTTCGTGCGCACGGAGAGGTATAAAGCGCAAGAGCGAAAAGTGAATAGTTTTGTTGCGAATGGCGGGAAAGAAGAGGATCAGGAGGTTGTCGCCGCGAGAGGGGCTTGGACGCAAGCGAGCGATGCGATGGATAATTTAGGAAAATTCCCCACGAACCCGGGGAATACGAGTCCCATCGTGTTCAACGACACACTTTTAGCTTTATGCGAAGGCGGACCGCCGATTGAGATTGATAAAGTTACGCTTAAAACAAAAGGAGAATATAAGTTTAAAAATGCAGATATAAATGGTGGATTTCCAATGGGCTTTGCCGCGCATTCGAAGATCGATGCGAACGATGGGTATATGTACGCATGGGGCCTGGCATCTCCGCCAGCGATTGGTCACAGAGTGGCGAAGATTTCACCTAAAGGCGAGGTTTTACAAACCGCGAGCGTTCCTTTACCGGACCCGTTTGGATTTTTTCTCTTGCACGACGCGTGCGATACCGAAAATTATATCGTTTTTGTCATCATTCCATGGAAAGCTTCTCTCGTGGAAATCATGCCAGCGCTTATTGGTTATGAGAGTTTTGGCCATTCGTTTTCTTACGATTCGAGTGCGAAGACAAGAATCGTAGTCATGCGCAAATCCGACTTGAGCGTTGCATTAGAAGTTGATGTAGATAATTTTAGTTCATACCATAACGCCGGTGCATACGAAGATGAAAATGGAGACGTTCACGCAATCGTCTGCAAGTTAGACGGTTCAAGGAAAGATTTGGAGAAGAATTTCGCCGATATGTACGCATCTACATGGACTGAGAAGCAATATAATCATTTATATGACGTACATATATCGATGAAACAAAAATTAGTGCTTTCTGAAACCAAAATCGGTGGCAAACACGCAAAACCAATGGAATTTCCGGTGATATCACCTTTATGGTCTAAAGCGAAGACGAAATCAAAACCCGAGTTCATATACACGTTATGTTTCGGCTCCAGAGGTGGTGGCTATTTTGACACGATTCAAAAAGTAAAAACTAAAAGTCATACCAGCGACGACGACGACGACGACGACGAAATACACCTCGAATACGTCTCAAAACCTGGCCATTTCCCATCCGAAGTCGCGTTTGTTCCCAAAACGTCTTCGACGTACGAGGACGACGGGTTTTTGGTCTTTCTAGAATACTCTGCCATTCGCCACGCGAGCGATGTCGTCGTCTTAGACGCGAAATCCATGCTCGAGCTCTTTCGCTGGGAAGCTCCTTATCACGTCCCGTACACGTTCCACGGTCATTGGGAAAAAAATTCATAACATAGTCCACTAGGTATGCGTTTCTTCTTACTAGGCATTTGTAAGAGTTGTAGGTAAAAAGATTGGAAAAGTCTCTTCGTTACTTCAAAACAAACGAATGTTTCGCGCGGTCGCGCAAACGCGCGCGATTAACTCAAAAACGACTCGCGACCACACGTTCACACCTGCACCGCACTCCGGTTACCACAGACGCGCGCCATCCATAAACGATCGAATCAACGACTTGCAAAGCAAGAGATTCTTCGAAGGTTGGTACTTTCGTTTGACTCAACCTGAAGAAATAGGGAAATCGGTGTCGCTGATATTCCACGTGTTCGATCCGGATGATTCAAAGAGCTCGAGGCGAGGGTTCGGAGCGCAATGCGTTGGGCCGAATGGGGAATATTTATACCGAGCGAGTGAGGACGTGAACAGGTTCAGGGCCGAAGCGCATAAGCTCGAGATATTCTCCGATTTTGGTCGTCCAAGTGATGCGATGATGATACCTAAAATAGACGACGTAGAAGTGATAGATTTTGATGACGAGAACGATGAGAAAAGGAAAGAGTTCTTCGAGGTTTCGAAATTAGGAACGAAACATAGAGGGTATTTAAGAGCTAAAAAAGACGATGAAGAGAGGAGTAGTACGATATCGCCATGGTTTGGGAGCGATGTTAAGGAGTACGTAAAATGGGATATAGACGTGCAGCCTTTGAAGACGTACGGGAGCGGTTCGGAGTCGGATAAGGCCGTTTCTCCGGCTGGATGGTTAGCGTCGTTGCCTTTGCTGGAACCGCATTATCAGATTTTATTTGCACACGCCATGGCGAGTGGGTACGTTGAGATTGATGGTGAGAAGACGGTGTTTTCGAACGCGCCATTTTACGCCGAGAAGAATTGGGGAGGCGGCGGCTTCCCGAGGAAATGGTTTTGGACGCAATGTAACTCGTTTCCAGAATATCCAGATCTATCAGTCGTTGCAACTGGAGCGAATCGTGGAGTAGTTGTTTCGCCTGGAACGTACGAAGACGTTGGCATGATTGCCATTCATTACGGTGATTTGTTCATACAATTCTCTCCAGTCGGTGCGGATAAAACGGTGAAAACGAAGAGTTCGTACGTCGGCGAGAACACAATCGTGAAAACTACGACGTTCAAATGGAAAATCCATCCATGGGGAAGTTGGGAGGTATTCGCTACAGGTGGTTCATACGAATGCATAATCACCGGTTCGTGCGAGCGAGATTTACAGAAATCGAAAACGACCGTCCTCAGAGCGCCGGCGCCCGATAACACCACCGGCATGCTCCCGCTCTGCCGCGAAACGTTCTCGGGCGATTTACAAGTCTCGTTATACAAAATCGACTTTAAAACGAAGCAAAGAACGAAAACGATATTCGAGAACGTGGATGCAGGGAAAACCGCTTGCTTAGAAGTCGGCGGCGGCCCTTGGGAAGAACCTTGGGAAATCTCCGCGGACGTTAAAGATCCTTTAGCGAGCGCTTTGGCGATTACTGACATAAACGTCGATTTCATTCAAGGTTTCGGTGCCCTTTTCGGTCTCGACGTCGTCCCTGGTTTATAAATTGTTTTATTGCGTGAATATCGCG
>Ga0302126_10002537_pt1 | contig 10401 bp, 7 predicted proteins | sample CB4_20m_MG_FD_203108 | JGI IMG/M metagenome (GOLD analysis project Ga0302126, IMG submission 203108) | Marine microbial communities from Western Arctic Ocean, Canada - CB4_20m | ecosystem: Environmental > Aquatic > Marine > Oceanic | place: Canada: Western Arctic Ocean | collected 2017-09-24 | reverse complement strand
GTCGTCGAAAACAACTACTACTATCGCGTCGGTCGGGAGAACGGCATCGGCTGGGTGCGCCTTGTGGTTCGAACCCATCAGCCACGGACACCTGCCTTTGCAAGTGGTACGCCGTGCATGTGGTTGCCCCCCCCGCCCCTGGCAGCACGGCGACAAGGAGCGGCGCGTGGCCGTGCTGCTGCGCCTCGGCGAGGCGGCAGCGCAGATGCCGCTGCACTACCAGTGGTTTTGGAACTACAAGGGATGGGGACCCATCTTCCAGTTGCCGCTGCGTCACGGCGACGTGGTCTTCATGTCGCGCGTCGCCGTCGGCACGGACTGGGACGACGCGCCAAAGAAGCGCTGGACGATGCGCCACGCCACGGGCGTCTTTCACTCGAAGCCAAAGAACGCGGAGCACGCGACCGTGCTGCAGATGCACGCGCCCTGAACAGACGAGCCGCGTCATAACGGACTTGTGAGTGTAGGGTAGGCGCGATGCGTTTTGCGTTGAAACTGAGCTTCTCTAGTCGCATACCACGCTCACGCTCACGAAACGACCACGATACCACGAACGAATACGGCCAACGCGACTCTGTTTTGCGCGCGTCGGTCCGAAGGGGAAAGGGGCAAGGAGGGAAGGAAGGGGGAAGGAGGAAGAGAAAGGAGGAGGAGGAGGATGAGGAGGATGCAACGCAGACTTGTTCGTCCCGTTGATCTCTTTAGGCCTTGGAATAGACCATCTGCGCGTGCTGTGCAATCTCCAGGCCCGTCATGGCGTCGCGTGCCGTCTTGAGCGACACGCTCTCTCCGCGGCGCCAGCGCGCGTCCTGACACAGGGAGGGGCGCTAACCGTCAGTTACCTGCGCACGTTCTCGGAACATGTGTGAAGGGTCAGTTGTGTTGTGTTGTGATGCCCAAGCGTCTGCCGTGCAACACGGCTGCTGGTGCCTCCATCGTGCTCGACAAAATTCGTTCGTCGCGGTTTGAGGCGTCTCCAGAAATGGAAGATCCTCGCTGGTGGTTCAAGAAGAACTGCAAATCCACATTGAATTTGCGTTGCACAGAATGTGGCTTCCGCCCGGACAACGCGACAGTCGACAAGTTCATGCAGCGTGGTTCTGCATCTTGCTGGTGCAACAACCAGGCCAAGTGGTCGACTGAGCAAGGCGTTGAGCGTGTCAAGCAGCTGATTGCCGAATCGAGGTTTGAGCTGTGTCCTGGTGTGGATCCAATAGCTCTTCAGCGAGAGTTGTGCAGCGAAACCAAGCTGCCCCTTGTTTGCACGACATGTGCGTACCAACCGCTCAATTGTCTGCTGCGTCATTTCAAAGATACGCGTACGGCCGCGTGTTGGTGCAACGGACAGGCGCCGTATGCATCTGCTGCAGGCCACGCCCGAGTACTGAGCGTCGTCTCCACTGCTGGCCTTCAGCCTTCAGAAGACTTGCGTAGCCTTGAGTGGTACCTTGCAAATGTGCACGGGGAGAACGACGCCGTGCCGCTCGTGTGTTCCGATTGCAACTGCGTCGTCACCACAACATCGATCAGCAACCTGATCAGGCGCGAAAGCGCTGGTTGCGATTGTCGGTGGAAGACACAGCGCATGATCCGCGACTGGGTTGCAGAGCATGTCAGTCGTCTGTATCCGGGGATTGACGTGGTATTCGAGCTGAAGGCGGCTGAGAGGATACAGAGTCGTCGTGCCGGTGGTCGCATGGCGTATGATGTCGCGCTTCAGGAAGGCTCGACAACGCTTCTCATTCTTGAGATAGACGGCAGGCATCACTTCGACCTAGTGCCGGCGTGGGAAGCAACCAAGGCGAACGACTTGTCCAAGGAGATTGCAGCGGTTGAAGATGGCACCCCCATGCTGAGACTCTCTCAGGTTGATGCGTGGCGCAAGAAGTTTGCGTGGAAGGCTTGGCTAGAGAAGATGATTTGCGCCGCCGTAGACAAGAAGCTTGCAGCCACAGTGTACCGCCAGCCCGGGTGCGTTTCGTACGCGGTAGGCCAGTACGTTGCTCGGCGCCGTGGAAGCGTAGTTGAGGTTGTGTGAGGGATCACGGAAAGGGTTCGAAATGTGTGCAAAGCTTACTCCTGGAATGGCGTCGGGTCCAAAGTGGCCCTGTCCCGGCACCAGCGACATGAAGGACCGGGTGAAGGGGTCGTACTGGCGGTGCGGCCCCACGAAGCACGTGGCGTTGTTTGTCGAGCCCTGCGAGATGAAATCCTGGTTCTCTGCCGCCTGGGATGCGCAAAGGTAGGCGAAACTGGTCAGTTCGGAACATTTCTAGCAGGGGCGGTTCGAGTGTGCAGGATCGCAGGGGATGCGTCGGGAGTGCAAGGAGTGTGGAGAAGAGACTAGAATCGCACAGTTCGAGGCAACATTTCGTACCTTCATGTCCTCGCCAAAGTGCACCGAGCGCAGGTTGAGCTTGCCCGAGTAGGCGGTGAAGGCCTCCTGGCCGCCCGGGAAGGACATGTGGTCGCCGCCCGTCGCGGTCGTGACCTCCCACGGCAGAAGACGCGTCGTGACGGACATGACGGTGTCCAGGTGGCCCGACTCAAACTGCTGCGCGTAGCACGGGAACGCCAGCATGCTCGAGTACTTGGCGCCCACGTCGTCGGCAAACGAGAGGCGCTTCATCATGTTGGTCTGCGCCTTGGAAAGCGACCACTTGCGCGCGTCCGCGTCCGGGTAGTTGTGCGCAAACCACTGCGTGTTGCAGCCGGCGACGTAACCGGCGCAGGCCACGTCACGCATGACGAGCACGTTCTGGGGCTTGGTGATCACGGCCTTGAAGTGGCCCGTGTAGTGACCTGCGTGCAGCCAGAGATCCGATTCCCCGAGAGAGATAGGTGTGCGTGTGTGATTGGTAGGCGGAGTTCGAATTGTAAAATGCGCACCCTCGATGGTCTTCACCTGCGTGTTGGCCGAGAGCTGCATGTCGGCCGGACCGAACAGGGTCGCCCCGGTGTCGCGACCGGAGACACAGACGATCACGCTGTGCATCAGGTGCTCGATGAACGGCCTCGCAATCACGATGCGAATGTTCTTGTTCAGGTTGTTGTAGCGCGTGCTGTACGCGGCATCGTCGGCGTAGGCGTCGCCGCCATTGTCGGTGCCAGCGTTGAACGCCGCAATCGACATGGCGGCGTCGCGCCACTGGCCCGTCGTGCCGCCGACGCCCTGGGGCGAGAGGTTGATGGCAGCGCCGATGAAGTCGGCGGCGTTGGCGCCCACCAGATCGGCGCCGCCGGGGCGATCCTTGGTGTCGACGATGCAGCACGCGGCCATGGCGTCCACCCACCGAATGCGCACGTGGCGGTCGGCCTCCTCGTCGTAGATCATGATGTCGCACGTGAACCCCTCCGCGCCGCGGGCGGGGCGCACCTGCGGCGGCTGCATGGTGTAAAACTCGCCAATCTGGGTCGACCGCGTGAGCATCTGCACCGAGTCCTGGTCTGCGCACGCAACAAACGACGAGCAGGTTAGGCGTTTTGTCGACGAAGGCGGAATCCCCAACCCTTGATCGGACCCCAGAGGCGCAAGTCGGTTCAAGCTGCAGCAACTCACCATCCGAGACCTCGAATGGCTCGCTCGTGAAGATGCCGCAGCCGCGGAAGGCGCGCGCCTCGACGCCCGCGACGCCGGCCTCGAAGGCGGCGGCGGCCGTCGGCCCGCCCTCCTTGTACCTGCCAGCGAACAACAGCTATCCTGAGCGCGACGTCGTCCGTCTCAAAGCAGGTCTGACACTGAAACTGATGCTGGCCATCTGTCTCTGGGCACGAGGCGCAAGACGGTTTGAAGTGCAGCCGCGTACGTAAGCTTGGCCTCCGGGGCGAGCGCCATGTAGAGCAGCATCTGCGGCGGCATGATCATCATCTGCGCACCAGGAAGGGAGCACAACGGGAGTGAGTCTTGCGTTCCGCGTGGTACAAGCTGCACCACGACATGCGTATGGGGCGTGTGTAGGAGTTCGAGGTGTTGTGGCGTACGTTTGGCGTGACACCGTAGCGGCTCATCCGGTACTTGCACTCCTCCACGGCCTTGTCAAAGCCAAGCTGCTCCTTCTGCTCGTCGACAAGTTGTCATCGCGCGCGCGCACGGGCACAGGTGAGTTGCAGTGAGTGTGCAATGGAAGGCAGTGCTGGAGCTTGGACTTTGGACTTTGCTGTGGCTCAGTGTGGCCTTCATTGCGACGAGACATTCTCGCGCTCGGGTCCATAGTCATCATTGCCCGGTGCGTGTGTGTGTGTGTGTGTCTGTTCGAAAGGCGCAAGGCGTTCCTGCGCGATAGCGTACATCATGATCTCGTGGTGCATCGCAGTGCGGATGTTGCGCTTGGGGCGGAGGTTCTTGGCGCGGTCGTCTGCGCAGAACAGACAACGGGTGATCAACCGGAAGCGGATGTTGGGTTCTTCGGCTTTGCCGTACAGTTGAAGTCGTAGTTTCCGCAAGACAAATATGCGTACAGCACGTCGAAGTTGCAGGTCTCCTGCACGCAGTACCGGATGGACTTGAGTTGGTCCTGCGCAACGCAAAGCAAAACAGCATCGTGAGTATGACAAACAACATGCTTGATCAATCGCAAAGCGGCGTACGGCAAAGTGCTGGCGACCAGCATCCGTGGCATAGAAATCTGCGGTCGCACGACGGAGTGAGCATCAGCAAGAGCCGAATGGTTGTTGGCTCGTGCTGCGTCTCACCGCTCTCTATCATCATGGCCAGACCGCGGCGCACGACGCGGTCCCTGTGGCGCCTGCGAAGCAACAACACAACTCAGTCGTGCACACGAGCTGCAACGAACAGATGTGCGGGGGGAAGAAACTCCGCAAGAGGGCTCAGTCCAATGGATCATCATCGCCCTGAAGACCATCCTCAGATTGCCGCTCGAATTGACCACCCTCTATGTCTGCCCTTGTTGATTGTGCGACCCGCTGGGTTCATCTTCAAAGAATCCGATACAGTTGTCTGCGTGATCTTTGTGCCGAACAACGCATTGGTCTTCTTCACCGCGTCACACTGAGTGTCGAATTTCTTCCAAATGCTTGAGCCAGGTGCGCGCAACTCAACAGGCGTTGCCGACTTCTGGACGACCGGTTGTGTCAGAGTCGTGTAGAGAGATTGCTCACTGTCGGTTGCCCAGCGCAAATTGACAGCGCGGTTGTCGTCAGCGTCTTGGTTGATGTGATGGACCGTGTGATGGCCATACAGGCTCTCGTCCGGCTTCATCCCCACAACGTCTGGCCACGCTTCCGCGACAAGAATATGAAATGCCCGGCTCTTCGAACCACCAGCACCATCCCCGAGAGATAGATTGGCATACTGCAGCCCCTTGTTCCTTGTTGGCGTAAAGGCAAACGCTTTGGTTTGTGAATCAAGTGCGCGGCCGTATTGCGAGACGTAGTTTCCGTTGATGTGTCGGAATTCTTCGTCGTCGGCAACGCGCCGGGGCTCTGTCGTCGGCGCAAAGGCGACGTGCCATCCCTTCGTTTGCACTTGCTTTTCGCCGTTAGCAACACGGCTGACAGTCCCAGCATTAAGACCAAGCGTCTTAGCCGCCTGCAAGCTGCTGTCAAACGACAGAGCCGTTGACCTGGCGGCACCGACCTTCCACAAGAGCACTGGTCGACCGTCGCGACGCGGCTTCTGCTTGTTGCGGTTCAGCGACTGCTCACTTTTCGATGCCCAACGAAGATTGTCAATTCGATTGTCGCTGCGTTCCGCAACAAGATCTCCATCGTATTTGGTAAGGTGGTCGACGGTGTGCGACGGCGATGGTGGCGGACCAAAGAACGATAACGCCATGAGTCGGTGCACGCGAAGATCCTTTCCCCGGTGACCCACGAACACGTCGCCCGTGATAGGGTTTGGGCGGTTCTTGCTTGGCTTGCACCACACATTGCGCCTCACGTCTTTCTGCCAGACAAAGCCAGTGCTCGAGACCCAGAGCTCTGTCTCAAGTCCAGGACAGTGTGCCCAGTCCCCAAATTCGGTTGTAGCAACAACCGCTCCCGGAAGAATGACGCCAGCGCTCAGCTCCATCTTAGAAGCCCTCTTGCGAAGTTTCGGTGTGCAGTGGTACGTGCTGTGTGCGGGGGTTAGCGATACATACCGGCGCAGGCTCGTCTGCATCCGCGAGATGCCCTCATACTGCGCACGGCACAACGACATTGGTGAAGGCGTGGGTATGCGCACGAGGAGGGCTTCTGTTGGTGTGCACTGGGTCTCTGAACTGCCAATCGAAACGACCAGCATCCAGCGAATGCTCACCGGCACACGTTGCATCAGCCGGACGTCGAAGCGGACCTCGTCCCATTCCACGACCTGGTATCAAAGGCACACAGTGAGCTGGCGGCACAAAACAGAAGGGAAGGCTCGGGAAGGCTCGGCGTTGCCTTGGCAACCGGCAACGGTTCTTGTTGTTGCCAAGGGAAGGTGTGCAAGGGAAGGTCTCGGAGCTCAGTCGCGACATCATCGCTCCGAGACGTGTGCTGGGCTGTTGTTGGGGGATAGTGGTTCAAAAGCCGCAAGACACACCGTGCCCTGGATCTGGAAGAAGGGCAGGCCGGCGCTCGTCTGCCAGCTCTGGGGCGACTGCGCACAACAAAGAAGGCGGTGAGCGCGCCGACGGAGATTTGTGTGTCTTCAGGCTGGTGGTGTGGTTGGGAAAATGCAAACCTTTAGGATCAGGTTGTTCAGCGTGTCCCGGATCTTGGTGTTCTGGCCCGCGTAGGCATCTGCGTTCCGACATTGAGGAGCGACACGTCAAACAGGGGGGAGAACAAGCGCATTGGCTGAGTTGTGCAAGTCGTGATGCTCAGAGGCGCAAGCGGCGCACCAGGAAAGTGATAGGTCATGGCGTGATGCTCAGAGTAGTCCTTCAACTTCTCGGGGCTGACGGGGGAACCGAAAAAGTACATCAGGTTCTGGAGGACGTCCTCCTTGCTTGGGGCAAACGTGCGCGGTTGCGGGTGCGTGTTGAACTGGTCGGTCATGGTTGCGATGCTGCGACTTCACGGTAGCGGCTTGTATGACCGGCGTGCGCTCGCAGGACGAGACGGTTCGACGGGGGATTTGCAGTTAGCGGCGGCGCTGCGCTGCTGACTATGTCAGGAGGCGGGTCGACGAGGGTTATCGTATGGTCGTTAAATGCGGTCCTTTTCTCACGGACACGCCGCGAACGAGCACCACGGCGTGTCCGGGTGTGCGTGCTCGTATGGTCGTTAAATGCGGTCCTTTTCTCATGGACAAACAGTGTCACACACACACGCACCCACACACGCATGCACAGACGGATGCTACCTACACACGCATGTCGTGCCGGGTGTCGAGGGAGTCGGGGAAGGCGTCCTCGCCATACGTGGCGTGCACGGCCACCGGCCCACCCTCGACGACGACCAGCTCCGTGTGCGTCGCCGACGGCGACGACCGGCTGCCCTCGTTGCGCGTGTGGCTCAGCGACTCGCTGCGTTGGCAGTCGCGGCGGCGGCGGCGTCCGCCGTTGCTGGCACCACCACCACCACCACCACCGCCACCACCGCCACTGTTGCCACCACCGCCGTTGGTCTCGGGCACGGGCAGCAGGCAGTTGTTGCTGCGCTTGGGCGGTCGATGCAAATACAGCTTGGCCTCAAACTCGCGCAGGCGACGGTAAACGGAGCGAAAGGCATTGACCTCGCCCCAGTTTTCGGCGATGATGCTCAGGCTGCTGAAGACCTTGTCAAAGCTGTTGGACATTTTCACGAGCGTGCCAAGGGTGATGCGGGTGGCCGGATCGTCGGCAAACAGCAACGGAGCGGCGACGACGTAGGGCAGGATGACCATGGTCTGGTCAAAGAGCGTGAGCCAAAGGTTGAGCAACGAAAAGTGCCGAAAGAGGGCGTTGTAGTTTTTGCGCAGGCTCTTGAGCGTCAGACCAAAGTAGAGCCACGGCGCGTAGTAGGTCGCCTGCACCTGCACCTGCGTGCCAGGGCAAACTTCGTAGTCGTCGTCGTCCTGCTGCCGCATCGGAATGCCGACGATGACGGCGGGGGTGGTCTCGAGCAGAACCAGGTCCTTGCGGAAGGCCGCCTCCACCTTTTGGTTGTTGACCTCGAGCTGGACGAGCTTCTGACCAAAGAGCATCGCGCCGCCGAGGCCGACGAGGGCGGCGAAAAACGCCAGCATCCAGAGCCAGAGCCCACGGAGCTTGCCCATGGCAAACGGCGGCGCCACCTCCGTGCTGAGTTCCATGAGGATGGGCGTAAACACGCCGAGCGTGAACACCGCGTCCAGCATCGTGGCGAGGCACCCCTGCAGCGCGTTGCAAAAGCGTTGCGTGTCCTCGTGGAGCCGTTGCGAGGCGCCCTCAATCGGTTCCTTGGAAATGTCCCAGGCCTTGAGGTAGCTCCGCATGAGCGCCGCGCGCCACGCAAAGGCCCATGCGCTGCGGGCCCACTTGGCAGCGGGCGACGCGGTCACGAGGGGCGCCACGATGCGCGCAAAGCGCAGCAGCTGCTCCGACACCTGCTGGCGGTACGCGGCCAGCGACGGTTGCTCGCCGCTGCCGTCGGCATTGGCCAGCGTGCCGGCCTGCTGCATGAGGTCGTAAAAGTCGGTGTAAAAGTCGTTGAGCTCCGCCTTGACCCACGCGAGGAACATGGAGTATCCAAAGACGACGATCAACCCTCCCCAGGCCACGACCGCAGTCCAGGGGCCGGAGCGGAGAAAGAATTCGGCAAACATGGTTCTTGTTCTTGCTCTCGTGCGCAAACAAACACACACACACACACACACACCAGACTCTACGGCGCGGACACACACATACCGTACCGCGTCGCCGACGGTCGCGCTTAGCGCTCATTGCGGAGCGGCCGGCGCCGCCGCCGCGGACGGGCGGAAGGCCTCGTCGGCCCCGCGCGCGCGCTCGGCGAGCGACTTGGAGTGGTCGGCGCAGGCGTCGAGGACGGCCGCGCTGTACTGCATGCGATGCATGCGCTTCTCGGCCAGCGAGGACATCAGCTCCTCGCGCACCATGCGATGCTTGGTCTCGTGCGCCTGGCGCGCGCCCGGCGTCCACGTTGCCTGGTGGAGGGCCTCGATCTGCTCGGCCCGCGGGCCGAGCCGCGGGTGCGGCTCGGTCGTGCCGAGGACGCCGCGCACCGTCTCGGTCTCGCCGCGCGGCGGCGCCAGCAGACGGGCCTCGCGTGCCTCCTCACGTTCGGCCCGGGTCTGCTTGCCAAACTTGCCCGTGCCCAGCGGCATCATCTGGTCGAGCAGGTTGATGGCGTGCGTCTTCTTGGAGACCATGTCCACGGTCGGGCGCTGCGGCACGGCGCCCGAGAACATGACCTTGTCGCCCTTGCCCTTGCCCTTGGCCGCCCGCTTGGTCGGTGACTCGGCTTCGTCGTCGCTGTCGTCGGCGAGAAACGGGTCCGGCGCTGCTTCCGGCGCCTCGGTCTCGTGATCGAGCACCACGGGTCGCGCCTCGGCGCGCTGCGCCTTGCGACGCTCGGCGCCAATGGTGGACGGTTCGGGCCGCTCCATCCACTCCATCCGCTCGCGATCCGCGTCGTCGTCGGCGCGCTGCCGCTCCTCGTCTGCGAGGTTGCGCGCCGTCTCTGCGCCGAGGCGGTCCTCCTCGCCACGCGCCATGATGATGCGCTGAAACTCGTTGCTCTCGTCGACAAACTTGGCGGGTTGCTCCTCCTCCTCCTCCTGGAACCGCGGATCGTCCTCAATGTCGTCGTCCTCGAGCGTCCAGAGCGCGTCGGGGCTCGGCGTGCGCTGCTTCTTGCTGGCCCGTCCGCCCTTGGGCACGGTGGGCGACAGGTCGCCCCCAACGTCCATGTCCTCGTCGTCGTCGTCGTCCGAGAGCAGCATCGCGCCGGTGCGCTTGGCCTCCTTGCGCGACGACTTGGGTGGCGGCTTGGGTGGCGGCTTGGAGGGTGGTGGCTTGGACGGTGCCTTGGACGGTGCCTTGGACGACTTGGCCGGCGACGGCGGATTGGACGGCGACGGCGGCTTGGTCTGCTTGCCCTTGGCCTTGCTCGAGCGCGGCGGCGACGGCTCGTCGTCGGAAAGCTTCCAGAGCTCCTCGCCACCGCCGAGCTCGTCGATCGACATTGCACCACCGGTGTGGGAGCCGCTCTGGGTGCCGGCCATGCGGTCGACGCGCGAGGTGTCGACTTCCACATCGAGGTCGTCGCCCCAGAGGCCGTGCAGCTGGTTGGCCGCAGCAAGTGCAACAGACTGAGCGACAATGGACATGGAGCGCGAGTGTGTGTGGGAGAGGAGGGGGGGAGGGGGCAGGTTCTGTCAGTACAGAGCACACAAGTCGCAAGCCCTTAGCGGCTGCAACGCGCGGCCCTGTCAGAGCGCAGCCCGGCAACGGGGGCCGTCCCCAGTGACACCGGCAGGTGCGGTAGCCCGCG
>Ga0302126_10002528_pt1 | contig 10431 bp, 6 predicted proteins | sample CB4_20m_MG_FD_203108 | JGI IMG/M metagenome (GOLD analysis project Ga0302126, IMG submission 203108) | Marine microbial communities from Western Arctic Ocean, Canada - CB4_20m | ecosystem: Environmental > Aquatic > Marine > Oceanic | place: Canada: Western Arctic Ocean | collected 2017-09-24 | reverse complement strand
GGTGTTTTGCTCTGTACAAAAGAACTCTTCCGCTTCCTTCTTATGCTTCTTTTGCGCTCTGAGCAAATCTCAAACGCGATCGAGTTTGAAAAAAAAGACGTGTTATAAGTGACTATTGAACAACAACGACGACGACGACGACGACTGATGCGCCGTGCGGAAAAGATCAATCTCTCTCTCTCGCGCTGCGTGCTGCGTGCGTGCTGCTCGTTTTAATGAAGAGTACTTAAGCGCGTGCCCGTGGACCGCGCGACGACCTCTCTTCAATTCTCTCAATAATCTCTTTAGCCGAATTCGAATCGTTTTATAAAAAAAAATAGGGTTTAAGAATGAAAGCCTAAACCCTAAACAAAACCCTAAATAATACCTAAAATAAAACAACTATTCGCACCAGTGATGAGAGATCGATGACTTGGAGATGAGTAAACATGAACACACAGCACGCGACGGCAATAGATACACGAGCGCTTTAAAGGCAGAGACTACTTTAAAGTGATGATGGAGAAAAAAATAAGAAATAGTACGAATAACGCTCTAGAAAGGGAAGAGGAAGATGATGATGATGTTTTTGAGGCGAGAGAGAGGAGCGCGACGACGAAGGTTATGCCTGCGTTGGAGTCCCATCACGCTAGGAAATATTCATCGTCTTCTGCGTCTTCGTGCGATGACGATTGCGAGAGAAGGAGCGCCAGTAGTTCGGGAGAATCATCGAATTCTTCAGATGAATCATGCGTAGACGACGATTTCGATGATTTTGATGAGCACGGCGGACGAAAGAGTTTTAGGCAGAAGAAGAAGACGAAGACGAAGGAGATTAAGAAACTGTTTGAAGCAATCAAACGCAGTGCGAGGGAAATCAAAATCGATTTGTTCGAGTTATTATCCGCGGCGAAGAAACATGCAAACGACCACGCTGAATCTACGTCAGCGCACGTGGATTTGCATAAGCAAACGATCGAAATGTACTGCGACGCGCTCAATTCGTCAGTCTTCGAAGCGACAAAGTTAATGCGCAGAGTAGTTCTAATCGCGAGTAACACGGAAAAATTGAAACAGTTAGAGATAAGGACGAGCGAGTTGAGAGAAAGGGCGGAGGTCATGGAAAGTTTATGCATCGAGAGAGGAATAGTAGTCGCGGATGGGACAAAGAGAAATAATAGTAGCGCGAATCAGTCACCGTTGGTTGCTGCGGTGTTATCGCCTCTGCGCTTTTTTAGACCATCAGGCGCGTCGTCGTTGTTGAGAGTATCGCCGACAACAACTTCAAACGCTGCTGCAAAGACTGATGCTCCTCCGACTACTACTGCTATTACTATAACTTCAACGCCGACGACTACTAGACCGCCGCGTCCGAAATCCCCGGTTCCAAAATCTTCAACTCCGCAACCGTTCGATAAAGACGGCATAATCGCCCAAGTCGTTCAAAGAAAAAAAGAAGAACGAATGAGAGAAATAGAGTGTATGAATATGGCAATGTCGCACCTTCTTTAGTTATCAGCCGCGCTCAAAGCGAAACTGATTTAGAATAAAATATATAGATATTATTACGTGTACATCAGGTATTAGAAATTTAGAACATCATCTCTTTAATAAATAGCAAATAGATTACATCTTCGAACTTCATAGTAACGTAATCTCTCCTCCCTCTCTCTTCTCGAAAACACGCATAACGCGCTCGAAGCAGAGCGAACATGTCCTGCTTTCGCGTTCGTTACAGCTTAACCCCTCTCGCTCGTTTGTTTCGATCACGATCACAGGCTTCGCTCTACAATCAAAGCCGCTTCTTAACGGGCAGAGGTGGACAAACATTTCCTAAATCACAATCACAATCGATTCGATCGTCCAACAAACATCGACACAGAGCGGTTGATCAGGACAGACAAAGAAGAAAAAGAAGCAGTAAACGATTAACGCGAACGACGACTGCCAGAAAAGCTAATTTGGAAGATGACAAATCGGTCGATATGTCTCACCACGCGAAGATTCGTGAGATTACGGAGATTCTGGCCAAAGAGCTCGCGCTCGATGCTCAATCGGTATTGAAACTCACAGAAAGAGTCAAAGCCTTGTTATTAAGCACGAGGACGATAGCGGCGCAGGATGAAGTGATGATGATGAGAGGTGAGAACGAGACAAGGACGCTCGAGAAATTGAATAAGGCGTACGTCGTATCCGCGTTGTTGGATAATATCGAAGCTTTTGATGAAAAGAACATGAAAACGACGACGACGACGACGACGACGACGACTAATGAGATTAAACGGAAGATCATAGAACACGAAGTGATTAGAGAATATAGAAAAGAAATATCCCGATTCGCGTATTTGCGCATAAATTCGTTCGGGAAGAATAAGAGTAAGAATAGACCGAAAGATCGAGCTTCGAATCAGAAGAAACTAAGACAAGGCTTATCGAGAGTAGATATGAGAGTAGAACATAGGAGATGGTGCGTGGCGTGCCAGAAGTTAGTGAAGAAAGAAGAAGCGCTTTCTGCGACGAAAGTTTTGATCGCCGACATAGACGAGGATAACGAAAAAGGCGAAGAAGAACAAACGCGAACGACGTCGACTCGAAAAGAACGAAGGAAAAAAAATGGAACAACGACGCAATCATTAACGTACACAATCATCACCCACGATCACAAGAAAACATCAAAAGAGAACAAAGCTCCACAAGGTCGTTCGTTATTCGTTTGTAGAAGATTATGTTGCGTGAAAATGGTAAACTCGAAGCGCGTGGCGAGTACTTTGAAATTCAAAAAGCGCGTCGACGACGAGATCGCTCGAGAGCTCTCGAAGCTCGCCGAAAAAGCTGAACAGGAAGACTTTGTGGATTCGTCCACTTGGATGCTCGTTAAGCCTGGGTTGCAGGTCCCGCACAGGTGGTCCGAGCCCCCTAAATGGATCGAACGTTCTTCTTGATCGCACTATAGTAGTACGTAGCTATATTTATCGTAACGTAGTAAACAATACTGTTATCCTCGGCGGCATACTTCAACACTATATTTCCGTATCTTCATCAATAAGAACTAGTAAGGAGCACGTTGGTAATAAATAAAGCTGGCAGAACTAAACAACGCGAATAAAATGACTACGAAGAACAATACGTTCAGAATCTGTACTTGGAACTGCGCCGCGATTAACGATAACCCGTTCGAATACTACGTCACCATCGATGGCGGTGACGCCTTCGATATCAAATCTAACGAAGAAGAAGAAAAAGGAACATCATCATTATCATCAGTTTCCAATGATAATAATAATGATAATAAGAAAAGACTGAAAGAGGAACAAAAAAGATACGAACGAACGATGGAGAAGATTGATGAACAGTTACTGGACCGAAGAACAAAAAACGGCCTACGCGCGATGAAGATCTCCGATTTGCTCACGAATGAAATGATCGAGGATTTGAGACGAAGTATCTTCGAAGGGTCGTGCGCGACGAAAGATACTTGGACGCATCGAGAATTCGAGGAGTGTTTAAAATTTTGGGAACACGGTTTTAAGGACAAGTTAGTCATCGAAGAGTTCTTATTGAACGACGAGATCGGGAGTAAGAGGTTATGTTCAATGCCAGATAGGTTAACGACGAAAATCACTTTGAAGAATGATGGCGACGGCGATGAAAGTGTTATAGTGAGACCGTGCGTGACGACGAGTTACGCTGACGTTGCCGTGTTAAGCGACGATAAGAAATGGTGGGAACAATGGTTGAAGTTCGTGTTCATGGAGAAGAATGGAGCTATTAAAAATATTAAGTTTTTAGATAACAAGAAGTATCCAGCGATAACTGATGAGGAGGTTAAGATTTCGAGACCGTTGCAGCTTTTTTGCTTAGCCGCTTTTGATAAGAGTTTGATTAAATTGATTCAAAACGCGGACGAGAATTGGGCGGAAACGAAGAAGATGTTAGTAGACGCGCTCGTGGACAAGAAAATCGATGCGACTGTTCAGATTTTAGAGAATATTTCGAAAGACAAAGATTGTATTTGTTTGCAAGAAGTTTCTGGTCAAATGAGAGAGGCGATGTCGAATAGCGCGATTCTTTCTGAAAAATTCGATTGTCTCTCTTCGCCCGATTTCGATTCTGTGAGGAACCAAAATTCGATGGTTTTAGCGTCCAAAGCTTTTTTCAAAAGCGGGATTTGGGAAGTCGTGAACATTGATTCCTCAAAATTACCCGCAGGAGTTGCCAATGGTGATTTGTGCGTAGTCCGAGAAATCGTCATAGATGACGCTGACGATATTTCAACGACGCAGAAGAGGAGAAAACCTTTCACTATTGCTTCGTTTCACGGAGATACGAATGGATTACAAACTGTAGACGTCGTCAAAGCAGTAAATAAAGAATGCAACGATAGGACGACAGCACCATCGACAACGACGCTCGTATTCGCTTTAGATGCAAACTCTCATTACGACGATAACAAAGGCAAACGTCTCTCGTGCGAACAAATGTTCTCAGCGTTTTCGACAGAAAACCTCGCAAACGCTTGGGGCTCTGATTTCAAACTTTGCCCGACCACGACGTGTAACGCTCGAACGTTCCTTCAACCACAACTGAACAAAGCAGTGTTCTATCGCGACAAGTTAACCTCGAAATTAGTCGATAGGCATCCAAAAGACCACGTCCTTTTTGCAAAAGCGTCGTTCGCTGTTATCGAGAGTAAGACTACGCGCTCGAACGATTGCGTATTGAGCGCTCCTCAAAAAATGCAATGGTTAGACGATTGTCCGTTCCCGACTTTATCGTTCCCGAGCGATCACGCCTTGTGTTCCTTCGAGCTCGAATATTATTAGTTATTCTTAGTTTAGTTCACTTATTTTAATCACACGTTTTAAGTCGCTTTGTAGCATTTATTTTAATACTAAACACGTTTATCGTCGGTTCTTTCTGAGGCGTGAAACTCCCCTCATCTTTTCTTTGCTTCATAAAATGCTTCATAAAATCCCTACTCATCACCATCAGCAAAACAATAATAATAAGAAGAATAAGAATACATAAAAATACTAATAATAAATGAGAGAAGACTCGAACGACGGTAGTAATCACTTCACGAACGCAATCATGAAATTCCTGAACGAACGCAACACCAAGAACGATCGAAACAATGATCGAAATAATAAGAGCGCGCGCGTGAGAAAAGCAGCAAAAGAAAACAATCCTCATCATCAAATGTTCAAGAGTATCAAAATCCCTAAATTGAGTTTTGATAAGTATAAGGAGAACTTCATGGCCACGGCGGCTGGGAAGATCATCGCCGGAGCTGCGTCAGGTATTGGGTCGATGTTATTGTTCGCAGCGTTGTTCAAAATTGTATCCGCGAAAACGGCCGCGGATGCGGATGCAATTAAAGAGGCGAACAGATTAGATATTGAAAGAAAGTCTCGACTCGCGGCGGTGAGGAGACAATTAGCTGGACCGTTGAGGGCGAGCGCGATTGAGTTACACGAGAGATTGGAGGATATTTTATGTACGCCGATGAGGAGACAATCGAGATTAGAACGATTGCCGCAGCCTGATAATTTCTTTGCGTTGCATTTTCCGGACGATCCTTCGGATTGCGTGAACTCGACGTTGTTTAGGATGTGCGCGTATTTAGAGAAAGTTCTACAGTTTAATCAAGGCGTACACGTGGAAGGGGTGAGTGAGGAAGATACGTGGCAATATTTATTGGATAAGAAAATAGCTGCGGTGCAACGAGCGTTAGCGTCGTCGGTGCATAGATTTGATTCTATTTTGAGAGGCGAACGATTAATCGAAGTCGTTGCGGTTGCGATTGCGAGGAAGATGAACGAAAACGAGACGAAGAATATTAGGCAAACGTTTCCTGAATTTGAACCGGCGAATTTTAAGCACGAAAGAGATTTTGCTGGAAACGAATTCGAATTTAGGAGAGATTTTAGATGGCCAATGCGGTTCTTTGAAGACCAGCAAGTCGCGATGGGGGAAATTTTTGCGAGTATTCGACCGAAAGAAGATTACCACGAATCTTTAACGAACAACAATAAAAGTAGCGTACCAAGGAACATTGAATATATCGCGTTTGTTGCGAAAATTGAAGAGGCGCTAGTATTAACTGAAAATAAGCAAGGTTCTATGAAATCAAACCCATGGGTTCATTGGATGTTACCTGCGAGAGAGGAAGTTTCACGCTACGCAAGTCTGCAAGCTCAGAATTTCAAGCTTTTGCGTAGGCGCGAAATGAGAGAACTTACAGCCGCGAGAGCGAGATTATATCAACTCAAGCAGGCGTTACAAGATCTCATTGACATGCTTTACATGCGGTTTGACCACCCAGCTTTCAAAGTAAAATCGCAAGACGATAAGTTTAAAAACGTTCGAAAATCGGAGATGAAAAAGAACCAGCAGGAAAAGTTCAAAAAGCAAGCATCTGTTCGTGCGCAAAAGTATTGGAAAATTATAGAAGAGTACATTCCAGTAATTGCGAGAAATAGAACTTTAAAAGGTATCGACCGTAAAGGTGAGCGACAGCCATGGAAGCTCAAAATTCCGTTCCGCGTGAACAAAATTGAAATTCCAACGCGTACGGGCTGGGAAATCTGCATCGCAACTCTCGGTGTTGGAATGGCGATTTTGGTACCGCCACTATTCTTACAATTTGTAACGAACGGTTTAACACGTAGTGGAAGAATTCCAATCTCAGCATGGTCCGAAAAAACGAAAAGAGAACTAGGAACGTTCGTTACTAAGGTTGAGAAAACGTTGCAAAAGACGCCAAACGAGTTGTTTAAGGATGAAATTAAAAGAGTTAAAAGAGATCACGCTGCCGCCGTTAACGATAGTAGTAGTATATCTACCGCCACCACCGCTACTCCTTCAGCACCAGCGTTTACGCCTCCAAGCGAAGTAAGTAGTGCTGGATAGTGAAAATTAGCCTTCAGCGTTTTCTTAGTTCATTTCACTACTTTAGCCTTTTCTACCGCGGTGATAATGGCATCGCTAACAGTGAACCATTCTCCCCATTGTATCACACCATTTTCATCTTCGTCGGCAGCAATAGCCAACGCTCTCATCTTTTCGCGGATTTGTAGCGATACGCTTCGAAAGCCTGACATTTTTATGACTTCCGTCGCAGCGACTTCGAATTGCTCTTTCGTTAAATAAGGGAAAGGAAAATTTTCATCCGGTGGCGAACAATATTTTTTGAACACGCTAAACGCGACTGCGTCGTGAGAAATAACATCTAAATCTCGCGAGACGTTCCTAATAAATCCAAACGAAGCGATTTGTTTCTGTAAATCTCTTTGCAAATCTGCAAAGATAGAATCTAATGAAAAATCACTACCGCCGCTTTTCTGTTTGCCTTCTTTACTTGAATTAATTGCAGATGAAGCTTCGATTGCGAGCTCGGACGCTAGAGCATTTAATGCAGCCATGGCAGAAAAGTATACTCTATCACCACCGCGTATCTTCGGTTTCAGGCTTGCCGAGCTAGCAAAAGACATACCGTCGCTACTTTTTGTGATAGAACCATTAGTATCGGAGGCATCATCGAAATCGTAGGACTTCCTTAAAACAGTCGGAGTAGTGAGTGCGAGCTTTAACTCGTGTCCGCAAATCACAGCCGAAGCGTCATCGAGAATCTGTGAGATAAAAGCCAAAGCAAACGCGTGGACGTTACTCGTAATTTTCTTCAACGCTTCCGGTTCGATTTTAGTCTCTTCAATAATCGTATCAAGAGCTTGCCAATCTGGGCGAAATCGACGAATTTTTGCGTAGTCTCGTGGGGCATCAGAAGCAACGCGCGTTTTAATTTTCACGGTTCTGCCCAATATACTAAACTCAACTTTTTGTGTCGTTTCTACAAACGTCTCGAGGAAAAGCTCGAAGCAGTTTGCATAGAGCGCTCTCTCGACATCGTCTGGAATTGCTTGGACGTTATAAGCACTGTCTGCTAAAAGCCAATCAATAAAAGCTTCGATGCTTTCTCTGCTGATGGCATTACTCGTCTGTTGTTTTTGTTGTCGTTGTTCGATCATCGTTGTTGTTTGTTTTTGCTTTTTCGTTGTCATCGAAAGAGGAACGATGTTAAATCGTTCGCGAAGAAACATCGGTATGGCAAACGTAGTCGATGTATCGTCATTGTTTTCTCCTTCATTATCGTCTTTCTTAATTTCTTTTCTTTCTCTTTTATCAGCGTTTTTCTTTCGAATGACTTGTACCGTGACGTCCATGGCTAAAAATTCTGCTATTATCGTCGGCGCGTTCAAACCAATTCCTCCTAAAATGCCTTTAATGATATCGCGATATGTTTTCCTTTCGAGCTCTGGAGTAACAAACATTGGCGCGATTGCTTTTCTTCGCGTCATGAAATCATCTGCTATAGCATTCGCGAGTTCCTCTGCGTCGTCCATTCGCAAACTGTTCTCTGAAAATGATTGCTTCTTCACGTCTTCTTCGTATTCTTTTTGATCCTTCACGCGAAGATTAAATTTTACTGCATAATCTACGTTAGGAAGTGATACTTCTGAATCGATTGTGTTACATGCCATCGCAATAATCAACCTCGCGACATCTTTCTCGAGTTCTGGAAAAATCAGACCAATCGGTGGTAACTCGAGTTCTTCGATGACTTTGCTTAAACGCTCGTCCGATGCCGATTTTGCGATTTGTATAGCTCGACTTCTTTGCAAAGCTTCGCGTCTTTTGCGCATTATCGATATATCATCGATTTCTTCTTTATTCTCACCACCACTAATTCCATTTTGGTCGTTTTCACGAACATCAAAAAAGAATTCTGCATCAAATATTCGCGCCGAAAAGCTTTGAACGCCAGACTCCAAGAAAAGCGTCCCCGTTCTCGCGGCTATTGAAAGTATTTTCTTTGACATTTTCTTCTCCATCTTTTGCAACGACAAAAGTGAAGTCGTCGTTTTATTTTTCTGTGATGTCGATGTCGATGTCGAATTATCTATAGCTACTACATCGGCGACGAACTTCTCCAACTCGCCTTCTCTGCTCTCCTCTAAAGCGCCATATTTCTTCAATCTCTCCGAATCTTCGCCAACGAATTTTCTTTGCACGACTATTGGATGTCCTAATACTCTAGCGTCGCCGCTCAATACTATATCATCTAAAGTCTCAAACGCGCCTTCTAATCCTTGCTGCAAAGCCTCTGCATACACTCTCGTCTCTATGAACTCTGGCACGATTGGGACGTCGTACAAATCGTGTATAAGTTTCGCGTAATCTTTCAATAGTTGTTGAAACTTCGGGTCCCTCGAGCTCGTTCTCGTGATTTTTGGTTTCATCTTCATAGTCTCTTTAGCGTATCGATAAAATTCTTTCAATCTGTTCAGTTGCTTTTTGATATCTCTCACGAATTCGCTTTTCCTTGTTTTCTTATAAATCTTCATCATTGCGATAAAGAAGCAGCAGCAGCTCGTTGCGGCGATACCTATCAGTACCGTCGAATAGTTCAAAACTACCCGTGGAGTCTTTGAAAGAGCGGCAGGTAGTTGCAAAACGCTCTCATCATAATAACCAGTACGCATCATCGTCTTCTTCTTCTGCTGAGTAAATTTAAAAGGCTTCATTCGATCCAAAAACTTATCACTTTCGCTCCTATTCGTCTCGTTTCCATCTTCCTTAGCCCTGTTCAGTTCGTTCTCGTCGCTACTATTCCTGTTCCCGTTCCTGTTAAATATCATCGCGTTCCTCGTCCGTCTTCTTCCGTTCCTACGATGAAGAATTCTTCGCGCTCGCGCGTACTCGCACCGTTGTCCCATACCCCCGGTTACTACTATTTGTTTTTTCATCATCGTCATCGTCATCGTCGTCGTCATCATCTTCTTCTTCTGATCATCGTCATCGATGACAATAACAACGTGGATGTCGGTTACGTTTTATGCGCAAATGGAAAAAAAAAAGGGGACATTTTTAGACTGCATTTCTGAAACCCTAAACCGCTTATGAAACCCTAAATCACTTCTTGAAACCCTCTTTGCACTTTTCTTTCCCTTTCTGAAACTTTCATTAATCACTTTATACCACATAGTACCGTACATACATACGCATACGCATACATATGCATACATCTTTTGCGCGCTCGTGTTCTCGTGCTCGATCGTTTCGTTTCGTTTCTTTTTTTCGTTGCCTGTTTCTTCTCTGTTTTCCTTGCGCGTGGAAAGATGTATGCGCACGTATGCGATATAGATTTAGATACGATTTCAAAAGAGCATCGGCGTATCTTCATCTCGTGATCACGGAACGACAAAAACAGGGTTTCACTGAAGAAACGTGATACACACGAACACGGTACGAGAGTGTATCGAGTGGATTTAAAAGAAGGTGAGACGCGCTTGAAGGATTAACTTCGGTGGATAAGCGAACAGTACTTTGATTCATATCGCACGTCTACGTACGTACAAACGTACGTACGTATTCTTTGATCACTGGGGAAAA
>Ga0302126_10002525_pt1 | contig 10434 bp, 4 predicted proteins | sample CB4_20m_MG_FD_203108 | JGI IMG/M metagenome (GOLD analysis project Ga0302126, IMG submission 203108) | Marine microbial communities from Western Arctic Ocean, Canada - CB4_20m | ecosystem: Environmental > Aquatic > Marine > Oceanic | place: Canada: Western Arctic Ocean | collected 2017-09-24 | reverse complement strand
CGGGTAAAATGCAACCAATGCGCATCTTACAAGCGCACAAACCTCTTAAGCTTAGTAAGAGCGAGGTGTGATGTAACGGCCATTCGATTTGCGACGCTTTTTGGACGTCGTCTACCCAAATAAAAGTCTCTTTCAAATGCGCTTGACCGACCGGTCCTTGCCCTTTCATTAACGATATTTGCGAGGACATATCTCTATACGCACCGATGTCTTTAAATTCATCTGTTTTGAGATAATACGGACACCCCGCGGTGACTAAAATCCCATTACATTCGATCCAAAACTGCACCATTGGGATATGCAACGTATCGCACATCAACTTCAAAGCGATTGAGTGACCTGGATCTAATATCTCCGACGTCGCTTCAACGAACTTCTTCATATATCGTTCTGGCCCAATGCGATCATGCCCAGTAGTATACAAACCGAGCTTCAAAAATTCCTGAACGACGTTGACGTATAACTCCCCAATCGACTCGGTCATATGGCACAAAGCGATTTCTAAAATCATAAAAGGCCTCTCGGTCATCGACGCCTTCTCGCTCAAAAAAACTGGCAAACACATCGTCGTATGTATCCTACACTCATACGCACAACTCACCCTAACATACTCCAACGGTCTATAACTCGTCACACTTGGCGTAAACTCTGGCCTACTCAGCACGTAACACCTCCCGGGTAACCCTAACAAACCTTCCCCGGACGACTTCGCCTCGCAGTTAAAAAAAAACGCCGTCGAGTTCTCCGAAAACTTCTTCATCAAAATTGCGTCGTGCTGCTTCTTCTTCGCCGTGATCTTACACAACTCCTTATGCGTCGTCATCACGACGGACTTCCCTGCTATCCTCGGTACCCACATTTGCACCATGTTCGATTTCTCGCACTCGATTGATACGTTTTTCACTAACGCCCTCAAACCCGCGTAGAGCTCCTCTTTCGTTCCATACTTCCCCTTACTACGCTCTGCCTCATTACGCAGTTCTTCTCGATCATCTTCTTCTCGCGATTCGATGCCCGGCTTCCCGAGCTCGTGTAATCGAAACAGTTCCCCGACGACGTCCATCGCCTCGTTCCGTTTCTTCCGTGCTCGCGTTTCTTTCTCATCGTCCATCGCGACCGCCGCGCCATCTTCGTCCACCAAAAACATCGAATGTTTCCCCACCAAGTCCATCGAATGTTTCCCCAATTCCAATTCTTCGTCCTCAAAGTCTTCCTTCGCCGAAGCTCCTAAGAACGAGCTCATTGACTACGCAAGTGCGCTGTTTAATTTTCCCTTTTGCCTATGAATCGTAGCGAGTTTTTATTTAATTTAAGTTCTTCGAGAGTTTCAGGATCAACCGTTCTTCCAATTCTTCCAATTCCTTCTTCCAATTCTTCTTCCTCTTTTAAATTGAATGGAAAACAACTGATTTGTTTCTGAAACGCTCACTATCGCTACTACTACTCTTATATACAATACAGTATACACAATATAGTACTACTGGTGTACTGAGTATATATATCTCTTCTTCTGTTTCTTCTTCTTTCTTCTTCTTCTTCTTCTTCTTCGTAAAAAGGCATTTATAAAATAAAAGCGAAGACGAAGACGGAAAATAAATTTGGGGTTCAACGTTCTTTTGCTGCTCGCTTGCTTGGTGAGAAAATTGGAAAAATTGGATAAAACGTATAACGCGTTTAACAACGCTCGATTGAAAAGGAGAACGTTTTGGAGTAAACGATTTTGCGAGAGAACGCGCGTGTGTGTGTGTGTGTGTGTGTGTTGGGGAGGCCGTTTTCGGGATCTTTACTTTTTGCTAGACTCGAGGGCGGCTACGCCGGCGAGGAAGTTATCTTTCGCGGATGGGCTGATTGGATCGTCTCCGACGTAGACGTCCAGTAAAGCGCGAGCGAATTCGTGGGATTTGAACGTTTTCGTTGTAGAGAATGCGCGCATTTCTAGCGCGATCGCTGATTCCTTCGCGTTGAATACGAACGCGATTTTTTCACCGCTCGGTAATTTGTCCTTACCGCTCATGAAACGCTTGAGTTCGTCCAAATCGTCCAAAGCGCGCTCTTCGGCTTCTTCGGCTTCTTCAGCAGTCGTTGTCATGAAGTTCCCGTCGCAGTCTTCTTTTGTGGCCATGTCAGTCGCAATTCGAGCAATTCTAGGCCTCACGGCTTCGTCTAACGCGGCGTAGAAATCTTTCGAAGCGCAGTCGCGCGCTAACTCAATCGCTATCGCTTTCGTGAAATCGCCATCCAGTAACTGCTTCGTATATTTACTTTTCTCTACATAAAACGCGACGGCGTATACCTTCACGTTCATGAACGCAACTTTTTTCTCTCTGACGCCACATCCTACCGCTATTAACCCGTCGTCGATCGTTTCTTGAAACTTCGCCTTTGTCTGTTCTTCGACCAAAATCCCATTCCTAATCATCTTCTTCTGCTGCCTCTTATTAAATCGTTTTCGATCGTTTATGGACACCTTCGCCTGCGAATTCGTTTTCAGTGATTGATACGAACACCTGCGATCGTTGATACTCGTCGAAAGCGATGATTGCATCGCGCTCATTAATTATCTCTTTTCTATTCGTGCACTCTTTTTAAAGCAAGTTCTCAAGTGCTTTGATAGGAGAGTTTTATATCCATTATTCATATCTCCCAATGTGGTTCACCGCGACGAAGAATACTTCTCGCTAAGCTCGGAAATCTCGCTCGGCGTTAACCCATCGAACGGGTCATCGTCATCGTCATCGCCCGCGTCGTCTAAACCATAACCGTCGATAGCCCAATCTGCGTTTCCTTTCAACGCGTTGACCTCGAACGCTCGCGTAGCCCTTCGCTCTCTTCGCAGCTTCGCAGCCGCGGCTTCGGCTCGTTTCTTCGTCTCGGCTTTATGCGCGAAATGCCCAAAATACCCAAACACGACTACGACTGCAACGCAGAATATCGCGTTCTCTCGCATCGTGAACTTCCTTTTCAAGTCGTCTTCGCTGATATCGACTTTCGCGTACGCGAACAATGGGCTCGAGAACCTCTCGATTGCTTCCCTTTGCTCGGATTCCGCTTTTTTGCGCATTTCTTTAAAAACATCATCTTCATCGCGGATTTCGTTTACGATTTCGTTTTCCGCGCTCAAATCTCGCTCTTCATCGACTGACGATGCGCTTTGCTGCTCTCTGTGTTCCTTTTTATCGCTCGATTTCGAAAACTTGGCATTATTGCTTTGGAAATCGCTTCGTTTCGTTCGTTTTGGAAAACAGTTATTCGTTAACTTACTCGCGATAGAAAACGTAAATGATTTCTGCGTTGCATTAGTAGGAAAAGAAGCTTTGGGAAGCGATGATTCTAGAGCATGAATCGGAAGCGTTCGGACGAAGCGAACGATTCGGTTTCGAGACATTTTTATGGCCTAATAGGTCTATGCTCAGATTACTCTTATTAAAGCGCTCGTTTTAAATTAATTCGTAATTCGCTCTCTCTTGTAAAGAAAATGGAGAAAGCGAGAGAGGAAACGTTTTGGTGTTCAAACGGGAACCGGTTTCGAAGTTTAAATATTCGTGCGAAATGTGATGAACGTTCGTGGGGCTTTAAAATAGTGAACGTTTTTTATGCGCAGACTCGAGCGTTTGCGTCGTCTTTAGTAGTAGTAGTAGCTTCTTCAGCTAGTTTCTATCTTCGCTTTCTGAGACTTTTACGCGATCCCGGCCTTTGCGTCGTCGTTAGTAGTCGTAGCTTCTTCAGCTATTCTATCTTCGCTTTCTAGGACTTCTATGATCGTTTGCACTAACGCGTTCGATTCTTGAACGACGTTCAAGGCTGGATTTGCGATTTTGCGGAGTAAGACGTCCTCGAGTTCTTCTCGTAAACTTTTGAAAAGAACCGCGACTCTTGGAGCGGCTCGGAATTTAATCCAACCATCGCATGCGCAGCGGAATTTTTCGTGTTCGACCTTGATTTTACCTCCGAATAAGAGCAGAGGAAACGCCCCGATTGCAGTCGCGTCTCGGACGTACGTTTTGCCAGTTTTCATTATTTCGTGATAGAGCAAATACGGTTTTTGCTTCGACGCGTAAGCGGCGAGAACGGACGATGGGTGCATAAAAACGTCTTCGCCTTCACGTTTTGTGCGTAACTTTACCGTTTGGTACGGTAATTGAAGAGATTTTGCTGCATTCGTGTCGTCCGAGATGCAAACGTTTGGGTATAAACCACCGCAAACGACTGCGCGAACTAACGTTTCGTTTCCAGCGTTTATAGAAGCTTCACGTAAAGCCGTCTCCGTTCTAAGTCTTCTATTCGTTATTATTTGCGTTGCGCCTGTCGTCAAGAAACCCATCTCGTCGAGCAATTCGCAATATTGTTTTCGTACGTCAGCAATTTGCCTTAACGACGTTGCTGACAAGAAATGAGTCGCACAATATTTCTTCTCGCCGCTCGCTCCGAATTTCTTCTTCGCTTCTAGCCATCCCGCGAAAGCTTTCACTAAAGTCAAATGATCGCTCGACGAATCTGGTAAACCCATTTTTTTCTTTGCCGCGTCTGCTTCGTCTCTTTTATCCATGGGAGAAATAAACGGCGACTTGAATCCAACGCAAGCAGCAATCGTTAATATTGGATCGAGCACTCCAAATGCAGAGGCGTAGACGAGCATTTTACCTAATCGAGCGTCAACGGGTAAACCTCCCAAGTGTACACCTAAAGGCGTGACTTTTTCATTTTGATCTATTACGTCGATCTCCTTCAAAGCATTCATAGCCGAGGAAATGGCCGATTTCGATGGCGGAGTGATAGTTTTAGCTAAAAACACCCTCGGATCACCGAATCCGAGAGAATAAATCTGCAAGACCAAAGCATCCAACGGCGAACGAGAAATTTCCGGAATCGCAAAATCTTCCAAAACCTCTGCTTCGGTTTTGGACGAGTATAAGTGAAAACAATAGCCCGGTTTCACTCTTCCAGCTCGACCTCGACGCTGCTTGGCGGATGCGCGGGAGACCCAAGCAGTTTCCAAAGCCGACGTGCGCGTTTTCGGATTAAATCGCGTTTCTCGAACTTTCCCAGCGTCAATGACGAAAACGCAATCATCGATAGTAATCGATGTCTCTGCAATATTTGTACTCATCACAACTTTCCTCACCCCACTCGCTGGTTTTGAAAATGCGCGCTTCTGTTCTTCCGCCGTTAGCGTCGAATGCAAAGGAACGAGCAAATACTGAGGTTTAAGTTTTTTCTCGCTTTCTTCGTCTTCGTTATTGTTTCGATTATAGCTGCGCTCGTTCTCGTACACTGACATGCGTAAACGGTCGTGCAGCGCCTTGATTTCGCCCATGCCAGGTAAAAAGACTAAGATAGCACCTTCTTCGTAATCTTCGGCTATGTGCGTAACCAATCGTTCAATTAAATCGAGATTTACGCAATTTTCTTCGACAATCTGCAATTGACGCATCGTGCTTTCGTCGTATTCGGAGTAATACTTCCTCGTCTCATCGGTTATCATAGATTCGTCGATAAAACTTCCAGCGGCATCGGCCAAAGCCGTTTGTCGCGATTTTCGATTACCTGGTCCAGAGCTGCTTTTCTGTCTCGCTTGTTGCCCGGAGATTGAAAATTCGGAGTTCGGTTCGCAGACATAACCACAAGCCTCTATGGCATCCTCCAATCTATATTCCTCCACTGGAAAAGTTTTTCCTTGCATTTCGACGCTCGGAACGTCTCCAGGGACGACTTGTTTGAAGTAGTTACCGAACAAGTCAGCATCGACCGTCGCAGACATGGCAACGAGGTGGAAATCATCTCGTCGAGCGGCGAGGTCTCTCAATATAACGAGCAAAAAGTCCGACAGCGCGTCTCTCTCGTGGACTTCATCGACAACTACGTGCGATACACCGGTTAGATTTGGATCTTGCTGCAAACGACGCAAGAGAACACCAGTAGTACAAAACAGCATTCGAGTTTTAGAGCTTTGTCTCGACTCCAAGCGAATTGAATAACCAACAGTCTCACCAATCTGTTCATCGCGTTCATCCGCAACGCGCTCGGCAACTGCAATCGCTGAGATTCTCCGAGGTTGCGTAATAATTATGGAAGTATTTGCACCGTTCTTTTCGTCGATAACGGAATTTTCGTAAATGAACTGCGGAACTTGGGTTGTCTTCCCACAACCAGTCGCGCCCGAAATGACGCACGCGCGCGAATTCTTCACCGCTGAAATCACCTCAGCGCGGGCTTTTCTTGCCGGAAGACTTTCACGAATCTCTTGCATTTTGCACCATTTCTCGGATGTGTTCTTTGCCAATTCTTTCTCGCGAAGCGCATTCGAGATTTCAACGTCTCTTTTCGCTTTTTCTGCCTTTGCGAGCTCGGGGTCGTTTTTCATCGAAGCAGCGAGAGAAACTTTGTCGACAATTGCCGATGCAATTTCGTCTAAATCTTCATCTTTTTGTTCGTTTGTTTCTTTGCTTTCGTCAAAAGCTTCGCGGGCGTCGTCTTGTGTTTTCTTGATTTTCTTTGCGAGCCATGATGTTTTCGTCGTCGTCGTCGTCGTCGTGCTTTGCGTCGAAATCCTCTTCTTCATCGTTTCTTCTTCTTCAAGAGCTCTTCTCGCTTTTTCTATTGCGATTGCTTTTTCTTCTTCGATTTTTTTAGCCGCATTTGGGACGATTTTCATCTTCTTCTTCTTCTTAAGCATTGATATTGCTGTGCTTAAATCTGAAGATGATGACGACAAATCGACTCGAATCGCATCTTTCGCGAGTATTTTTCTCTTTTCGTGTTCTCTCTCCCATCTCTCCAATCTCTCCTCCATGGTTTGCGGCACGGGAGCTGCCAAAGATGCGACTAATGCGCTAGTACTAATGTTTTCTGATTCACTTTCTTCTTCTTCTTCTTCTTCTTCTTCTTCTCGTTGTTTTTCCTTCTTAATGAGCTCGGCGCAATAAGTGATTCGTTGTTGGCGTTCTCGTTCTCTATCTTCGTGTTCTTTTTCGCTATTTTCCAAGCGAGCGTACGTGCGTTGTATTTGTGCTCCCCGACCTGAAAGCCTAAATACGTCATCATTTTCTTCTGATACTAATAATCTCGAGCCTCGTTTTGCTCTCTTGAACTTGCTTGGAGCTTTTGCTTTTAAAATTTCGAACAGATGTTCGCGGAGCCACGCGCAGAGATCATAAATCGCGGGTTCCCCTCTCTCTTCGATTACTTTGGCCGTTGAAATAGACGCGAGAGTTGAATTTACCGCACGCTTCGCCTCGGTAGGTAAATACGCATGACGGCAGTCACAAATCACCGGTTCGAAAGGGTAAACGCTTTGTGCTGGGAAATATACGTCTAGTTCGGCGTCTGGGATTTTCTTCTTCTCGCTTTCTTCTGTGACGTCTCTGTCGTCTTCGTTTTCTATTTGAATCGCAATCGTCCACGTTTGAACGTGAACATCGTGCGGTCGTTCATTTTGTATTTTTTGACCCCCTTCAATTGATTCTAAGACAGATTTCTCTTCGCTTCTTAGACTTTCGATGCTTTCACGTTCTTCGTTCGTTACATCTGAAACAGTAAACGGTGGCCGCAACGAACGAAGTAAATCTAAAAATGCATCTTCCTCTATCCACCCACTCTTTTCTAAAGCTAAAAGCGATTCTGCTGTACCAAATCCTGCGTTTTCGCAGCGTTTCGCCATAGCGCGTTGCAATAGTCTTACCGCTGGATCTTCAATTATCGTCTCGCCACTATAGTCGTTCGATCTATCAATCACGTTTGAGAGATTCCGAGCGTTTACGTGCAAAGGAGTTGGAATAATCTTACTATGACGAAGTTCAGATTTCGCGTCCAATAAGGCGGCAAACGCAGCTGGCATATCGTCTCTAGGTACGCCGAGACACAAAAAATCTAAAACGTTCGCAAACCTTTTCGCTTGCGAGGCTTTGATTTTCATCGCATAGGTTTGTCGTTGTTCTTTTTTCTTCTTTTTTACTTCGTCATTGTTAACATCATCATCATCATCATCGTCATCTTCTTCCTCTGCTGATAATTCCTCAGGATTCGCTTCTAACGCTTTTCGTACCCAATGCTCAGAAAACCCTTTCTCCACGGCTCTATCAAACACTCTCCGTTCTCTGTTCTTTCTTTCTCTAATTACGTTCAATCGCTTTTGAGCCGAGACGCGTTCGATTTCAGATTCCTTAAACGTCTTCTTCGCATGCTTCTCGTGTCTCTTAATCAACTCAACTACATCATCGTCATCACTTTGCTTCATCATCGATAATCCTTTCGGCACAGCATTAACGCTCGCTACTGATAAATCCCTTTGCGCGATCTCGTCCTCTTCTTTCTTCTTCGCCGCGAATCCATTTTCATCATCGCTTACGTCATCGCCACTCATCATCTTCCTCTTCTCCTCCCGCCTCTTCTCCCTCAACTCTATCACTCTCTCAAGCATCTTCTCCTGTACGTCATCCGCGGCATCTAACACCGCTACATCGCTGACTAAATCATCACCCATCGTCGCGTTTCTATTTCGCCTCGCTTTCGCTCCCAATCTCGCCAGATTCTTCTCTGGTACGATCCCGAGCCCATCGCTCTCAAAAAAATCCTCGTAATCATTCACGCCATCACTCGCTTTTGAATCAACTGAATCATCCAGGACATCTACGAACCAATCATCTTTCGTTCCATGATCATCGATTTCATTGAATTCTTGAGCTTCGGCAGTGCTTTCTCGGACAAGAAGGACAGCCTTGTTCAAGATCTCGATTTTACCTAAAAATGGATCCTCACTCCTATGATCGTTAATCGCGCGATTAGAACAACTTAAGAAGAATTTTTTGCGCCTCTTTGGTATTTCTGGTTTCCTCCTTTCGATCGAATTCGGTTTCTGCTCGTTCATTTCGTTGATATGATAATCGATTGAAAGGGAATACGTTTCATCAAAGTCAGAACATTCTTGTGATGAAGTAGTAGTTTGAGATTTATTTGTTAGGTGTTTGAAAAAAGCGCGTTGATAGTTTTGAAGCGCGGCGATAGTTTACGAATGAAGGAAATGTCGATGCGATGATTAATGAGTGACGATATATTAAAGGTTGAGACGATCGCGGGCGACTTTTGCGCTGCCTTGCACGAACGCGCGCTCGCGCTCGGCTTTCATTCTCCTTTGCCGCTCTTGTTCGTTGAACGACGCGAGTTCTCTCGTGGCTCGACGAGCGCCTTTGTTGAACACGGACGAGAACGCGTTGAATCTACCAGTAAGTATCCAGAATACAAGTCGTAAAGCGTATGCGACTGACCAGAAAAGTAAACGTATTGGCGTAAGCATGACGAATTGGATCGCTTTATTGGTGGACACGGTCGCTCGAGTAAATCTCACGGTCATTATCCAGCGTTCGATGAAATTCGGTTTGCGTTCGAAATCTTCGTTTGAGATTTGATCTCTCTCATCTTCCCTGGCTAAGGCGGCTTTTTGTGCTCTCGTGAGTGGTTTCTCGGAAAACCTGAACAAAACGGATCCGTCTCGTAAATCTACTCGTTCGACTTCTAAAGCCGCTTCGACTCGTTTCTTCACAAAGTTTTCTTCCGAAGTAGTTTCCGCCGCCGTACTACTCGCGCTATTGCTCTCGCGCCTTTGCTCGCCGCTGTTCCTATAATCATCGCTATTCGTATCATAATTATTATTCGTATTGAACCGTCTCGCTCGCATCGCTTGCTCCGCTCTATTCTTCGCCGTTCTCAACGGCGATTGCTGAAAATTTTGTTCTCGTCGTTGTTGTTGCTTGTTCATCATCACTTGACCGATCTCGGGCTTCTGGCCATCGAAATCCTCCAACACTGAACTGCCTCCGAACGCAGCAGAAGAAGATTGAGCAGAAGACGACCTATTGTTCGAATCAGTATCGTTACTCTTCTCTTTCGCCGTCGTTCGTGCAACGAACGTCCTCAAATCGTAAACATTTTTTTTGTTCGCACCGTTTCCAATTCGAACGAAATCAAACCTATCGTGTTTACGATTCGCCTCGTTCTGCTTCTTCGCAGTAAAAGCGGGAAATGAAAACGACGAACGAAGTAGTGCTCTAGAGCATGCTCTGGCTTGTTTTTTATGCGCGTTCAGTGAGAAGGCGTTAGTGTTCGCGATCGATGATGTTGACATTTTATTCGTTGCGACCTGCTTTAGAAGATATAATTTCTTATTCTCAACGTGTTGGATTTGCTCTCTCAGAGAACAAAAAAGCTCTCGCTCGCTCTTCTGGCGTCTCTTTAGTACACGTTTGTCGTCCGAGCCGCTCGTCGTCGATAGAGGTTTTTGGGAACGTGTGATAGTTTCTGTCTCTGCTGTTTTGGTCGATTGGCCAATCATTTGATAGAGGTTAAAGGGACGTAAGAGACGCCCATGAGCGATTTCTCGCTGATTACACCGTTTCCGTCTTTATCGTAAACGATTAATGATTGCCAATCTTTACCGACCGG
>Ga0302126_10002521_pt1 | contig 10452 bp, 7 predicted proteins | sample CB4_20m_MG_FD_203108 | JGI IMG/M metagenome (GOLD analysis project Ga0302126, IMG submission 203108) | Marine microbial communities from Western Arctic Ocean, Canada - CB4_20m | ecosystem: Environmental > Aquatic > Marine > Oceanic | place: Canada: Western Arctic Ocean | collected 2017-09-24 | reverse complement strand
CCGAGCACTCGTGAACTCGAGCACATTTCCCGAGCATTTGAGCAAAAGTCGAGCATTCCTTACGAGGATATTGGACTTTGGCATGCGAACTCGAATTTTTCTGCACGCGAGTACGTTTTCACCGAACATGATCTGCGACCTGGGGACCTCTCCCAAAAATCTCCAGAAAATCTCCACCACCAAAACGTCAATTAAATTTAATCACATAAGTAAATGGTCCTAGATTCCTTTTTTCTTATAAATGTACTTATGGAATGTATTTCCATTAAGTAAAGTCGAGCATTTTTTTAATCGAGCAGCTCTCTTTACACACGTTGGATGAACGCCTCTTGCACTAGGCGAGGCAGGCTATCCGCATAGGCTTTCTCGTATATGAATTGGACGTTTGCATCTCTTGGTAGGCGCCGACGTTGCAAACGTGCCTGCCACCGCTCAGTTTCGTCTTGGTCGTTGTTGTCGGACGGATTCACGTAGATATCCATAATAAACCGCTCGCTTGCCGCCTGAATATGCACCTCTTCGTACCCAAAGTGCAGTAACTCTTGCTTTTGTTCGTTGCTCATATACACGTAAAGCTCGGAAGAGATGCTTATCGCGCGTTTGTCTATGGCTTGCCCGACCCAATCGTTCGCAGGGCCATAAAGACCGCGATCGTCTTGAAACCAGGCATGACCGTCGTCTTGGCGGAACCAATGCATCAGTCGTTGAATTGTGGAAGTTATGTTGTTCGAGCTTCGGTTTGGAGCGCCAAATGACACCATTTGCGGGCCCGGGCCGTCGTATCCGGCTTGGCCTTGTACGACAATGTACAGCGGACGCTGATTCCACGGCATGCGCTCGTGGTGGTCATAACCGTAGGGGTCGTTGCTAGTTTGGACGTTCACTTCGGGAGAATTGTATGGCGGAGTCCACAGCTTACAGCTGCGTGGGTCGAACTTCTCCAAAAGCGCGGCCTTAGCCGCCGGCGTGTCCACAACCAACGCTTCCAACGCTTCGACGGACTCTACTTGCGTACGGATGTAAAATGCTGAATCGTCAGAGTGTTCTGGGTGGAACGCCGGAATGTCTAAATGCAAAGTCGATAGTCTCACTGGCACGGCCGCTTGAGGTGCCACTTCCGTTGCTTGCCGCGATAAGAACGACAGGAGACGCGGGAGCAGCTGCGGTTCCGCAGGACGCTGCCCCGGCGGCCACGTATCGTCCGGCGCGTTGGCTTTGAGATTGTGTGGCATGTACGGCGCACCTCGCGTCGCTCGCGTAATGTACGCCTTACGACGTTTTATTAAATCGGGTGCAAACTGAGGTGTGTCCGCCCATCCTTGGCCCCACACTTGTTGTGCCAACTTACGCTCATCCTTCGTCAACCGCGCCCCCACGAACTCCAACTGCGACATATTTGGAAACATCCCGCTCGCTCTTTGCTGTAACGATGCGCCCTCAACACACACAATACATATTTCGACCAACATGTTCGATAAGAAATTAGCGAGCGTCCGAGCGGCGATCGTGCGTCGCGCCAAAGCGACGGTCCTTGATCAACACCTTGGTGACTTCAAGTGACTTCATTGAGTGTATAAGGATCGGATCTTGGAGCGTTTTAAAACGAGGAAAATCGGGACGGCATGTTTCCCAATTTGAGCAAGCTGCGAGATGAGCCAGCTCCCGCGGCTCCGGACTCGTCTGCAGCATATGAAGATCGGCTTGACGATGTGGTGGGTGGATGTACGCCTACGACCGCACGTGGGATCGCCTGCTACGATGACTGGGCCATGACCTTAACCAGACGTATTTTGGATCACCCGAGCGCCAACACATTGGTGTTGCTGTCGGTAGGCCTAGGTGTCTTGGAGCTCCGCGCCGTGAAACAAATCTTAGCCGTACGAGCCGAGAACAATCAAAGCGCACTTCAACATCTGGTATTAATTGATCCCGGGTTAGAAGCACCGAACCTTTGGATGATGGCAGCGTACGATAATGCGCTCCTAGGGGTGGATGTTCAATATTACACCGGAGATCGCGCCTATGACGACGCTTTGAAAGTGTTCGTCGACAATCCAGAAATGCGCGTGGCGGCCATTGGTGCGTTGAATTTTGGATACATGATGTCAACACACCAAATTCATCGAAACCTCATCAACACCATGATCGCGTTGGTAGAGCTGATCGAACGACGAAACGAGGACGCCTCTACCATATATGTCGTGCAAGCTTTTCGAAATATGGAGGATGACTATGTTTTGCGCGACAACACAGCCAGTGCCTTTGCGATGCGATTCATTCCACTCCTCAATGAGTTCACACGGCTACATATGGAAGAGTTTTACAGGCGTCCCGCGTCGCGTACTCGGCTATGATTCGGCGACCATTCGGCTCTTGTCTGCGCGAACGCGCTTGTGTAGAGCAGGCTGGAAGGTTTGTCCCTGTATTGAACAGCCTAGACCTTGTTTTTTAAGTTACATAGCGTTTATTGAATCGATCGGAAATTATTTGTTGTGAGTGAAGTTTGTGTGAAATCTCGCTAAAAGTGCTTGGAATCGTACCAGACCAGGAAGCGGCGAGTTTTTGCGTCCGCTTCTGTCGTCGTCACCGTCGTCACCGTCGTCACCGTCGTCACCGTCGTCACCGTCGTCACCGTCGCGCGTGACGGACTACGCCGCGACTGTATCAACCATCCGCCTTTGTGTCGATGTCGTCGTCGGGCAAACGCGTCGCTTGTTCCGCCTCTGCAAGCGGCGCAGAGGATGCGCGCAACGAAAAGCGTGCGCGCAACGTGGAAAATCCGAGCACTCTTACGAATATCGACACTGTACTGAATGGAGAACCTCCGGTGGAGCCTAACGATCCGTTTGAGTTGTCGGAGAAGTTTCCTGAGTTGCCGCAGGCCGATCGTTTGATGTGGGAGCTGGCGGCAAGTGGCGTCGATACGATCAGCTTTCCGGCCACCATGCCACGTGGCTTTCAACATGCAGTGCTCGCAAGCGTGCGCGGGCTTTACAATGTGGGTGGCACTCTTATGAATCACAAGGTTCCTTACTCAACTTCGCAAATGCAAGACGATGAAGATTCATTCACACGTCGTTCGATCCTACAAGAGCAGCTGGCGTACATGTCCACACAAACCATCGATTTCATCCCGGCATGTGATCCCATGAAAGAGTCGATTGTGGCCAAAAAAGCGCGCATTCGAGATTTTCTGGACGTGGTGCGCTACGAAATCCAAATGGCGTGCCAAAAGGGCCATGCTACGCGCTTGGGGACGATCGAACAGAACGACACACGCCCACGCCGCCATATGCGCCCGCCCGAAGCTCGCAAGGGCGTTGTGTGGCTGTTGCTTCCAACGGCTGAGCAGGCCAAGCATTGTACGATGGCAACCTCGATCGACTATTTGGATGCATTCTCGTACTTGGCATCGTCTCAGACCGGCGACGGAACACGCCTTTCGCAGCGCTTTCGCTTTGCGGTGGCGTGCAACGGTGTCGGGCTGGACGGGCAAGAAGTAAACGACGCAAACGAGGTGATGAAATTCTTCAAATTGACGCCGTTTCCAAAGAGCGACCACACCCATGCGGCGCTGCTAGTGGCGACGATAGGGCCAAAAGGAGAAGTTGTGCATCAGCTGGTCGATTTGAGCAAGCACTTACCAGAAACGTCGCTCAGTCGTTCGGTGGCTCGTTCGACGGCGTGGGAGAGTAGGGTGGGTCGCTACACGACCGTTTTGATCAGCACACTGACGTTTACGCTCGAGGCGGTGGGGTTGCACGACCACGTCGGTGCACTACTGGCCTCAATTCACAAAAAGGAACCGCAACAGTATGGCTTCTTGATCGAGCAAAGTTTGGCGGCGCGTCGCTTTTACGACATGTTAGACCTAAAACCAGTTGATTTCGTCGGCGATGAAGAGGCGTTGGAGTATCTGAGCAACGTCATGCAACCATCGCTCTCCAACGAACTCTTTGCCCAGCGCAAACAGGAGGCCAAACAAGCGGCGGAAGCGACCAAGCAGGCCGCTCAGCAAGCAGGCGGTGTAGTGGAAGAAGAAGACGAATTTGTGGACGACGATGAACTCGAAACAGGCACTGAAGAGGCGGAAGAGGTGGTGGTGTCGCCGTACGCGCCGAAGCTGGTCTGCGCAGGCTTCTTGCGCATGACGGAACGCGGCCTGCTCCTGACCGAGGCGCTCAAGCACACAAACGGCGTGCGCGAAGAACAGATGGATTACATTCAGCAAGAGAAGCTGATTCGCGACAACGTGCGTTCCAAACTGAACCGTTTTGAGGACGAGGATGACAGCGCGTTACGTCATTATGCAACAAACACCACGGGGTTGTACGAATCGATGCCGGTTCAAGTCTGGTGCGATCCGTCGTATAAGAAAGATGTCACGGAGATCCTCTGCAACAGCTGGTGCCTCGATTACAGCGACTCGGAAGTGATCGAATACTTGCGCCAGGCACGCGTGGTATTCTGCTTCTTGTGGTCGACGTATGTGAACATGCGCAGCCATCTGGGTTACTACTCGATCGAAAGCTGCCTCAAAGACGCACAACCACGCCCGTGTGAAGGCTTGCATATGTTGCAATTCAAGTTGGCGGCGCCCAGCAGCAAGCTCTTCTACGAGTATTGCATGCAACCGTGCAGGATCGACAATCTCGCGCCGTCCAACTTTTACAATGTACAAGCGGCCCAGTCTCGCATTTTGCAGTTTGAAAACCTGCTGCATCAGCTGGGCGACGAGGCGGTGTGTCCGATTTACAAGTACTTGCAGGCGCGCAACCGCCTGCCTCCGGCGTGGCAACCTCTGCAATCGTCGGTCGCATTGCTGGTCAGCAACAAAGCCAATGATGCGAATGGCGCCGCCAAGGGCGATGCTGACTTTCAAATCGACGAGTATGGCGGAGGCTTTGACGCCGACTTTGATGGAGGCGTCGCTTATGGAGTGGGATCTTCCACGGAGGCGCCATCGGGGTCTAGTTGGTCAATCTCTCGCCCGACAAACCCAAGTAAGTTCGAAGTGCGCGACGCCGCCAACGAGTTGCTCAACCCAAACCAAGCGGATTGCTTGAAGCCGCTGGCGAGGCTCATGAGTCTCATGGTACGTCGTTTCGGTCCATTGGTCGATATGGAAACTGCGGTCGGTCAGCTGGTCGAAGAACTGAACAACAACCGTGTTGTTTTGGCCAAGGAGCACGAGACGTACAAGAAGGGTCACCTTACACCCCTTGAAGCGTACAGCCGTTTGCTTGGGTAGAAGGGCGACTCTGTGATGCATCGATGGCAACGCCGGCTGAATCGCGAAGTGTGGACCGCGCTCGGCCAGCTCAGTGATCGGGACTGGACCCAGTTTTACCGCATACGTCAGCATTTCGTGCGCTATGGAGGTTGAGGAGTGCGAGATGAAACGTGTAAAAGTAATAAGATATGGTGCTTGATGTATCTTTTATAACATAGATTCGGTGCGATCATGAGCATCAAAGCCAAAGTTGTGCCCACGAGCGGGCGCCAGTTTGCGCCAGGCGATCCGTTGCACAGGACCAAACTCATCAACGAAAGTATGCGAGGGGCCGTTCTGAACCTTCCGTCCAGAAAGCCGCACATCGTGGAATCCCTGTCGTCGCTTTACAACACGTCGGTGCCGTTGCCGATGAGTGCGGTGCTGCAAGTGGGCGTCGAAGAGCGTGTCAAGACGGCGCAAGTCGCCGCGCTGAAGCGTGTTGACCAGGCACTCAGCGGCCCGGACGCGTTTTCGAGCGCTCCGACGCCTTCGCCTGCTGTCAACGCGGCCCTTGAAGACCTAGTGACCAACTTCGAACGCGCCCGCACCGACGATGCCGCGCCTCGGGTTGCTTCGATGCCGGGTTTAATGCCCCAGCGCAGCAAGCCCTTCGCAAAGCCGTCGACGGTATCGTCGCTCCCCACGCTGGAGACGGCGATTTCTACGCTGCGGCCCATTTCGAAGAATCCCATTATGGGGGCAAGCCAGACGGACAACTTGAAGCATGCGGTCGGACTAGGAAGTCGCGCCGCGGAACACGCGGCAATCGTTAATCATTCGGAAGATTTGCTGAGCAACAACGCCACTATTCTCGACGACACTGAGAACAATCACAGCGCTCCGGATGAGGTTGCTCGTAGCGATTTCAACGACATGGTAGGCGATGGCGAAGGCGACATACAAAATAATCTCAACGAGCACCTGACGCACTGCATCCAGCGGATTAAGGACGAAGTTAGCACCAGCAACACGCAAAACGCCAAGACCAACGCTGATCATTGTCACACCATCTGCGCGGCCGCGGACATTCATATGCACTCGCAGTGCGCCGAGCTTTCGAGTGACAATCGCAATCAAGTCGTCATGGACCGCTTCTGTAAAGAGATGATGGGCGTCATTCTCCAAATCCTAGGTCGCCCAGATAACAACAAAGGTCACGTGTCCAAGGAGCTCATACAGCACACTATGGAGGTGTTTGTGACTCTCGCGAAGCTGGTTGTGGGCATGAGCTCTCATGAGGCGCGCGACGTGATCTCGCTCGGAACGCGTGAGTTGACCGAGACTCTCAAATCGGCCAAAAAGAAGCATGCGCCCGAGGGCCACACAAACGAAGTCCTCGGGAGGACGCACGAATTCGTTGCCGGAAATTGCCGGAAATTGCGCAGTTGGTTTACGTTTGGCAAGCACGACGGTGAGGAGTTTGGCTCCTTCAAGTACGTGAAGGAGCTGAGCGATTTGGCCGGGGGAGCGCAAGCCTTTGAAAACGGCATCAAAGACGCCTCAGTCAACAAGCTCAGAGATATCCGCGAGGGCCTTGAAACCTCCAAAAAAAAGCTTATATAGACGGACCGCCGACAAGAGTTTAATGCAGGAGCAAGCGTCCGATCCTGAACAGGCACGCAAGTGGCTGGAAAACAACATGGACAAGCTCAAGTGAAAACAGTGCACGTGTTTTTTTGATCGCTTGACACACACCAAGAGTGTCATTCTTTACAACGAGACAGGCAGTCGTCAACTGCTGGCCGCTAGAGAGCAGCTGTGTAAAGTGGGGTATTGTAAGGGGTTTCTAAAAAAATGAGCAGGGTTCATGCGCGCTCTTCAAAACAATCATTGACCGATTACATGCCCCAGCGCAAATCCGCTCGTAAGTCGATGACGAATCTGCGTGCAAAACTGGGAAAACGCGAACCAACTAGCCCTTGGACAATCGACGAAGATAGGCGCTTGTGGCAAGGCTTGGCTCACAAGAAGATCTGTTTGAACGCCGCCCGCCAGTTTCAGGGCGTGCCACCTGGCTTTTGGGACATAGCTTGTGGGTTTTTTGATCGTACGGCAAATGCCTGTCGCATGCGTGCCCTCAACATGCTGCGTGATGTGAACAACGTTCATATCAATCAACTTGAGCTGAACAACGATGATTGGCAAGCTATTGAGTCCTTAGTAGACGAGATGCCGGACTTAATGGGGCTTGACGTGCCTTCGTTGCCACAGGGCAACTCCGGTTCCGCCACCGTTTTCGAGGTCGCATCATTGACACTAGACGACGGATTTCTCGACTGGAACGAGCTTCTACTACCAGACGTGCCTGACAATCTGCCTCCATCCACTCCACGCCTACGGCCGAAACGTCCGCCGGTCGACAAAGTTCCTCCTTGTCTTTTGCCCAAGAACGCACAAAGCAAGCCCCTTGGGGGATTATTGCAAGAAACGAGATTGCTTCCGAAAAAACTATCATCTCGCCGCTCACTGTTCAACGATAATATACAACGGACTTTCGCGTTTTGCAATCCGAGTACGCCCAAAGAGTGCAACAATCGCGCCGCCAAGAAGCGCATGCGTTCTCATCCTATAGATCTGAACGAGGACATCTTTTGCGAAGAATCGTTTAATGAGATAGAGAAAGCACTGGATCAACCACCAAAGATAACCAAGCTTGCTTGCAAAATCCAAATAATGTCAAGACTTTGGAGCTGAATATTCGACTCGAATTTGAGCGAAGGCTCAACCGTTTCTATGTTGTGAGATCTGTGTTGGATGATATGTGTTGGATTTGTTTTCTTGTGTTTGTTGCCCGATGTTTTACTGTATTAGACTAAAACACCCGCCTCTACCGCGGCCACTACAGAAAACCATACAGAACAGATTGCGGCGGCGTTTATGCTAACCGCCTCTTGCGAGACTGGCAAGCAACGTCGCATCCAGGGCGGAATCTGCAAATTCGATCGCTGTGCCAGCGTCTTCTTGGCGTACTGCAGTGCCTTGTAGCGCGTTCGCGCGCCGGTGCCCGCGTCTAGCTGCGTCATAGAGAGCACTTTGGTCCCCGAAAAGGGCATTGCGGCGCGTTGCAGTTCTAACGCGTCCACGGAACCGGTGGGAGACGCTCCGACGGCGGAGCTTGTGGCGTGGCTGGCGTCGAAAAAGCGCAGTCCCGGCGCCGTGTAGGTCGCACCGCGTTGCGCGGCCAACTCTTCTGCGGTTGCTGCAATCGAAGGCGCCGCGTGCAAGACAGACCGATTCGACCGATCGGCCGCGCACGCCAAAACGGCGCGTTGCGTCCGCGTGCAAAACGTCGTCGATCGGTCGACGGACGCGATGGCATCACAAACCAAACACATGTCGCTGTGACCCAACGTGTCGAACAGCGTGTTTTGACTCATCACGCAGCTCATAGATGTCAACTTGGACGCGTCGCCGGCGTGTTTGAGATCCTCTAGCGGAATGTCAGAAAGGCCATTGTACAAGCTTGTGCGCTGCTGTTCTCGGAACGGAGCCAGCTCCATCTCACGTTGCAGTGACGCGTGCTGCGCTTCGCCTCGATCGCCCAACGAAGGTCGCATACGGTGCAGCGTGTCACGCCTCAACAAGTCGATCAAAATCCGACCCAACGGACGCGACGTATCTTCCGATGCACCGGACAGGCCTCGAGCCTTCATTCCGGCCACCGGCAGCACGCGCGGCCCATCGCCGCGACTGGACAACACATGATCGAGCACGGTCGCCAGTTGCTTCAAGCTTGACGAGTCCATGTGTTCACCCACTTCAACCCCTTCGTTATGAGAGAACCTACTACCTTTGCGAGTCTATATAGCTGAGATGCATTTGAATGTTGTTAGTATCACATAGCGCCATTCTATAAGACGATTTTCCGCTAATTAAATAGATAAAAACACTAGTACTTTGCTTGTTGCGTTGCAAATGTGGAACCCGCCCGTGTTACACCGTGTTGCTTCGCGCAAACGCAACAACGGCCCGTGGTCCATCTTGGGTCGTTACAGTTATGTGATCGCGTACATGCCTATAATTCTCAGCACGACAGCAATAGGATTGACCGCGCTTCGATACTTGGTCGTCTATTTCGAAACGTTTTCGATCATACGGAGTGAACGCGAACAAGATCACGAGCTGTTGGAGCTGTGCGCCTCCGGCGCCGGTCGCAGCTCGCCACGTATGCAAGCCACGTGCATGGACGCCACCGCCGCGCGCGCGTCCCCGCTGCTTTTGGCCGTCTTCATGCGCAGCGCGTCCGTATTTGGCCACGAGCTGTACAGCCTCGTCGCGCAACCGCTGCAATCGGTCACTGGGTTGAGCATGCTCACAATGGTCGGCATCGCCCCGTGGTTGGCCCCGTTGAAGACCTTTTTGATGACACAACTGTTGCGTCGCGATACCGTGAGCGCCGAAACCGACTACCGTGACGACCACGTCGTCGTCCTCACCAATGGCTCCTTTGACGACCTGCAAGGTGGCGCCCTCTCCCACGCGGCCATGCGCTTCCGAGGCATTCCGCAACGCATGCTCGGTTGCTCCGACCAAGTCGAAGAAGGCAAAGAACGGTACAAGGGCCCTTCGGTGGACGAAAACGGCTTCTCTGAGATCACCATCACCCCAACGAGCCCCGAACGATCCAACACCTTCCTCGGACAACCGTCCTTTTTCTTTGGCCGTCACAACAAGCAAGATTGAAACGACATGACACAACCATGCTCTGTCGTTCGAGTTAGATCTACTAATTTCCAAACGTAGTAGCGTTTGGTGGGCAGTTAGGAAAGGTCTTAAACCCACAGAAGCGGCATTCTGTCACATTGAGGGCGTTACAGCCATGACCTCCTGTAGTGCAGTTGTCATCTTGGTAGCATGGTTCCGAAGATGATGAGGAGCACACGGAGCACAGTGGCGGCGGTGGTAGCGAAGGGGGTGGAGGCGAGGGTGGCGGCGGCGAGGGTGGCGGCGAGGGTGGTGGAGGCGAGGGTGGCGACGGTGGTAGCGAAGGGGGTGACGGCGACGAGGGTGGAGTCGAGGGTGGAGGCGGCGAGGGGGGCGGCGGCGAGGGTGGCGGCGAGGGTGGTGGAGGCGAGGGTGGAGGCGAGGGTGGCGGAGGCGAGGGTGGTGGAGGCGAGGGTGGTGGAGGCGAGGGTGGAGGCGGCGAGGGGGGCGGCGAGGGTGGCGGCGAGGGTGGA
>Ga0302126_10002518_pt1 | contig 10454 bp, 6 predicted proteins | sample CB4_20m_MG_FD_203108 | JGI IMG/M metagenome (GOLD analysis project Ga0302126, IMG submission 203108) | Marine microbial communities from Western Arctic Ocean, Canada - CB4_20m | ecosystem: Environmental > Aquatic > Marine > Oceanic | place: Canada: Western Arctic Ocean | collected 2017-09-24 | reverse complement strand
TTTCTGAGTATATTGATAGAGCATCCATGGTGATAATCGCAGTTCCAACTAACTTCAATGCTGACACTCAACATTTTGATACCAGCATCGTAGAACTATGCATTCAACAAACAATTGCAAATACAAAAAATCTCCCAATTTTTATTAAATCTACTGTTCCCGTTGGTTTTACAAAAACTATTTTAGATCTTTACAGAACAAATAAAATATTCTTTTCTCCTGAATTTCTTAGAGAGGGAAAATCTATATTTGATCATATAAATCCGTCAAGAATCATTATCGGGGGTCCCAAGAATGCGCACTCCATTGCTTTTGCAAATTATTTACTTGAGATTGCAGAAAAAAGTGATGTACCTTTGATTTATACAAGCTGCTCAGAGGCGGAGGCCATCAAATTATTTTCGAATACCTACCTTGCAATGAGAGTTGCATTTTTTAATGAGCTTGACTCTTATGCAGATATTTGCTCTCTGAGCTGGAGGTTACTGCTTACCAAAAGATACAAAACAACTACTTGCAAATTACAAATTAGTTCCACAAAATATTATTCAAGCAATAGTAGAGTCTAATACTACTAGAAAAGATCACATTGCTAATCAAATTATTAAGCAAAATCCTAAGGTGGTTGGGATCTATCGACTTGTCATGAAAAAAAACTCGCAGAACTTTAGAGTATCGAGCATTCAGGGAATTATGAAACGCCTCAAGGCAAAAGGAATAGAGGTCATTCTATTTGAGCCGTTATTACAAGAGCCTGAATTCTTTAATTCAAAAGTTATTAGTAATTTTAGTGAATTTGTACAAGATTCTAATATTATCGTTGCGAATCGCATGGATGATGAGCTCATCCCTTATCAGGATAAGGTTTATACAAAAGATCTATTTGGCAAAGATTGAGGCTAATATTGCTCCTGCAAACTCTTGAATTATTCAATTTTTTATACCCCTGTCGTATCAAAGATGGTAAAATTTCAAAAAAAATTATCCTAATCTTGTATGCGTAAACTCAAGCTTCTCTTATTAATTTCAGCAATATTTGCTATTCCTGTTTTTTCTCAGGTACCTGATGAAGATTTTCTGGCCAGCTTAAGTGAGGAGGTGGGAAGAGATTTAAATGCTGAAAATGAAAATCGTTTTCGAAAGGCTGGCGAAATTGCAAAGCTTCATAAATTTGACATATCAGTAGATAGTAATAGGAAAGCTTTAGACGAACTGCAGTTAAACATTGATGATTTGCGTAATAAACTTTCTCAAAACGATCAATCCTCTGATGGTGGCACTCAACTAAGACGTTTTGGAGATGTAATTTTTAGCTCTCTGCAATCATCCTTTATGCCAATTAATCTTCCGAATCTTGACCCAAATTATATTCTTGATTATGGTGACATTCTTCGAGTCCAGGTAACAGGTAAAATGGCTTTAGACCTAAAGGTTGATGTGAATAGAGACGGATCTATCTCTATCAAAAGTGTGGGTAAGATTTATGTGGCTGGATTAAGCTTGGATGAAGCATCTAAGGTAGTCACCACTAGGGTTAAAAGCTATATTTTAGGAACAGATGCTGCTATTTCTTTGGTGAATATTCGAGATGTTCAGGTACTTCTATTAGGGGCTGTAAATTCTCCTGGAGTCTATACTGTATCAGGAAATTCTAATGCGCTTCATGTGCTTAATGCGGCTGGTGGAATTGCAGATCATGGGTCATTTAGAGATATCAAAGTTACTAGAGACAATAAAGTAATGGATAGCATTGATTTATATGATATTTTTATCTTTGGAAAAAATACTTCGCTTCCGAGATTACGCTCTGGCGATGTTATATTTGTCAAACCAAAAAATGCAGAAGTCGCTATATCTGGTGGTGTTAGTAACCCTATGATCTATGAGGTTATTGAAAATGAAACTATTGCTGACGTAGTGAATTTTGCTGGTGGCTTTTCGAAGACTGATAAGAGTGATCCTCGAGTTATAGTCACCAATAGAGCCAATAATCCGAGTGCAAATAGCTCTTATCAAACTCTGTTAAGTGACGACTTATCTCTACGTCTTGCAAAAGACAACGACAATATCTTCATACCATTTTATAAACAGGATTTTATTCCAAGCAAGGCAGTAACAATTTCAGGCATGGTTAAATATCCTGGTACATACTATATAGATGAGGGCGATAGGCTATCAAAGCTCATAGATTTAGCCGGAGGTATCAAAGATAATGCTTATACTTTTGCCGGCACTCTATTAAGACAATCTACCAAAGATGTTCAGGAATCATTTTATAAAAAAACTTACCAAGATACTATTACTTTTTTGGCAGCTAATCTTGGAAACCCATCAACAGGGATATATAGCGCTTCATCAGATGGCGCTTTAAAAATTATTTTAGAAGAATTGAGATCGCGAGAACCAACCGGAAGGGTGATTACAGAGTTTGATCCTTATGTGCTAAAAAATGATCCAGTTAAAGATACCTTATTAGAGCATGGAGATAAAGTTAATATTCCCGCATTTACTGATTATATTTTTCTATTAGGAGATTTCAAAAGTCCTGGTGTCCATAAATATCATAGCTCTCTATCAGTATCTGATTATGTAGACCAAGCCGGGGGTTTCTCCAAGTTTAGTGATAAATCTATTCTTATTATTGATCCCAATGGTGTTTCTCAGGAAGTTAAACCTGCATTTTTTGGAAAATATATTGGTGATAATGAGATATATCCAGGCTCAGTAATCTTGGCTACTAGGGAAGTCGGCAAGGTCAGAGGTATAAATTATGCAACTACAGTTGCTCCTGTAATTAGCAGCCTGGCTATCTCTCTAGCTTCGCTCAATTCGATTGTAGATAATTAAGTCGTTTATTTTTAGTGCACAGATCGAGATATATGCATCTTCATCGCTATTGGCTACTTCTAATATTTATCCTCTCGTCTTATGAGGTTAAATCAGACCTAAGCGATTACATATATCCAAAAAGTAGTCCAAGTTACTCTAACTATGGAACAATCGGTTTAATTCAAATGCCAACCGCAAGATCTCTTTCTGCGGGAACAGTTGCATTTTCTTGGTCAGACAATAAACCATATCAACGTGGTTCTATTTTAGCTTATCCATTTAGATGGCTTGAAGCCTCATATCAATACACTGATATGGAAAACGCACTATATAGTGATGTTGCAGCGTTCAGTGGTGACCAAACATATAAAGATAAAAGCTTTGATGCTAAATTTATCATTATGATGGAAACTAAAAATTTACCAGCTGTGGCTATTGGATTTAGGGACCTCGCAGGCTCTGGTTATTTTTCCTCAGAATATATAGTTGCAACAAAGAAAATTAAAAATATTGATTACACATTTGGTCTAGGGTGGGGATATTTAGGTGAGGACTATGGTAATCCATTGATAAGAATTGATGAAGGTTTTAGAGAGAGAACCTTAGTAAGCGATACAGCTGGAGGAGAGTTCAACCCAGGTACCTATTTCAGTGGTCCAATGGGAGCCTTTGCAGGGATAGAAGTATACATTCCCAATGCAAAGGGATTAAGATTTAAGCTTGAGTATGACGCAACTAACTACGATACAGAGGGTTTTTCAGATTCATCTAATCCGTTTTTTCTATATGACATAGATCCTCAGGAAACTAAAATAAATTTTGGTTTTGTCTACCCTGTAAATGATAGCTTTCAAGTTAAATTGGGTTACACAAAGGGGAATACTTTAAGTTTTGGCTTCTCCTTAAAAGCAAATTTTGCAAAAAAAAATTCGCTTATTAAGATGAATGATCCACGCGTTCCAACCCCAAATCCAGATCAGTGGAAGGATGCGGCGGAACTAAGAAAACTTAATACTTATCGTATTGCACTTAACAGAATGGGCAGAAAAAGATTTTATTTGCAAACTGCAAGCATAAATGATGATGAAACAGAGATTGAAATTGCCTATACTCAATCTAAATATATTAGTGCTGGAAGGGCTACCGGAAGAATTCTGCGGACCTTGGATGAGGTTATGCCAAGAAATATAGAAACTTTTAAACTAACAAACCTCAATGGAAACGTCGCCACAACTACAATAGAAATTCCTAGGGCATCAATATCTCGCTATGAACCTGGAAATAATACTGAGCTTTTAAAAAGAGAGGTTAAACTCACTGAAAAAGCTTATAGACCAAAAAAATACAAGTACCAGCCTGATGACACATTACCTAAAAACCTTTGGAAAATAACGCCTGCGATTAGATCACAAGTTGGTGGGCCAGACGGGTTTTATTTTGGAGAGCTTGCGCTCGCCTATCATTCTGAGTTGATACTTACAAAAGGATTTAGTCTCACAACTGTTGCCACTCTAGGTTTGTATGACACCTTTGGAGATCTACAGCAATCATCTGATAGTATTTTGCCCCATGTCAGAACTGATATTGTTCAGTATCTTAAGTCTAGTAGAAAAGGTCACATTCGTCATTCTGCCTTTAATTGGTTTTCTCAGCCGAGTAAAAATCTCTATACTAAAATATCAGGAGGTATTCTAGAAGAAATGTTTACAGGGATCGGAGGAGAAGTTTTATATCGAAAAACTTTTTCAAATTTTGCAATTGGCGCTGAATTGTGGGCTATTCAGCAAAGAGATTACCGCATGCTTTTCCAGCTCAGAGATTATAAAACAACAACTGGTCACATTAATATATATTATGAAGAGCCTATATCTAAGTTAGTCTTCTCATTAAAAGGTGGAAAATTTATGGCTGGGGATTCAGGTATAAATATTGACGTAGCAAGAAAATGGCCATCTGGTCTTAGAATGGGAGTATTTATGAGTAGAACTGATATTTCTGAGCAAGAATTCGGAGAAGGAAGTTTTGACAAAGGTTTTTATTTTAATATACCTATCGAGTCTTTGTTTGGTACTTTTCAACGAGGAATGACCCCATTTGGCTTAAGGCCTATTACAAGAGATGGTGCTGCGGTTCTCAACCATCCATTCAGATTGTATGGCCTCACTGATTGGAAATCTGCTCAGACTATATTTGAAACTTGGGAAGATTTTTATGATTAAGCTTGCAGTTTCTTTAATCTTCTTGATGCTTATTTCCTCATGCAAAGGGATCTCTTACCAACAGGTTTATCCATTGATTAAAGCAGCTACCATTGGCTCACCAGACTTAATTATTACTCAAGATTTAGCTAATTCTCAAGAATTTTCCTTTATTAAGGCTCGTTTTGGTAAAGGCCCTGGGGTAATTATGGTTTTGGTAGCGGTAGATGATTCAAATATATATCAATGGGCATCTGCTGACGAAGAGATGTTATACACCCTCAATGGGAAAGTTATAAGGTCGTACGGTCTTCCATACAATATTAGCTATTTAAGAAATATTAGTCCAGGATTCTACTCACAGGGTGAATTCAATACCACATTGCGATTAATGAATCCTAACGCTTACGTTACTAATAATCTTATATCCATCAGTGAAGAGGTTGAAATACTAAATATTTTAAATCCAATTAAGGTAAAAAAATATATTATTAAGTCCACTATCAATGAATTGAACTGGTCTAGAGAAAATATTTATTATGTTGATATAAATACCAATAGTGTTCTCAAGACCACTCAATACTTGCATCCTAACCTGCCAAAACTTGATATAGAATTCTACTTAAAGTTTTAGATTGTTAAACTAGAGAATTATTGTTCACTTTAATAATTAGACATAGATTCTTAAGGCTCCTTCTTGCTCGGAACATAGCGGCTTTGATCTGCTATATATTATGTAAATAACTTTAATTCTTTTCTATCTATTGATGCTAGCGCTCTTAGCTTGCTTTCATAGTTTTAATAACAAGCTTTTTTAACTCACACGATTTTTTATAAAATCTTTATAACTCGTATTAGGCATAATTAAATCCTTTGTTAATCGTCATCGTATATCTTTTATCATCACAGCTCCGTTAATCAATGCGAGTATTAAAACTTACATTGCATATGTTTAATCTGAAATATTAGATTACTTTTAAGTTCTGATAGTTGAAAATTATCGCCTATGGCTAATAGGATTTAAAGTTCACTTTAATATATAAATATTAAATACTCTTCTTATTGATAATTAGAGGCAGCAATTGAGTTTTAACTCCAAAAAAAAGGGATGCTAATGCATCCCTTTAAAATTGGCTAAAATTTAATTCATTACGGAGTAAGGCTCGTTGCTGTAGTTACGACATTGACACCCGTATCAACATCAGCCACGACACCATCGACATCCATGACTTCATCAACAAAAATGTCTTTATCTCCCTGAATCTGCCTTAAGTCCGCATCTGAAGTAAGCGTAAAGCTACCATCAACGTCAGCATCCATCACCGAGTCCTGGTCCATTGTAATGAACCCTGTATCATAATCTGCATCAACTCCATCCATAGATACTTCAACCGAAGCTGAAGCATCATCACCATCTGTATCTGTCACAGTCGTGGTAGTTGTTGTAATATTACCACTGGTATTGGTATTAGCAATTGTGCTTGTATTAGTAGCAATAGCTTTATTAATATTAGTTTGCGTAGTTAAAGTAGTATTGGTATTAGTATTGATGACCGCATTACGGTTTGTTTCCGTAGAAGTGAAAGTAGTTGTATTAATAACTTGGCTCTCAATAATAGTGTCGTCCCCAGTTACTTCTACAATATACGTTGGTGCAGGTGTTGGTGCAGGTGCAGTTGTTGGTGCAGGTGTTGGTGCAGGTGTTGGTGCAGGTGTTGGTGCAGGTGTTGGAACAGGTGCAGCACTTCCGCCACCACCCGAATCAGCTACTGCCGCTATTGCTGCTGCTGCTGCAACCGCTGCTGCTATTGCTCCAGCGCTTAGCGAACCTTTTGCTGCTGTTTTTGCAGTTTCTGTAGATCCTGCCGATTTAGGTGCATCAGCAGAGTCTTGCGCATATGCGTTATTTGTAAAGCCGAATAGACCTGCAACAAACGCTAGCGTTAGATTTAATTTATTTTTTAATTTAGCCATTTCATTTATCTCCTTTAGGGAATAAGTATTCTGCTGTCTAGTTTATCCAAACTGCATTATTAAGTATTTTATACATATTTTAAGTTTTAACAATGTTTATCAGCAAAATCTTTTTTGATTCTCCTGAATAAAAAGTCTGTTCTAATAACTCAAAAAACAACATTCTGACTGGTTTTGACAAAAGATCAAGAGTTATTTTATGTTTTTTCAATAAAGTTACTTATTTTTTATTAGCTTCTTTTTGTAATTTATCTCTTTTAATTAGGTTATTGAATTGCACTTTTTGTAGTGCATTTACATAAACGAGCCAATCATTATTAATTAAATGTATATTACTTTGATTTATTTATAACTTCTTCTGCATACCAATTTATTTCTGCGATCATGCTCTCTAAAGTTCTCTCATCAGCTCCGCCCTCGTAAGTATTTCTAAAAGCAACAATTACCTCGGTTGCACCGAGATCTTCTAGCTGTTTAATACCACTCGGTGAGTATGCAGCTTCACCCATTACTTGAAACTGATAATTAGGGTGATTCATTGTTCCAAAATCTTCTCTGAAAGAATTAATTTGATCAATTAAGCTCTTTGTTTCTTCTAGACTTAGGCCTGCACTAATCCATCCATCGCCAACCCTTGCCGCTCTTCTTAACGCTGGCTTTGAGTGGCCACCAATAAGAATAGGAACTGGTTTAGTTGGAGCAGGGCATAACTTTAATTCAGGAATATCATAAAACTCTCCTTTATAAGAGAAATACTCCCCATTCATGAGCCCTTTTAAAATTTCTATTTGCTCATCCATTCTTTTACCACGCTTTTCCCAGCGTTCTCCTGTAGCAAGAAAATCTTCATACCATGGACTGACACCAATCCCAAAATGAAACCTATTATTAGTCATCACACCTAATGTCGTAACGAATTTGGCAGTTGTTACTGCTTGCCTAGGTGCAAGCTTATAAACTGAGGTAGAAAACTCTAGCTTGTCAGTAACTGCAGCAATAGCTGGAATAATGGAAAAAGGTTCTAAGAATGGTACGCCATCTAAAAAATCACGGCTTCCATCATCATTGTAGGGATAAGTAGAGTCACATTCTTTTGGATAACAAATGCTATCTGGAAATGTTATGGCATCAAAGCCAGCTGCTTCTGCTGCTTTGCCTAGCTCTAGATAGAAAGACGGATTGCACATTGATGGATGGTACGAAAAACGCATGATTTTTACCTTTAGGTTAAATATAAAAGAACATTTATAATAACAATGTTTTAGATAAAGCGACATTCAAAAGTTCGTAAAATATAGTAGTTTTTTTCAATATAACCTTATTAACTTATGCAGAAATCAAGGAATGATCCAGAGCTTCAAGAATGGCTTGATGCTTTAGCAAATATTATTTCTGAGGATGGTAATGATCGAGCCTCATTTATCCTGGGGAAGCTAGCATCAGAGCTTACTGCGATGGGAACTATCCCCAATTATAATCTCACAACCCCTTTTCGAAATACCATCCCTGTAAGCGAAGAAGCCAAGATGCCCGGGGATTTGTTTATGGAAAGAAAAATTAGATCCCTAATTAGGTGGAATGCCTTAGTAATGGTTCTAAGAGCAAATAAATCTGATGATGATTTAGGTGGTCATATAGCAACATTCTCATCTTCAGCAACACTTTATGATATTGGCTTCAACTATTTTTTTCAGGGTTCAGCAGAAAGTCAAGAGGACTTAATCTATTTTCAAGGTCATTCCTCGCCAGGTATATATGCAAGAAGTTTTTTAGAGGGATATTTTTCTGAAGAAGATCTTGATAATTTTAGACGCGAGGTAGAGAAGCCTGGAATTTCATCCTACCCTCATCCCTGGCTAATGCCCGAGTATTGGCAATTTCCTACAGTTTCAATGGGCTTAGGCCCAATTATGGGAATTTATCAGGCCAATATTATGAGATATCTTTCTGCCAGAGGTCTTGCCCCGCGAAATAATCGTAAGGTTTGGGTATTTTGTGGCGATGGCGAGATGGATGAACCCGAATCTAAAGGTGCTATTGGGCTGGCAGGACGAGAAAAGCTCGAGAATCTAATTTTTGTTATCAACTGTAACCTCCAGAGGCTTGATGGTCCTGTTCGAGGAAACAATAAGATTATTCATGAGCTTGAAAGAGAGTTTAGGGGCTCAGGTTGGAACGTCATTAAGGTTGTATGGGGCAGACAATGGGATCCGATTTTTGCAAGAGATAAAGAAGGAAAATTACAAGAACTAATGGACGCAGTTGTTGATGGTGAACTGCAAAATTTTAAAGCTAAGGGTGGCGCATACACGAGAGAGAAATTTTTTGGTCAAGATCCGGATGTTTTAGAAATGGTTAAAGATCTAACGGATGAGGATATCTACAAATTAAATAGGGGTGGTCACGATCCCTATAAAGTTTATGCAGCCTATCATAAAGCAGTAAACTCTAAGGGAGCCCCTACAGTGATTCTTGCTTTGACTACAAAAGGCTACGGGACTGGTTCACGAGAAGCTGATAACACCACCCATCAAGTAAAAAAACTTACCATTGAAAACATTAAGTCTTTTAGAGACAAATTTGATATACCTGTATCAGATGATGATATTGAGCAATTACCATATGTAAGGCCGCCTAAAGACTCTCCTGAAATTCAATACCTTCTTAAAACTCGCAAAAGTTTGGGCGGACCAATTCCAAGAAGGCGCCAGCATATTAAAAAGCTAATAATGCCAGACCCTAATATTTTTGATAAGTATGCCTCTGGTTCAAAGGGCAAAGAAATATCCTCCACTATGTCTTTTGTTCGCATGATGACCGATGTAATTAAGGATAAAAAAATTGGCCAACACATAGTACCCATTGTTCCCGATGAAGCTAGAACTTTTGGGATGGAAGGGCTTTTTAGGCAGATAGGTATTTATTCTTCCGAAGGTCAAAAATACAAACCAGAGGATGCTGATCAAGTTATGTGGTACAAGGAATCCAAGGATGGAGTAATGCTTGAAGAGGGTATCAATGAATCAGGTGCTTTTTCTGCATGGATTGCATTGGCTACAGCTTACTCAAATTATGACCTTCCAATGGTTCCGATCTATCTTTTTTATTCCATGTTTGGCTTTCAAAGAATTCATGATCTTGCATGGGCGGCAGGTGATTCGCAGGCCAAAGGGTTTCTTATTGGCGCAACATCTGGGAGAACAACGCTTAATGGAGAAGGGCTTCAGCACCAAGACGGCCACAGCCATCTTTTTTCAGCCACCATCCCAAATTGCCTTTCGTATGACCCTGCTTATGCTTATGAACTTGCGGTAATCTTTCAGCATGGCATTCAAAAAATGTTTGTAGAGTTAGAGAATTACTACTATTACATTACTGTAACCAATGAAAACTATGAGCAGCCTGCTAAGCCTGAGGGTTCCGATGAGGGAATTATTAAAGGGATGTACCGAC
>Ga0302126_10002513_pt1 | contig 10477 bp, 11 predicted proteins | sample CB4_20m_MG_FD_203108 | JGI IMG/M metagenome (GOLD analysis project Ga0302126, IMG submission 203108) | Marine microbial communities from Western Arctic Ocean, Canada - CB4_20m | ecosystem: Environmental > Aquatic > Marine > Oceanic | place: Canada: Western Arctic Ocean | collected 2017-09-24 | reverse complement strand
GACCTGAACCGGCAGGTCGCGCGACCTGCACCTTGCGTGCACGCCCGCGACAGCGAGCACAGCCAGCCGCGACCCACGCGCCGCGACCTCCTCAAGCGCCGCGCTCCCGCAGGCGCGCACCGCCCCGCCTCGCGCGCCCAGATCTGGCGCGCCGCGCGCGATCCTGGCGCTCGCACCGCGCGGCGCGACGCCTGGCGCGCTTGCCCGAGGCCGGCGACGGCGTCTGCAGAAGTGTGCGGGGCGGGCCAAGGAGGACAAGATCAAGAATGCGCGACATGAGCGCGCCTCAAGAAAAGCTGCTGCCAGACGTGTCTCGATCAAAGCACGATCTCAATGCTCGCCTTCCATAATCAGTGAACTTGAATCGATGTTGCTACACACTTAGGTTGTGCAGAGGGGAAATCTGGAGGCTTTCCTGTCGCGCTAAAGCGTAACTACGCAGTGTGACACATTGCTCGCATGTTGTTTTGCTAGAGAAACGCGAGTTCTCATGAGCGTGCGAGTTCCTGGTCCGCCCCACTGCGTAACGGTGAGGGGTACAATGGTATCTACAAGCAAGTCAAATCCTTCGCTACTTAGCATCACCGCGATACACACGCTAGGCATGCCAAATGGATCTGGCATTCTCTTGGTAGACGGTGTTGAACTACACGTCACCTACCTGTCTGACGACTGTCGCATCTCCGTGTGGGCATCAGAACCATCAGACAGCCGGTGCAATGTAGCATGAGTACGCACTCACCGTGATGCTCGACGCGCTACAAAAGATCATGCGTGGTCGGTTGCGTCGTCGGACTCCCTCCGGTTGCTGATGCGGTCACAAGGTAGGCATTGCTTGTGTCGTGCGGAACTTCGCGCGAGTGTGAGCACAACTCTGAAATACTCGATTCGACTGCGCCGAGCGCCTTGCGCGCGGCTGTCAAGGGGTCTGAGTGCGTGTCCGACGTTTTAACTGTGGTTGCGTAGCTTAAGAGCGTCGTTTGATTTGCTTCGCAATCGAGCACTTCTCCGTGCAGCGCCTCGCAAAGTACGGTCTCGCGTGTGCTTGCTTCGGTCTGCATTGCCGCGGCGGCGCGGCGCATGGTCCGCGTCGCCTGGTGTGCACGACGTGCACACGCACGGATCTCTTCTGCCTGCGACGCCGCCGTCTGAGATGTTGTCGCGCAGTTGAAAATGTTTTTTATTTCCGCGAGAGCGGCTGCTGAGGCTTCATTGTGTATTTCCCGTGTGGATTTAGTCATCCTGTTATCTACATGTCAATGGTGGGTGTCTCAAAAGCAAGTGTACTACAATTAGCTAGCGGGTGCGCGGAAGCGAAGACTGCGTCGCAGAAATCAGTTGCATATTTTGTCGCCACCCCAGGAGACTCTGCGATTCGTCTCGCACCGTTATCAGGCCGACGCCATTTGCACTAAAAAACGACATCCCTGTGGCTCGTGTCGGGACTCGATCTCTCTCGTTCCACACCTGTGGCAAAAGCCTGCAAACGCCGCGCACTACTGCGATGCCAATGATCGGCGCGATGACTGCGGTGACGGTGAGCACGCTGCCGATCCTCGCGGCGCACATCGCTCTTGAGGCTCCGGACTGGAGGATGCCACAGTCCGAACCTAAGCCTGACCCCCCAAAAAGCTGTGGTAGGTCAAGTGCATACAACGGGAAGAGACCAATGCAGGCGATAATTCCCCACACTACCACGAGTCTCAGAGATGTGTTCGACTTAGCACTCTCTGTGGTGACGAGGTAGCGTGCAAGCACTGCAGCGCTTGAAAATCCACCGGCGGTCGCAATGGCAACAGACGAGAGCACCCGATCCACCGCAACCATGCCTATTGCCGACGCGTTCCAAGCGTGCGTGCCAGCAGCAAAGACTTCTCGCATCCACGCATTTCCAAAGATGCTGCCAACGATACCCTCCACGAGCATTGCAACCAGCGCAACAGATATGATCACCCTGGCCAAGAGTATGGCCAGTTTTGTCACGCTGTCGCCCTGTTGAGTCAATTCTGGGCCCTGGGTCGCGCTTCTATTTTTGATAGCCCAACGCACGGCGGCTGGCGCCACCACAGCTACCATGAGCAGGACTAAGACCGCAACATCGCACCCCTGCTGCCAGGTGTTGGTTTCCCAGCCCACGTGCGTGCTTCCACAAGACGTGAGGGGCAGTCCATTGCGCCCAAGCCAAGGAGTCCACGCGAATGCAATGCGCAATGGGAGCACTAGGGAAAGGAAAAGGAGTACACTCGCGTCTAATCTCACAAACAGCAAGGCCATCTGCGTCGCTTTTGTCTGACCCACAATCTGTATCGCAAACAGATTGACTGCTCTCGGGAGCGTTTGTGAATCTTCGTCTGCTGCGTTTATACCACCCGAAATATGTTCATGATGGAACAGCGCCTCTAAAAAGTTGAGTGTTGCAAACATGGCAAGAAATGCGCACACGAGCAGCGATGGGCAAATTGCACACGCATTCCATCCCAGTCTAAAGCCCGCCAGCGCTCTGGCACGAGAGTCCCAATTTGCCGTGTCGTTGTAAATGCTCAACGGCGGCATGGGAAAGTATGCTGGTTTGTAGACAACGCCAACTTCTGGCACGTGTCCAGTGTCGCCAATGCCAGAGCGGGCATAAGCAAACTGCCACGTGCAGTGGGCGTAGAGTGCGTACGGGCTGTCCTCGTCAGACGATAGCCCGGCCAGTGGAAGTGGCGGGGGTGGCGGTGGCACGGAATGCGATTCGTTGCAAATAACGACATTGACGACAATGTCATGTACGCTCGTGGCACGTGGTGCGGCCGTTGCCAATGGCTTGCCTGAGAGTGCACCTGCGTAAATTGTCTCGCAGTCTGACGGAACGTCAGAAAGACTCAAAAGAGCTTCTTTGACAGTCGACTCGTTTATTGCACGAAACGCTTTGTCGATGCGCACGGCGCGTGCGATGTCAAGCGTGAGTCTTATGGCCTGCCGAGACGGTTCTGGGACGCCGTCCTTCGATTCCATGTAGTAAAGCGGGTGCAGGTGGGCGAGTACAATCTTGGCCGTTCGCTCCAAACGCGTCTCACATGCGGCTCCTGCATTCTCGCGATAGTCAATTCCAAGAAATCCACGGTACGCAACACTTCCATCTTCAAAGTACCTCTCAACCTGCGTGCGGCTCCAATGGGACACGCATGTCCCATGGCTCCACGCAGACGATCGAGATGCGTTGCTAAACGAGTCAATGTCGCGTGCCACGGTATAGATGTCGATGGTCCACGAGGCAGCAGCGCAGATGAAGACAATAACCGCGCCTGAGAGACGGCGGTCTGCTTTGAACATCCTTGGCATCCCTTTGCTATTCCCACGTCCACGTCTGAAAGAGTTCTCGACGCCTTTATGGACGATCTCTTAGTGCGAGCGAGCGCGCACCGCCACGCCTGCCGGAACCGCGCCTGCCGGAACCGCGCCTGCCGGAACCACGCTCGCACCGGCAGATCTGTCTGCCTTTCGCCTCTCACGACAGTGATGAAGCGAGCTGCCGCCGCCAGTGTTTGTGACTCTAGGCTGGGGCTGCAAGTGTCGAACAGAAATCTGGGAGACTATTCTGAACCGCCGCCTGGCTGTACACTCGAGATGCGCATGCGGCCACCGGGCCGCTCGTACAAGATTTACCACAGCCCGGACGGCACGCTGCACAAGGAGTCAAGGCCACAGGCTCGGGCGGCCTACAAGGCTGGGAGAGAGGCCGCTCAGGACGCGAGGGGTGAGAAGGGGTGCAAACGCGCGCGCGTCGACGAGGGTCGACCACGGGGTTCTCTGCCAGTGCTCGTGGAAGTCGCCACGACACTGCATTATGCGGTGTGTGTTTCTCGTCTGCACAATGAAGAAGGCGTTGACATTTCGATTTTGATGCACACTCTTCAGGCTAGCCCAAGCCTCTCCGAGAGACAGCGCCTCGAGCTTCTTGAGATGTGCAACAAGAGTAAGGACCATGAACTATCCAAAACGCCGGGAGGGCGCATTGCCACCTCTTCGCCCAAGGCCTTCGAAGAGGCGTGTTGCGATCTCATTGCAATTGTCGGATGTGATTTACTCGTCACGGCCTTGCACATGTACATTGCAATGCGCCCTCTCTTCACCTGCAATCGGATGGTGAAGCACCAGAACCTAGAGCTTTTGAGGGAAAATAAAGCAGTCAAAGATCAGAATGCGGAGCTCAGAGGCGTGGTCCTGCAAGCGACAAAAGAGCGCGATGCGGCGCTGCTGGCCGCGCAGCAAGCAGGGGCTGATTTAGAGTTGCAAAAGGCAAAGGTGGCGAAGCGGGAAAAGGAGTGGTTGGCCAGGCGCATGCGACCCATCCTCACGCTGCGCCACGCGGCGGGCGCCTAAATCCCGTTGTATGCTCGTCTCTCCCCCTCTCCATCTCCACCGCGTCGCTCCAACCGTCTCCCACCCACGTCCCACCCTCCCCCATGTCTGTGCGTGTCCGCAGGCGCAAGTCTGACGACGCCTCGGCTGCGGCGTCGGCGCCTGGCTCGAGCAGCCTCGCGCGCAAGTCAGCGTCGGAGTCGGCGTCGGAGTCGGAGTCGGAGTCGGAGTCGGAGGCGGAGTCGAAGGAGATCATCGAGGTGGCGCCGGCCAAGTGCGCGCGCCAGCCCGAGCCCGCGCCCAGCACGCACAGCACGCCACCCGCCGCCGCCGCCGATTTTGCAAACACCGTGTTATCCACTGCCCTGCCCCTCGCCTGGCAGGCGCAAGAAAGCGGCGCCGTCGAAGAAGAAGAAGCGCCAGAAGAAGACCGCAGAGGCCGACGACGAGGCGGAGAACGACGCGGACGGTGAGGAGGACGACGGCCTCGCGTGGGAGGACACGCACCTGCTGCAGCCGCTTGCGGCCGGTGGCAAGAAGCTCATCCTTTCGCTCAAGGATATCGAGCCGCATCACGAGATCATGCAGTCGGTGCAGAAGAAAGCCAAGGACCTCGCGAAGAAGTGCGACGGACCGGTGTACCTGCTGGCCTCGACGCCGGATCAGGGCTGGACAAGTCCTGCGTCACGGATGGTAAATCACCTGCTACTGCCAAAGAAGGAGCAGTTCATCTGCATGCCTGAGCAGAACAGGGGGTCGCAGCAGTGGCCGACCGGTCGCACCATCTGGATCCTCAGCGCCGCCGCCCGCGTTTTTCTGCTCGACGCCGTAAGGTGCGGCGGCACTGGCCAGGTCGTCACCGCCGCGGACATGAACAGCAGGATCATGAGGCGTGGGCTGGCGATCCGCAGCGCGCCATTCTGATGCGGCAGCTCGACATGGCCGCGACGGCCGCCAGCGCCAGCCCTGATGTTTGCTTCGAGTGCTGCTCGGAGTGCTCGCGTCTCAATCCTGTCAACCAGATGAACAGCGACGAGGAGTGAACTGAGATCTGAGTCGGCGCTCGTGTGCACAGCACTCCACACGCTTGAAATACTTTTCTATCAGCACAGCCGCCGCTTCCAATAAATCGTAATAATAAATCTTGAGAGTCGGCGACAATTTTCACGACAACACGAGGGCGCCACAGGGCGCGTGAAATTGTGTTTATGGCCCTGTTTACGTCGCGTCCATCAACGACGGCGACATTGGCGCGCTCAGGCCTTCGGCCTCTTCTTGAGCTTCTTCCTTTTCCTTTTGAATGGCGGCGCGAATGCGGTCTCTCACGAGGCCCGCTCGTTTCTTCTGCGGCGGTGCCAGTTTGCATGACGCGAGGACGTCATCTACGCGCTTGAGCTTTTTGCTGTTCGTCTCGACAAATCTCGTATCCGGGTTGGCCCAGGCCATCAGACTGTTGAAAGTGTGGAATGGCACGCCTTTCGCCCGCTCGCGCTCGATGAGCTCCTTGCGAATCGAGAGAAGTGCGCGCAGCACTACGTCCTTGGTGAGCGATGTTGACGTCGCACACTCGCCATTGTGGTTCTCCTTTACCATCCACCTCAACTTGTCAAGCACGGCGCGGTCGTGGAATTCTACGAGCAAGCCGTCGGCGTGCGTGCCCTGTTTCCAGTGCCGCTTATGCTCCTCAATGACATCGCAAAGGTCGTTGCACCACATGGCAAGGTCTTGGCGGTTCAGAACGTATAGCTTACTCTTAAACGTTTCGATTCGCCTGTCGACCAAGTACGAAGATCGGATCGCATTCGTGGCTTCTTCCGCGCGGCTTCTTGCAAGCGTAAGGCAGTCCGTGACATCCGGGAGGTCCACCTGCTGCGCTTCTCCTTCTTTGATGATGCGACACAGAATTTCCGAGTCCGCGCGCGCGTTTGCGAGCTTGTACTCTAGCACATCCTCCTCGCTGTACACGTCGGTGCCAGAGGTCAAGGCGGCGGAGAGAGCTCTCTGGCACTCATCGTAGTGCTGTTGAGTGAACCTTCCCGTCTTGAAACCGGGGTAAAGATTGCACGGCGGCGACAAGGAGTCTGCGTACTGTAGGTTGGGCCCCGTCCTCAGCGATCCACCCTTGCGACACGACTGTATCATAAACCACTCCCATTTGTCTGCTTCCGCGCCCCCTGGAACGCCGCACGAAAGACCAGGAACGCGTTCAAAGTAGTCTGAGAACTTCCAGCCGGGAACAAGCTGCCGCATATTTCCTATGAACTTCACTACCTCACTGCAGCTCGATGCCTCTGACTCGTGTGCCGACTTGCGCCGCTTTTCACGACACGTCTGACCGATGTACACGACAATGGACTGCACACTTAGTATACGATAGATGAACGTCCACTCCTTCTTAACGTCCGTGCTGAGAGTGCCACGAGAGCGACGCGACATGCGCTGCCACGCCGCCCCTTCCGCTGCCGCACGGCGGTCTGCGAGTGCCGTGCGCAGCGGTGGAAACTAAGGACCTAGCGCACGCTGTCGCAGTTCACGTCCCCGCGGCGACGAGCAATCTCGCCGCGGACCTCTGCCATTGGGTACCTTTCAACCATTGGCTCGCGGTTCGTCCGTCGGACACTCACATGGCTCTTCTTGGCCGGCAACGACTTGAAGGCTCTTGCTGCAGATAGTTGGATGTCGTAAAACTGGACCAAAAACTCACCCGCCTCGTGGTCCACGCCCACTACGCGCGCGGGGTAGTAGAGCGCGCCTTTGTCGGCGACGAGCGCGTACCCGTCGTCGTAAGGAGGCGCACCCGCCTTGATCCACACCTGCCGTCCAATTTGTTGGTCGGTAGCGACGTCCGTCTTCTTGCCCGTGACATCGATGGCGAAGAAGACCATGCTGCGTTTGCCACCCGTGCCCTTGTACGCCTCCTCGTGCTCGACGCTCACTCCAAAGAGGCGGCAGCGTATTTCCATGCGCGTGCGCGCCTCGAGCAACCCGTTCTTACAACGGCTCAGGTTCACGACCACGTAGAGCTTTGACGTTGCGCACGCAATGGCGCGCTGCAAGTCGGTAATGCCAATGTCGACCGCCGTGCCGTCAAGCCAAATGTGCGAGTACGTTTTACACTCCTGCAGACACCCTTCGAGAACGCTTTCAAATTCGGTGTGCTGCAAAACAAGCACCCGCTTCTTGCATATTGCACTCTTCGGAGTGAAGGATATGGGGCCGCGATTAACAGCAACGAGTTTCTTGCAGCGCATGCGAGCGACACGCTCGCCAAAGAAGGCGACGTCTTGCCCGCCTGGGGATGCCAGCATCAGGAGGGATGTTTCGTCGTGGTGCGCTATCATATCATGCACGATGCGATCTCTGTGCGTGCGCTTTGAAAAGGATTCGTAACTAGTCATCGCCTGTCCATCCCTACGTTTGGTCATTATCACCGCGCCGGCGCGCGCGGTGACGTTTATGGTAAAGGGATGCGCACCGGCACAGGCACCCTCCAACACAAAGACGACCTCGAAGCGGCGGAAGCCACCGCGCAGAGCGATGCGCGCGTCCGACCGCGCAGAGCCCCAGCGCCCGTGCGATTTTCAGACGGAACGCGACCTCCTTCCACCAGGCGAAATGATGCGCAGGTGGGCAGCATCGCGTGCAGAGCACAAGGCGTACATAGACGCCGAAGCGGGCAAGCCGCGCGACAAGCAGCTGCCCTTCCACATCTGGAAGCAGCGCGCGGGCCTTTGAAACCGCACGATGCAAAGGAAGGAACGCACCAGGCGCATCGCATGAGGCGCCATCGGCAGCGGTGGGCGCATTGTCCACGCCGCCCGTGGACGTTCGCGGATGACGACACCCTGGATGCGTGCATCCAGTTTTACGGACTGCATTATAAACCGATCGCAGACGTTATGACACGCTCCCCCGACGCGATTCGCAATCGTCTGTTGCGCAGAGGGGTCTTGGACATGCTACAGGAGGAGGATCACGCAGGTGCATGGCTCGACGAGCTCGCGTCGCTTCTGCACCCGACGCCGCCGTTAGATTGAGACGTGCGCATCACGCGTGTACGAATGTCAGGCATTTCAGAATGTGTGAGGTGTAAGTTGCATTTCTTAACAAAGGTACACCCTTTGAGACATGTAGTCGGTCCGCCTGGTGCTGGCAAGACTTGCATTTACATTCAAGTGGACGTGCAACAATAAAAGTACCAACGAAAGCACCCTTTGAGACTTCCATGACACTCTGCCAAGCCAATAGAGCTAGCTATGATTTGCAACCAAAGGAGTCAAACAGGCATCCGTGTAATAAGGCGAAAAGTTAAAGCCTCGGGGCAAAGGCGAAAGCAGACTGCCATGCTTTTTTTGAATCCTGCCGCTGACAATCTTGCGGTGCGGTATGCAGAAGGGGTAGCCCTTAAATGGCACGCGGCTCTGCGAATAGCCGGTGCATTGTGGAAACTTGCACTTTCCAGAGGCGTTAGATTTCTTGATTGGCGGTCGGAATGTGTACCTTTCCTGAACCGGTAGTACACCTTGCGCCTCTCCCTGCGCCTCTCCCGTCGCGCTCTCCTCCGTGCTCTCTTCCGCGCCCCCTTCGGCGTCGCCCTCGGCGTCGCCCTCGGCGTCGCCCTCGGCGTCGCCCTCGGCGTCGCCCTCGGCTTCTTTTGCACAATCCACATCTTGCTCACTGGGAGTTGTGGTCTGCTCTGCATCACAGTCTGTGCGCGACTCTTCGCTGTCATTCACCACACCAAAAGACTCAAATATGGACAATTGCTGTGCGCATGCGCGGCGCTTTGGTTCGCTCTTGTCCTCGAAGCTTGTGTCTGGCGCTGCTGACGTTTTCGACTTGCGACTGCGCTTATTGAGCATGATCTTTCCAACATGCGCATCAAACTTGAGCGGCACCTGCCATGCCTTAACATTCGTGCTCGAGTTGTGGCCGAGCCGCTTTAGCTGCGTCGCCATTTGCTGCGCCGTCCTTGCATGCTGCTGGTGGCGCTGCGCGAGTGCACTGCAAATGGCCTCGCAGCTGACCTGACCGTGAATGAACTCCTTCAATTCACTCACCGTGTCTACAGCACCCTGCCACATGTTTCGGTCTCTGTTGACCGCAGCATAGTGGACAGCGTAATTTGTCCAGTGGTCGACAGCTGGGCATGGCACCCACGACCCGTCTCGACTGCGCGTACGCGTGTTCTTTCTCTCAAAGATGTGGTCAATGTGGAACACAGTGCCATTCATAGGGTGGGGAACGCCGTGCTCGTCTACATATCCACACGCCTTCGCGTACTCGTTCCAAAAAGCGCATCCGTCCTGGTATTTGCTGCGCTCTCCGTTGAACCATTTGTGGATCATGTCGGTCGTGACAGGTACGTTCAGACTATCTTCGTCTGCAAACTCCTCCATGACCTCTTTGTACTGGATCAGCTTGAGCTTATGCAGCTGCTCCTGCGTCTGATGCGGCACCTGGCATCTTGTGCAAAGAGAATCGTATTTGTCCTTGAGTCGCGTTGATGGCACCATCGCTCGATCCTTGATTTGTGTGCTAACAGCGTCATGCGTAATCACTTGGATAACGCGTTCGAGGTTAACGTCTCTGTACGCTGGGGTTTCAGACGCATTGGCTCTTTTAAGTCTCTCTTGCAGAATCGCGTGTTGTTGGTCATTCGTCGCACGGAGCAAGTTGGTCGCTGCGTTAGCAATGCGTTTCTCGCGTGCCTCTTCTGCCATCGCCACAGAGAGCGTTTCGTAGTGCTTCCAAATGCACACCTCTGGCTTGGCTTCGCATTCCCTGGTCAGCCTCGCAAACATCAAAGAATCTACTTCATAGTGTTGAGTGAGCATGTGCATCAAGACGAGGTCATTGCGGCGCCTGTTCGAATAGCCGCCGTTGCTTCGCAACTGCAGGCTTTTTTTGTATTCAAGGTGTCCCAGAACAAGTGTTCTCATGTGCTCTTGCATGTCGCTGTCCACTTGCGCGCGCTCGGCCATGACGGCATCATGGCTGCGGTCCATGCCCTACCGGCGCGCGCGGTGACGTCAGGCGGCGTCGCAGGCGGCGGCTTTGAAGCTGGTCTGGAAGGTGGCTTCAGCTTCAGCGCCGGAGGCGACCGGAGCCGGAGGCCACCGGAAGCCAGTCC
>Ga0302126_10002509_pt1 | contig 10484 bp, 8 predicted proteins | sample CB4_20m_MG_FD_203108 | JGI IMG/M metagenome (GOLD analysis project Ga0302126, IMG submission 203108) | Marine microbial communities from Western Arctic Ocean, Canada - CB4_20m | ecosystem: Environmental > Aquatic > Marine > Oceanic | place: Canada: Western Arctic Ocean | collected 2017-09-24 | reverse complement strand
CACCAATTTCGAATTTGAACTCGAGACACTGGACGAAATCGATGCGATTATCGACTCGATTTTTAGCGACCTTAAATTCAAACAGTAAATTCCATTCTTCCCTCCAGGCAACACTCCGCCATTGCCACAGCCTAATTATTTTCTCAGTTGCCCAAAGGGCATCCACTTAATCACCCCTTCGGGGCAAACCTCAGGCGGTTCAACAGCGACGCACAATTAGCGCTCCGCCTCACTTTCTTATCAACAATGCCTTCTCAAACCAAAGCAGGAAAAGTATATCTCATCGGCGCAGGCCCCGGCGATCCAGGTCTAGTCACAGTGCGCGCTCGCGAACTCATCGAAACCGCCGACGTACTTGTGTATGACTACCTAGCCAACCCCAAGCTACTGGATTGGGCACGTCCCGAAGCCGAACGTATTTATGTCGGCAAGCGCTCTGGCTTACATTCGATTCCTCAAGATGAAATTGAAGAAATCTTAGTCGAACGCGCTAACGATGGCCATCAAGTAGTCCGCCTCAAGGGTGGCGACCCATTTGTGTTTGGCCGCGGCGGCGAAGAAATTGCTGAGCTACAAGCCGACAAAATCGACTACGAAATTGTCCCCGGAGTCACCGCAGCTCTGGCTGCAGCTGCCTACGTAGGCATCCCTCTCTCCCACCGCTCGTACAGCTCGTCGATTACATTTCTCACCGGCCATGAAAATCCCGAGAAACAATCGATCAGCATCGACTTCAAGCAATACGGTAAAACCAAGGGTACACTTTGCCTCTACATGGGCCTCGGCCAGTTGCCCCGAATTCTTAGCGAATTCAAAGCCGGCGGCATGGCTGGAGAGATGCCTGTCGGCGTCATTCAATGGGCTACGCTCAACCACCAGCGCTCAGTGTATGGCACAGTCGACTCGATCGTCAGTGACATTGAATCAGCCGGCATTTCCACACCCGCGATGATTATCATTGGCGATGTTGTCAACAAACGCTCCAAAACCGAGTGGTTTGAAGGCCGCCCGCTCATGGGTAAGAGGATCGTCGTCACTCGTGCTCGCGATCAAGCTGGTCAACTCACCGCATTACTCGAAAGCAACGGCGCCGAAGTCATCGAGCTGCCCTTCATCAAAGTCCAACCTGACATCAACCCTCAGCAACTCACCGAAATCCTCGCCGGTATCGCGATTTACGAATGGATCATTTTCACCAGCGTGAATGGTGTTACAGCCTTCTTCGACCTTTTTTATAAAGCGTTTGACGATATTCGTTGCCTCGGGCCGATGCGGATTGCCGCAGTTGGCGCTGCCACCGCACGTGCGATCGAATCACACCACCTTAAGGTCGACCTCATACCCGAGAAAGCCAATGCTGACTCGCTCGCCGATACCTTTATTCAAGACGAAGGGATCGAGAGTATTCAAATGCTCGTCATCACTGGAAATCAAAACCGCGAAACACTGGTCAAACGGCTTGAGACCGAAGGTGGTGCAATCGTTGATACATTACCGCTGTATAAAACCACCAAGACTGACCTAACCGAGCACCCCGCAGCTGAGCGCTTTCGTAAAGAAGGTGCCGACGCCGTGCTCTTCACCAGTTCGTCCACCGTAAAATCGTTTGTCGATCAAGCCGCAGCACTTGCGCTCGAACCAGATGCGAAAAAGCCGGCTTTCGGTAGTATCGGCCCCGTCACGACCAACAGCTTAAAAGAACTCGGCCTCCCCATCGGCTTTGAATCAAAGCACGCCAACCTTGAGCATTTCGTCAGCGCAACGATCGAGCACCTAAAAGGGTCGATTTAATATACTATATATCCGACCCCGCATGCTAACTCTTTAATGCTGCAACATACGTATGCCAGGGCAAGGTTGCGCATTTGATCCGCGCGGCGAACTTTCGCACACCTGCTAAGGCGGCGATTTCGCCATCGACTGACAAATCAACTTCCACGTTGAGCTCGGTCGACAACAAGTCCCCCACTCGCTTAAACGCAGCCTCAGCTTCGACCAGCGTCTTTCCAGTCAGCACTTCCGTCATCATCGATGCGGATGATTTACAGATCGCACAGCACGCCGCCTCAAACTGCACCGCTTCAATGTGATCGCCCTTTAGCACCAAGAAGATCGTCAGCTTATCACCGCAAATCGGATTATAGCCTTCTGCGGTATGCGTGCAGGCTGCCAACGCACCGTAGTGCCGTGGCCGCTTGTTGTGATCGAGGATGATATCCTGATACAAGTCGTGTAGATCGTCTGACATTTTACGCTGTACTCGATGACTTATAAATAACGGCAATACGTGACGACTAGCAGAAAAACTGCTTCATCTTTTTCAGCGCAACCACCAGCCGTTCGACATCTTCAAAATCATTATAGAACGCAAACGATGCCCGCGCCGTCGCAGCTACACCATAGCGCTTTAGCAGAGGTTGTGTGCAATGGTGCCCGGCTCGAATTGCAATGCCGCCGGCATCGAGAAAGGTGCCGATATCGTGCGCATGGATGTCATCGATTAAGAACGAGATTACCGAAGCCTTACCTGGCGCCGTGCCGATAATACGCAATCCATCAATCGCCGTCAGTTGCTCGGTCGCGGCTTCCAACAATGCGAACTCGTGTTGCAAGGCTCCCACACGATCCAATCCAGTCAAATAATCAAATGCTGCGCCAAGCCCAATCACACCCGCTATATGCGGTGTACCTGCTTCAAACTTACCCGGGATGCCTTTATACGTGGTGCCATCGAAATCGACCCGTTCAATCATATCGCCACCACTTTGATACGGCGGTAGTCGCTCTAGCCATTCACGTTTACCCCAGAGCACACCGATTCCGGTCGGGCCGCAAACCTTGTGTCCCGAGAATACAAAAAAATCACAGTCTAGGTCCACCACATCCACCGGCATGTGCGGCGTCGACTGCGCACCGTCAACCAACACTGGCACATTAAGGGCATGCGCCTGCTCAATCATTTTTTTGACAGGATTGATGGTGCCCAGCGAATTAGACACGTGCACCACCGAGACCAGCTTGGTCTTCTCCGATAGTAATGCCTCAAAAGCTTCCATATCGAGCACGCCCCGATCATCGACTGGCACCACCTTTAAAACGGCCCCAGTCTTCTGCGCTGCGATCTGCCACGGCACAATATTGGCATGATGCTCCATATGCGTAATCAGAATTTCGTCCCCAGCCTGCAACACGGACTCAGTAAAACCATGCGCGATTAGGTTAATTCCCTCAGTTGTGCCACTGGTAAAAATCACTTCATCCGGATCCGCCGCACCAATAAAGGCTGCCGCTTTAGCACGGGTCGCCTCATAGGCATCAGTCGCCTTTTCGCTCAAATAGTGGACACCACGATGGATATTTGAATTTTCCGCACGGTAGTAGCGATCGACCGCTTCTATCACCGCAAGTGGCTTCTGCACAGTCGCCGCGCTGTCCAGATAGGTCAACGGCTTGCCGCGCACCTCGGTCGCGAGGATAGGGAAATCAGTCCGCACACGGCGGTAGTCAAATCTATGTGCATCATTCACGCTGTTAAAATGGCCTACATGCGAAAGAATCTCAATTTAAATGCAAAGAAATATATAATCCGTACAATTCAGCCATGCTGTAGAGCGGGAGCGCCTCATCAGTAAAAGGCGCGGTGATTGATGCGGGCTTTAATTTTGTTTAATTCTGAACCATAATATTTTGTAGAGTAATGCCGCCAGATTGCCGCGATAACTCTGAATACGTTCAGCTACACATGACTTGGCGTACAAACAAAAAGCCCTGCTAAAATATAGCAGGGCTTGTTGGTATTTAATCGAACAACAGTGACTAACTCATTGCAAGATACTGTGCCTGCAAAGCTTCTACTACGCTCGGATCGGCCAGGGTGGTAGTATTGCCCAGTTCTTTACCCTCTGCAATGTCACGCAAAATACGGCGCATAATTTTACCGGAGCGTGTCTTCGGCAGATCCGATGAGAACAAGATCCGCTCAGGACGAGCAAATTTACCGATACTCTTGTCGATCATAGTGACGAGCTCCTTGCGCAACTGGTCATCATAATCACGACCGTCAATTACAGTCACATATGCGATCAGGCCCTGGCCCTTAATCTCATGCGGCACACCGACCACCGCAGACTCTGCGACATCTGGATGCTCGACAAAAACACTTTCCAACTCAGCAGTACCAATTCGGTGCCCCGATACGTTGACCACGTCATCCACTCGACCTGTAATCCAGATGTAGCCATCTTCGTCGCGTCGGGCGCCATCACCGGGGAAGTAATACTGACCGCCCCACTTGCACCAGTAGGCCTCCTTAAAGCGCTGCGGATCACCGTAAATGCCTCGCAGCATTCCTGGCCATGGCTGCTTGATTGCTAAAATACCCACATCGACATCTTCACCATCATCGGTAAGAATCGCAGTCTCGATACCGAAAAATGGCAGCGTCGCACAGCCAGGCTTAGTCGGCGTCGCGCCTGGCATCGGGGTAAGCATATGCCCACCAGTCTCCGTCTGCCACCACGTATCTACAATCGGGCAACGTTCGCCACCAATCATTTTATGATACCACATCCATGCTTCTGGATTGATCGGCTCACCCACAGTTCCTAATAAGCGCAAGGAGGATAGGTCGCGGCCATTCAGCCATTTATCGCCCCATTTCATAAAGGCACGGATCGCAGTCGGTGCGGTGTAGAAAATGGAGACCTTATATTTTTCTATTATCTCCCAAAAGCGGCCTTCATCAGGGTGATTAGGTGCACCTTCATACATCACCTGAGTCGCACAATTCTGCATGATGCCGTAAATAATATATGTGTGCCCGGTGATCCACCCGACATCCGCAGTACACCAGTACACATCGTCTGGCTGCAAATCGAACACATACTTTGAGGTCAGATAACTGAACACCTGATAACCTGCAGTGGTGTGCATCACGCCCTTGGGTTTGCCGGTGGTGCCGCTGGTATACAGTAAAAACAGCAGATCTTCTGCTTCCATTTCTTCAGCTGGGCAATCCACACTCATCGCTGCGACTACTTCATGATACCAACAATCACGACCATCCTTCATCGGACAATCGATCGGATCAGCGGCCCCACGCTGCACCACGATCACATCCTTAATGCAGTCACAATTCTCAACACCCTCATCGACGATCTGCTTTAATTCTAAAACCTTACCCCGACGATAGCCGCCATCCGCAGTGATCACCATACGTGTCTCACTATCGAGAACACGATCACGAATGGCATCCGCAGAAAAACCTGCAAAAATGACTGAGTGCACTGCTCCAATTCGTGCACAAGCAAGTACAGATACCGCCAACTCAGGAATCATCGGCAGGTAAATCCCAATACGATCCCCTTTTTGAACGCCCTTGGCTTTCATCGCATTGGCCAAGCGACAGACCTCTGCATGCAACTCTACATAGCTAATCGCACGAATATCCCCCGGTTCGCCTTCCCAGTGAATCGCAATTTTGTCGCCACGCCCTTCAATAATATGACGGTCTAGGCAGTTATAAGAAAGGTTGGTGCGACTACCATCAAACCACTTATAGCACGGTGAATCGGATGCATCGAGCACGGTATCCCACTTTTTAAACCAATGCAGGTCTTCTGCAGCTTCAGCCCAAAAAGCCTCGGGGTCTGCGATGCTCTTCTGGTATAAAGCTGTATAGGCCTCCATGCTACCAATGTGGGCACTTTCTGAAAAGGCAGCTAGCGGGGCGAATTTTCGATTTTCGTGCGACACAGATTCCATCGAAGTAGGGTCAGGCAACATAATAAGGTAGAATTAAAGGGGAGATTAATAGTGATAATGAGGGAACAAAAAAGTGCACTTAACAGAGCATTACTAGGGAATAAAAATACAATCTTAGGTCAATGGTTTTTACTTTACTAAAACGGAATTTCAGACTTTCTCGAAAGCTATTGACAAGCACACCTACGCTGAACATCAAAACCTGCTCTTCGCGTTAATATGACGCCTCTCGATTAATGGAAAATTTTGCAGATCAGTGCCTCGATATGGCCCAGTCAATTCTGGGTCACAATCTCGAATCGATCAGCGAACAGGGCACGATATCCCCTGTTGCTGGTGAAAACAGTCGCCTCGACGAACCCGGACACGCCGCTCTTGCGATTGGCGAGTATTACCGCGCTACCAACGAGACCACTCTCGGCGAGCACGATCTAGTTGATCTCGCCGCCCGTTGCGTCACCGCACAGGTATTTACCGAAGACGGCCACGAAAACGGCCTAGCCTATTCTGCGCTCGGACTACTCTCCTTCGGCCCAGCCAAAGATCGCAATCCTTTGTGGGAGCGATTGCTCGACCCGACTCGGGAGCAACTCGACAAGCAATTGCTTGAACGTAGTGACTACGACAACCACTTTCAGAGTTTCAACATCGCCAAGGCAGTCACTCGCTTCAGTCTCGGCCTATCTAAGAAAGATGAGACTGGACGCCTAATTGATCGTTTCCTTGAACGTATCGAATCGACCTCTTCAACAGGCTATTTCGACGACGCCAGTGGCGAAGAAGGCAAACTTAGCGGTGCTTTCGATATTTACGGTGTACATAGTTTTGTATTCATCCGGCAAGCACTTCAGCTTCATTCAAATTTACACCTTCGTGACCGCAAGCTACCTAGCCTGCGTACTTATTCGGAGAAGTATCTAAAAATGATTCCGGATCTTGTTCGCCAAGACGGCAGTGGCTTCGCTTACGGACGCTCACTCGGTGCATATGGGCAGATGCACTGCATCAGCCTCATTCTGCAAGCGCTTCGAGATGGATGGATAACGGACGACAAGCGTGATCTCTACACAGACACCGTGCGTCGTTTGTTCATGAATTTCTTCGCGACTTACCTCGACCAAGAGCATGGCTACCTAGTGATACGCGACGATGAGCGCGACACCGTGCCATACCACACGACACGGATGGCAAATTTTGATGCAGCGCGCTACCTCTGCCAATGGGCTCGTCTCGCACGTGCCACTAAAGGCAGCGCCGCTCCATCCAAACCAGTCGCGCCACGTAAAGTGGCTCGCTTTGTCAGCTTCGACAAATCGCACAAAAAGGAACAGGGCCTGTTTCTTTATCAAGACCCGGATTCCGGCTTAGCATTACAACTGCCACTTATCGCTTCTGGCGAACAAGGCAAAGGCACGTCCGACTACCTCGCGTTCCCGCACTCACCAGGCATCTTCGACTGGCCAGTTCAAAAGTATCTGCCGATTATGATGCCTGAGCTGACTTTTGGCGATAAAGTCATTGTACCCTCCTTTTACGGGAAGAACTGCACGACTGCGATGGGTCTGCGCAATGCGCTGACTTTCAAGTATGATCAACCAGAACTGATTACCACCGACGAAAAAATTGTCCCTGGTCTAGGTAGCTGTAAGGTCATCTGGTCCTTTAAAGGCGGCACTATCTCTTGCGAGTTTTGCTTTACCGTAAAACAGCAAGTGCAACTCGACCGCATGCGCTACGTCCTCGCGATCGCAGCACCGCACAGTCGCTATCGCGTCGGCACCTCTTTCACTCTCGGCGAGGAAGGCCATCGCACCAATGTAGTGAAAGATGATTTCCAGGCGGAATGGAAGGATCTCGACGTCGTTACCGAAGATCTCGATTACCGTACTTATTACGGCAATATGCACTACCTGCAAATCCTTGAGCGCGATCATCCATTGATAATGCGCCCCGGCACGCAGTACCGTCTTGCGCTCTCATTTGAGCCAGACATCACCTTTGCTGAGGAGTGAGGCCTCGTTACCAACAATTTCCTGAATGCCGCAACCCTCCGTTTGCGGCATTCTTTATTTACAGAGATCCAATCTGTTCTTAAATCTGTAGTTATGCTCTCAGTCCGAATTATTCCTTGCCTAGATGTTCATGAAGGTCGCGTCGTCAAAGGCGTCAACTTCGTCAATCTGGTCGACGCTGGTGATCCGGTCGAACAAGCCAAAGCTTATGAGCAGCAAGGCGCCGACGAACTGGTGTTCCTCGACATCACTGCTTCCAGCGACGAGCGCAACACGATGATCGACGTAGTCAAACGTACCGCCGACCAGTGCTTCATGCCACTCACCGTCGGTGGCGGACTGCGCACGGTCGAAAATATTCGCGATATGCTAAATGCTGGGGCCGACAAAGTTAGCCTCAACACTGCAGCGATCATCAATCCGGATCTCATCCGCGAGGCATCCTCTAAGTTTGGCAACCAGTGCATCGTCGTCGCAATCGATGCCAAACGGGTTAAGGACCAAGATCGCTGGGAAGTTTACACCCATGGCGGTCGTAATAACACTGGACTCGACGCAGTCGAATGGGCCAAGCAAGTGGTCGCGCTTGGCGCAGGCGAAATCCTCCTGACCAGCATGGACTCGGACGGCACCAAGGCAGGATTTGACAACGCACTGAACCGCGCAGTCAGCGAAGCAGTCGAAGTACCCGTCATCGCCTCGGGTGGCGCAGGCACCCTCGATCACCTCGCCGACGCCATCGACGATGGCAAAACCAGCGCCGTACTCGCCGCATCCATTTTTCACTTTGGCACCTTCACGATTCGCCAAGCCAAAGAGCATCTGCAAAGCCGCGGACTACCCGTGCGGCTCTAAATCATCACGGTAGGAACGAGCTTACAGGTTGATTAGCCAATCAGATGCAATAGGATCGCAGGCGATACTCACCGTGAAAATAATCGACAGCCACAGTCATTGCTACCCCGCCGAACTCGCGGTAAATCCGCGTGTCTGGGCAGAGGCTCAAGGCGAACCGCACTGGGCTGAACTAGTCGCTCCGCTCGACCAACCTTCGATTCAAGGCTGGGCGACGATTGAGCAAACCTTAGCAGCGATGGACGCAGCCAGTGTGGCGCAAACCATCTTACTCGGTTGGTATTGGCAAAATGAGGCCACCTGCCGCTGGCATAATACAGTCATTATGGAGCGCGTTCAAGCCGCGCCTGAACGCTTTATCGGCTTCGCTTCCATCCATCCAGGCGGCACAGCTGAGTCAGTCATCGCACAGTGCGAAGATGCTCTTGCACTTGGCCTACGCGGCGTGGGCGAACTACACCCAGGCATTCAGAATTTCGACTCGAATAGCACAGGCTGGCATGCCCTAGCAGAATGGTGTATTGCCCACGACTGGCCGATCAATTTGCACGCCACCGAGGCTGCTGGCCACCAACACCCAGGCAGTGTACCTACCCCACTCAACAATTTTCTGCGCATGGCTGAAGGCCATCCCGAGCTGAAGCTCATCCTCGCGCACTGGGGCGGTGGACTGGCCTTCTTCGAACTCAATCCGCGCTTACGTAAAGCATTGAAAAATGTTTATTACGACACTTCTGCCACGCCTTTACTTTATGAGCCGTCGATCTTTCGACGACTCATTGAAATCGTCGGCGCAGAAAAGATCCTCTTCGGCTCAGACTTTCCACTGCGTGTGTATCCACGCGCGCAACAGACGCCTGACTACAGCATGTTCATCGAAACAATTAACAACGAAGCAAGTCTGAACGCCGCTGAATACGCTGCGATCATGCAACACAACATACAGCGCTTACTCGGCAAAGCCTAGCGGCGCTGCTTGGGGAGCACGCTACTAGCGGCCAGCTAATCGGTACGGCAATGCTCCGTCATTGACTCGCGGCTAATGCAATCGCTCCAAATGCCAGCGGCAACGACTGCGCCTTGCGCTCCACAAACCCAAGCGCCGCACCAATCCTACCCTTCCGACAAGACCTTATCGAAATAAGCTATCGTCGGCTTTAAACCTTCATCCAACGATACCGTCGGCTCCCAGCCGAGCACTTTTCGAGCCTGAGTGATATCCGGTTGCCGCTGTTTCGGATCATCCAAAGGCAAGGCCTCGTGAATGATCTTCGATTTGCTGCCTGTTTGAGCGATCACCTTTTGTGCCAGCTCCAGAATCGTAAACTCGCCAGGGTTGCCAATATTCATTGGGCCAATCACGTCATCTTGATTCATCAAGCGCACAAAACCTTCGATCAAGTCATCGCAGTAGCAGAAAGAGCGCGTTTGCTGCCCTTCACCGTAGATTGTAATGTCGTGCCCCTGTAGTGCCTGCACGATGAAATTTGAGACCACGCGCCCATCATCTAGACACATGCGCGGACCATAGGTGTTGAAGATACGGACAATGCGAATATCGACACCGTTCTGGCGATGATAATCCATAAACAATGTCTCGGCGGCACGCTTGCCCTCGTCGTAGCACGAGCGAATCCCGATTGGATTGACATTGCCCCAATAGGACTCTGGTTGTGGATGCATCGACGGATCGGGGTCGCCATACACCTCAGAGGTGGACGCTTGAAAGACACGCGCATTCACGCGCTTCGCAGAGCCAAGGCAATTGATCGCGCCCATTACAGAGGTCTTAATCGTCTTAATCGGGTTGTGCTGGTAATGCACCGGCGAAGCTGGGCAGGCGAGATTGTAGAT
>Ga0302126_10002508_pt1 | contig 10485 bp, 7 predicted proteins | sample CB4_20m_MG_FD_203108 | JGI IMG/M metagenome (GOLD analysis project Ga0302126, IMG submission 203108) | Marine microbial communities from Western Arctic Ocean, Canada - CB4_20m | ecosystem: Environmental > Aquatic > Marine > Oceanic | place: Canada: Western Arctic Ocean | collected 2017-09-24 | reverse complement strand
GTGCTCGCGTTAGGATTTTAATCTATAGAGAGAGAGAGAGAGAGAGAGAGAGAGTGACACGTTCAGAACAATCGCGAGAGTTAAATATTCAAAGTCGTTATGAGCGCGCACGATAGTAGTACATTTGTAGTTATTTTTCTATCTATAAAGCGGCTAACAGAGTTCTCGAAGAAACAACTACCAATACGAACCATGGTAATTGCAATAGAACGCACGCCACGGCAAACATGAAACCTTTTCTTTCTTGTCTTTTACAATGATCTTTGATTTGCGTTTTCATATTCTGCTCTTCCATTTTTTCATACGTTTCGTTCAAAGCGTCGACTCTAGAAGTGCACCTTAAGGCGTCTCTGCTCGATACGAAGCTCGCTCTCCAAAATATCTTACCCAGAGATTCAATGAACGTCTTCCGAGTCGCGTTTAGACTTATGAATATGAAGAGGGAGAGAAATATACCGAGGAAGCTTCGGTGAAGGAACGTTTCGGTTTCGCAAGCGGCGAGTTTTGCTTCAAAGCGTAAAGGAGCTTCTCTTACGCCTTTACAAAGTAGAGCGTGCTCATTTTTTACCGCGAGACATGGAACGTTAATGCTCAACGAATCCATGAATATTTTTTCGTTTAAAAAATGATTCGATTCGTTATTTCGGAGAATAAGTATGTTCTCGATCGTTTCGGAAGTTTCCGCGAGGGCCCTTTTCGCGAGAGTTTCTTCGTTTTTATAATACAAAATAGTATCGTTATTTAACGCCACTTGCGTCGTCGTCGTCGTCGTCGTAGATGATGATGATGATGATGAAACGTTGATGAACTTTGTCATTAAAGCGTGCTCTGGTAAGCACGTATCGAACGCTTCTTTTTCTTTTGCAGTTACTAATCGAAACGAAGATTCGATTGAATCCGCTTTTGCGAGAAGTGCTTGAATAGCACTCGACGCGCTAACGGCGTGCGAACGGATCGAATTCGTCTTGGACGATAACAGCTGCTTCTTATTAAATTCCGCAGTTGTATTCGGAGAAATGTGGACATAATCTCGAGCGGAACTGTATGCGTTTCGTGCAATAAACGAAGACGCAGACTTAAAATCTTCATCCTCTCGCAAAAGCACGATATCATCCAAGAACGTACTCTTCGAACACTTCTTAGAATGCGCTTGAAGTATTGGATAATAAGCCGACCACATAACGGCTGCAACGAAAAGGACCATTCCAAGTTTCATAGCGGCTACGTGCACGGGATCACTGAAAAATTTTGCAATCATTTCGAGAGTGCTCAGTTTCTTCAAATCGCCCCCTTTTCTGTTTTTATTATTATACATATCGTTTCGTCCGTCCTCGATAGTATCTACGTCGTTTTTAATGTTATTGCTATCATAGTGTTGCTGAGACGGTTTCATTTCTATTGGATCGAGAACAAAAGCATTTGAATGCCAATGCTGCGATAATACTTGAATCGTTCTCACAATTCTATACGCGACGTCTGCGTGCACGACTGCCTTTTTTGCCTTTTTGAGATTTTCAAGCGCGTTTCGCAACGTCGCTCCTGGTGCCTTGAACCCAAGTGGGGCAAATATATTAAACTCGAAATCGTTATTGGATGTTTCATCGAGACTGGTGGAAAAAAACTCTTCATACCGCGACGTATTTCTGATTTGTTCAGCCGTCGCGGAAAAATTTGAAGCCGCGTAGTTTGTATTTTTCTCATCATCCAGGCGCTTTAAAATATCTGCAGTGTCGCGATCAAAAGCACGCTTTCGCGTTTGACTTAGCCGTAGTTGTGCCTCAATAAATGCATCTTCCTCTTTTTCGTTCTTATGATTGTCGAATTCACCTCCTTCTGTTTCGTTTCCAAGAAGTTTCGGAGGGTTATAGTCCTCAAACGCGGTTGCTTTTTCGAGCTGTTCGGCTATATTTTCAGTTGCCGAGACAAAAGTATCGTTTATTTTATCATTCAACTCTTTCGATGCTTTGGAAACTGCTCTTCTTGACTCTGTACTAAAATTGGAAACTAGCTCGTGAGCTTCTGATTCTACTTTTTCTCGCAGTCTCTTTGATTGTTCGCTTAAACCTTGCAGTCCTTCGGTTGGAAAATTAATATCGTCGAAGGAAAGCGCGTAATCGGGCGGGCTTTGAAAAACTCCGAAAGACCCGATGCTTCCCGGGCTTAACGTTTTCAAAACGTCCAGCATTTCAGAAATAGTCGATGAATACCATGCAAACCATGATGAAAGTGATGCACTGACGGTTTCATACTGCAGTTCGAGTATATCAATTTGCTCTGCGGCTGACTCGGCGGCTTCTCGATACATCGTATTAGCCATGTTAGATGTTTCCGAGATGAGAGCGGATGTTTCGTTCATCGAAGCCGATGCAGCCGAAGCAAAACTTTCCGCCATAGCGTTGATATCATCGAGGGATACATTTAAAGACGTGCTTATATTTCCAATCGAAACACTTTGAATATTTGGAATATGCAAAAGTTTAGCGTTTGAAAATACTCCAGTCTTGTTCGTTAAATACGCTCTGTCGTACTTTTGTCTCGCCTCTAAAAGAGTTAGCGCACTTTTAATTGATTCTTCGGCGGAAAACGAGTATCTATCTTTCACGTTTTCTAAATCCTGCGATATCTGGACCGTCGTTTCCTCTGCATTCGTATCGAGTTTCCTTTCAATCGTTTGTCCTAAGACGGCTTTATTATTATCGTCGTTACCGTCGACGAAGACGCATTGATTCTCACTCAATATCTCTTTCACTGTATCAGCATATAACGAAGAAGAAGAAGAAGAACTGGTACTAGTTGTCATATTATAGTCATCAAAAAATCGCTTCTGCGATCGCAACGCGTACGCTAAATCATCAACTTCGCTCTCGCACTTCGACCTCAAAGCATCCAAGATCTCAACCTTGCGCTCGTTTTCAGCCATGCCGATCTTCGCCAGCTCTTCTTCGCGCTTTAACTCGCTCTCGAGCGCTCGCGCGCACTTATCAATGGTCCTCTTCACGCACCTCTCGTGCTTCTGCCTTTGCTCTCGCGCGCTCGACGCTACTCTTTCCCATTTCCGTACCATTCGATCGAACTCCTTTTCGTCACCGTTTCGGTTTCGAGCGTTCTCGCTTTGACCGAACATGCCGCTCGAGATTTGTTCGCACGCCTGAAGCGAGCTCGTCCAAACGAGCACGATCGAGAGTATGGCCAAGTTCACTTTCGCTCTGCGAGAAGATCGCACGCGCTTTGATTCGTTCTCAGTGAACGCAGTCGTCGTCGTCATCTCTTTTTGGTCGTTTAAGTTCGGTCAAAATAAAAGATCTGTCTGTCTGTGGTGGCCATTTAAAATCAGCAAAAATACAAAACAAAGGGCAGTTTTTTTTAATCCTAAACCCTAAACCCTAAACCCTTTTTGTTCTTATGTACAAAAAAAGCAGAGGAAGAAAAGTTGGTTACTTTTATAGGTCAAGAAGAAGTGTTAACACGAGCGCAGTCAAAGCCTCTGCGCATGTCTCCTTCGACGGAGAAAAACAATCCAAGAGTAGGCGTAGGCGTGATCGTCTATAGCATGAAAACGAGAAGAATACTCATCGGAAAGCGTAAGGGATCGCACGGGTCAGGGCAACTTGCTCTTCCCGGTGGGGCACTAGATTTTGGCGAGAAATCCATCGAATGCGCATTACGAGAACTCTCAGAGGAGACAGGAATACGTTTAAATGACGATGCCGAAAAGGCGCAAGAGCCGTACTTCTCCATGTGCGAGTCAATTATCGATGAAAATAATCATTGGGTGACGATTTTTCATTTATTCGTCGTCGAATACGAACTCGAAGCGAAAGTGATGGAACCCGAGAAATGTGAGTATTGGAAATGGACGTGTCCTTACGAGTTATATCGAGTGCAAGACGAAGGCGATCGCGCTCTGTTCTTACCGTTAGAAAAACTATTGAATAGCAAGGATTGGATCAGAAAATTGCTCGAATTCGAACAAGTACGCGAGGACATAGATATCGATCCCTATCACACACTATAATCGATTCGGCGCGTTGCCGAGGTTTGTAATATTAGACTGTTTAGAAGTCGCAGTAGCGAGAACTCCTTTTCTCTCGACTATGTTTGCCTCACATTTTCACCCATATAAAATCTCTCTCTCTCTCTCTCTCTTTAGTCGTACAGTTACAGTTCTTTTTCAATTCCATCGAAGAAAATTCCGCGCCTTATTCGTTACGCGACGACGCGACGCGCCTCTTTGCTGCTCTCTGTGGTTTTTTTAAGTCAGCTGTCATCAGCAGACGAGATATTTGAAATTTCACGCTTTTCTACATAAACACGGCACAAAGGGAGAAAAGAAACGAAAACGCGACGACGATAGAGAAAGACGGACGGACGGACGACGTTCTCTCTCTTTTTCTGTGTTATTGTTGTTGTTGTTGTTGGGTATTAATCTCATTGAATTAAAGAGAGAGAGAGAGAGAGAAACATAATTTTAATCATTTTCCATCAAGCGAAACGAACGTAACAATAACAATAATAATAACAATATAACATAAGATACAAACAAACAAAGATAAAAGAAACATAGTACGTACAGTGTACAACTTGTACAACGTAGCATATATATATATATATATATATATATATATATAATAAAGGAAAAGAATGCCAAAAGAGAAGAAAATCATCGGCACAGGCGTGAAACAAAAAGCACTCACTGCGGAGGAAAAAAAGAAAAAGGAAGAGAAAGAAAAGCGCGAGAAAGAGAACGAACGCAAAGAGCGCAAGGCGAAGGAAGCGCAAGACAGAAATTTCGGAGCGAAGAACAAAAATGTATCACAGAAAGTGCAACAGCAAATTCAGAACAACATGCGAGATGCGCCGGCTACGCAAGAGGCGAGGAGAGCGCAAGCGGAGGCGAGAGCGCGCGAGAAGAAGAAAACGCGAGAGGCCGAACTTGAAGCGAAACGAGAGCTCGATATTTTAATGGGCGTGATATCTGATGTTCGGAAGAAGAGAGATGATGATGCTGACATAGACGAAGACGAGTTTCGTGAGAAGACTTCGCTCGAGCGCGAGGAAGAAGAACTCGAGAAACAAAAGAAAATTGAAGAGAAGAGACAGTTGTTGCGAGATTTAGAGCGCAAGCAGTTAGAGATTCAGAGGCAAGAGTTATTAGCTGGTAAGGTTTTGCAACCTGGCGATGATGGGTACGATCCTTACGACGATTTCGGGGACGAAAATGCGATTAAGGAGTCCATGGACGATTTCGCGTTGTTAGAAGCTATGACAAGAGCGGTCGCCGGGAAACATAAAAAAAACGAAGTCAGAGACGTAGTCGGTAAAATCCTCAAAGGAACTATTCGAGAAGAAGAAGAAGAAGTAGATGATGATGCAGATGATGATGATAATGACGACGAAGGTAATGGTTATAATAACAACGATGATGCTTAGCTTTTCCATCGTACGCGAACTGGTCAATTATACAGTTGAACCGTGCTCGCTATAAATTCCGCGATATAGCTCCAACTAGAACAACTTTTGATGACGCATGGAACGGTGGCCTCGTCATGAGCAAGTTGTTGTTATCGATTATGTCATTATTATTATTACGTAGCATTATTTTTTTCTTCTACTGAAGCGCTGCTGTTGAGATTCTCCTTACTCCTGAGCTTCTTCTTACTCCTTTGACATCTTAATAAATATTTCGCGTTGCACAACGTCCCGCTCTCTTTCGTGAAATCCGAAACCTTCTGCACTTTCTTACAGTAATGACACCATCTCACATCTTCATTCATCATACCAGGCCGATCGCTCTTCAACGCGACCGTTTTTGCTACTCTATGAAACTTACATAAATAGCCTTGCGCAGTACATACTTCTTCGCAATCGACGGCTTGGCACTTCGTAAAGATTGACGATTTCGAATTACGTAATTGCGAAGACCTCTTTATCTTCGTATAATTCAATAAGCATTCGTGATATCTACGATGTGCTTCTTCTTCTTCTTCTTCTTCTTCTTTTGTGATCAAATTATTATTATCATTATTATTATTATTATTATTATTATCATTATTATTATTATACTCATCATCGATAGCTCTGCATAGCAATATTAATCTTTCAACATCTTCTCCCCTAGAATCATCGTGATATTCTTCTTCTTCTTCGTGATCTTCTCCTCTCACGCTTGGGACGTGATAACGAAATTGTTCATCCTTCGAAGACGATGGCGAAGCAGTTCTCACGTTTGTTTTATTCATCGTCACGTGATTATTATTATTATGATCACGTTGGAAATCGTGGGCACTATCTTCCTCTTCTTCGCGTTCGTATTGTTCCCTGATCAACGCGATAGATCGAGCGCGATAGAGATCACCGTTCGAGAGTTTGACGTATCGCTTTGGCGTGCTTTTCTTCCTCATATTGTTTGTTTTATGTGATTATTATTATTGATTGATATGATTGATATGATCGATATGATTGGAATGATGTTTATAGGAGCAAAAGGTCACGCGGTAAAAAGAATTCTTTTCATGCTTAGGGTTTAGGGTTTAAACCCTAAACCCTGATGTCAGCCGTTTGCGTCGTTCATGCGTCGTGTCATTATATTTCCAAATTTTAAAGCACGCGCTAAAATCTCCCTATTTTCTCCGTTCTCTCCACAAACTCTTTCCTTCAAACGGTTCAAGTTTCTTCGGAGGCGTCTTCGTAGTTTGAATGAATCGCGCTAGGACGAACAACAACAACAACAACAACAACAGTAAACCTAATCATAGTATGGGTAATAGCGCATCGTCTTCTCCTTTACACGATCACTTGAATAAGAATCAAACTTCAGATGTAGATATAAACGACATTACAGTGGAACATCATCATAGTCATAATAATAATAATAATAATAATAAACAGGGATTACGCAACGCATCATCGTTCTCGGACATACTCACAAACATCCAATCGTCCTCAAACTACCCTATAATAAAAGCAACGTTCTTCGTGATCGCATGGGCAATCGCGTCATCTTCTTTGATCTTTTTAAACAAGTATTTAATGAGTTCTGCTGGATTTCATTACCCAATGATTTTGTGCTCGATGGGCGTTTTGGCGTCCTGGGCGATTTCAGTTTTGATGATCAAAACAGGCTTTGCAGAGTTCACGCAACGGCAAAAGATAACCGTGAGATGGTATTTGATTAACGTGATGCCAATTGGGCTCTTCGCAGCGATGAGTTTAGGATTTGGGAACTACGTATATTTATATTTGTCCGTGAGTTTTATTCAGATGTTGAAGGCGTGCGTTCCGGCGGTGACGTTGTTTGTGATGTTTATTGCCGGTTTAGAGAAACTTGATCAGAGAGTTTTGTTAGGGGTTGTAGTGTTGACTGTTGGAACGACGATGTCTGCGTATGGGGAGATAGATTTTAAATGGGTTGGTGTCGTGATGATGGTGACGAGCGAGTTTTGCGAAGCGATTAGGATGGCGGTTTTGCAATATTTATTAGGGAATTTAAGGTTTGAATTAGTTGAAGGATTATATTTGTTCGCTCCTGCGAGCTTGTTTTGTCTTTTGCTCGGCATTATGTGGCTCGAGTTTCCAACGTTTATGAGAGAGAATGGAATGCTGAAGATTTTAGAAAATCCGGCGCTTTATTTCACGGCTGCTATGCTCGGTTTTTGCGTGAATTATTTGACGCTTGGGGTGATTAAAAGTACTTCTGGTTTGACTTTTAAGGTTTTAGGGCAAGCGAAGAATACGATGGTCATTTTCCTTTCCGTATTATTGTTCGGCTCGACGGTCACAGGTTTACAAATCGTTGGATATTCAATTTCGATGATTGGTTTCTACATCTATCAAATCGGGAAGATGGCGCAAACGGCGAGAGAGAACGAGGAAAAATCTATGATGCACGAATTAGCCTCTCAAAAGTGATGAGATCTTGATGATAATTCATAATTTTTATAGTCTGAGCGGTTTATTATTTTTATATATGTTGTAGCAGAATGATTTTAGATAACAATTTTTAGTCTTAACCTCTGTTTGGAGCGCCTTGAGCACCTTGGCGCCTTTGCATTTCTGCTTGTTGCGCTTGTTGCTGTGCCAATATCAATTCGTAATTTTTATTCTCGGCGATGTTAGCTCCTTTTGTAATAACCTTATCGATTAAACCGTACTCAATCGCCGCTTCTGGCGTGAAATATTTCGTTCGCCCCATATCTTCGCGAATAGTTTCTTCCGATTTACCAGTGAACTGCCGCATGAAACCATAGTAATACCTTTCGCACACATCTACTTCATTGGCGCGAATTTGCACGTCCGCTGAAGTGTTGAACGTTCTGTTCAATCTCGGCGGCGCCGTTGCGATTTGCGCGTTTGGTAACGCCCATCTGCACCCCTTATCACCTGCAGCTAAAATAAGCGCCGCGTTTCCATACGTCTTGCCTACTGCAACCGTGTGAATCTTCGATTGAATATATCTCATAGTATCAATAATTGCATATGCTTCGTTATCGACGCCGACGATTACGTCTTTCCCATTTTTATCTTTTCCCATCGACCCGGCGCTGTGAATATACACATATGCCGGCTTATCTCCTTGCTCGTACCCCAAATACAGCAACTCTGCGACAACGAGCTCAGTAACTGCTGGGACCAAAGACATCCCAATGTAACAAATTCTCGCGTTCAACAATAGACTCGGTAAATCTGGAGGCGCCCCGGCCGGACCTCCTCCGGATCCAGATATGCCGCCAGCCATCATCGTCACCCCAGTCATATTCCCCGATTCCGGTGGATTCTGATCACTCGGGAACTGATCTCTGTACGACATGCGCGCCGAAATCGTTTCCCTATTCACCGAAGAAGTCATCTTCGTGTTTCTCGTTTGCTCTGGTGACAATCCCATCAAACGGATTTGAGACTCTGTTAATCCTCTTATGGATTCTTTACGATCCATGTCTGCTTGTTTCGCAGCTTGGGCTTTTTCCGGGGTCCATAACTCATCGTGTCCGAATCGTAATCCAGCTTTAATCGTCGTCCTCGTTTTTGATCGATTGTAATGATTTTTGTTTCCTCTAGAAGATGTCGACGAAGACTTTGAAGGTTTCAATCTCTGCGTCGCTGTCAAATCCGAAATCGTTCTCGACGAAAACGACGTCGATGCGACTAAAGTACGCTCCATTTGATGCTATAAAACGATTGTAAAGTATTCTGTTTATTGGATTTATTGCTCGTTTTTTTTATTCGATCTTCGCGAAGTAGTTTTATTGAGTACGTTTGTTTTTCCAAAGCGCGTTCGTTTTGTAACGACTGCGTTTCGTTCCAAAACAGGAAAAATCCGTCGCGTTGCCAAACAGACAAAGTGATGACAGAGGCTTTCACCAAAAGCGATTCGAGCGAAGACGACGATAGTATATAGAAAACTTCGAACGATTAACGAAAAATATGATTATAATAAAAATGACTACATGCAACACTTCTTCTTTATCTTTCTTCTTGTTCTTCTTCTTCAAAAACCCTCTCTTACGCGCACTCTTAAAGTCGCTCTAGCTTTCGCTACTCTTACGCGTTTTTCTTCGAAGTCTTCTTTTCCTTATTTTTATAGCTCTTCACGTAAAAGTTACCGAACAATACTAACATGTTCGCCATGACGAACATTTGCGAATACGGCAAAATCTTCAAACACTTCGTGTATAACAAAACGTACACGGCGTGACAGAACACGACCGCGAATTGTAACAACTGCAATTGCGTGATATACCTCTTCCAAGGCACTGTATAGCCTAACAAGGCGAGACCGTAATACGAATACATCACGACGTGTATGAAAGAGTTACATAAAGCGCCGAAATACATATCCACGCAAGGCGCTTGCGCAATAGTCCAACACACCATCCACCACGCCCAGACCAACAACACGTGATGATACACGTGCAGAAAACTAACCTGTTTATCCTTCTTCCTTAAAATCATCCATACGGTATCGAGGAGCTCCAAGTACTTGTTATTATAATGTAACCATACTCCTAAGGCGACTCCGAACGCTCTTGAATCGTTCCATCTGCAACTCTCGCCCCATACCTTGAACTTATTTCTTCTCATTTCGCTCACGAATAAGTAGCACACGTATACGTTGAACAAAGTTTGATATAAATTATAGACCAACATCACCGCCTTCGGGTTCAGAGCTTCCCTCGTCCTCATCACTTTCGGTCCAATAAAGACCGTTAATAAGTACACAAACGACGCCGTGATTGGCCAAAACATCGATAATCCATCGATCCACTTCAATGCCGATATCTTTTCTCCCTTCTTATCAATCTTCGCCGAGTCAACGGTCTCTAAAACGTACGCATAGAGGCAATAGCTGTATATTCCGAACATTCCAATCGCAGTCACGAATCCGGAACTCGTCACATCTTTAATCATCTTCTTCTTCTTCTCTCTCTCTCTCTCTCTCTACACACACACACACACACACACACACGCACTCACAAAACGAGAGCGATT
>Ga0302126_10002502_pt1 | contig 10496 bp, 10 predicted proteins | sample CB4_20m_MG_FD_203108 | JGI IMG/M metagenome (GOLD analysis project Ga0302126, IMG submission 203108) | Marine microbial communities from Western Arctic Ocean, Canada - CB4_20m | ecosystem: Environmental > Aquatic > Marine > Oceanic | place: Canada: Western Arctic Ocean | collected 2017-09-24 | reverse complement strand
AGCAGAAAGAGAATAGCGTTTAATATGTAAATAATCTGAATTCGTCGCACGCGATAATGCTACATATACCTGCCCGTCATCAAAAATATTAGGACCAATATCTACACTTAATTTTTCTATGCCCATGCCTTGTGATTTGTGAATCGTTAATGCCCAAGCTAAACGTAGCGGATATTGTTCAATGATATAATTCGGAAATTCCCAACGTTCCTTACTAATGTAATGAACGATACCGTCCTTTGTTTGGAATCGAGCACTATCATTGCTAAATCCTAAAAATATACCTTGACGACCATTTACTAACCCCTTTGCTACATCAATGTTTTTATTTATAATAACAAAAGCATTTTGTTTTAATAGTAAAGTCTCCTCAATCACCGATTCCGTGGGAAAAGGATAATCATATGAGCCCTTTTTTATCATTCTCGCATAACGCTCAATAATATCACCTTCTAACGCATACACCTTTGTTAAATTATGCGCTTTTACATTAAATTTATTAGGATATAAGTGTGTATAATTTTTATTATAATTAGGATTATTGTGATATTGTTTCAGTGCGTGTTGGACACTTTCGTCTTTTATTCCCATACGAACCTTATTTAAAAAGGTAATCAATTCAGCTTCTTTTTGCCGATGTGTTTTTTTAAGAACAATAGAATAATCAATAATATCCTCCCAATACAAAGATGTAAATACAAAATCTGTATCAGCACAATCTTTGACAGGTGGAAGTTGAAAGAAATCACCAACAACTATAATTTGAATACCACCAAAGGGTTCATCATTTTTCCTCAATTTTTTAGCCGCCTTGTGTAAGAAATTAAACATTACTACACTTAACATAGAAATTTCATCAATCACAAGTAGTTTTGTAAATTTCCAATTGTTGTATTTTTTATAGTTTCCTTTTATATTTTCTACAAACCCAGCTACATCTGTAAAATCAGTATGGGGTGTTATACCCGCCCAACTATGAATGGTGATCCCATTAATGTTCAGGGACGATATACCGGTTGTGGAAGTCACTGCTATACTTTTTTCTTTATATATAGAACGACATTCTTCTATACATTTGCGGATTAAAAAACTTTTACCTGAACCAGCACTACCTGTAATAAATAAATTATAGCCTGCTTGGACTAATTGGATAGCATTTTTTTGATACTTGTCTAATTCTAATGGAGGATGTATAGATGGCATAGTTGTAGGTGTATATAAAAATCTAGATAAAGATTCTTGGGGCATAACTGTACAATATAAATATACATTGTGTAATGTATATATATATAAATCAAATTTTAATATTTATTAATTTATGTAACTGTGTTGTTAAGGGTGGGGCTCGTGACCGTCTGCGTCGTGGGGTGCGGTGTAATCAATGTGTGTGACGTGTGCTTCAAACGGGGTACGGAGATAGCAGCGGTGACATGGATTTTCGTTAGTGGTGTCAGTGTGCGATACACTGTCGCAACTAACAAAAGAACTGTGGAGACGAATAACCACACACTTTGATTTCTCTTCAATCATATGAGCCTTAGTGCGTTGTGGTGGGGTCATGTTTAGCGTGGGAGGTCTCGGGGTCCATAAATTCAAGTGTAGGTAGTTTTACACCTAACATTTCTAATACATGTACAAGACCAAGAGCGGCAAGAACAAGTAAAACTACATTCATAGCGGTCATTTTTAATCCTAAAACTTTCATTTTTTTATAGTATATACATATATTTTTTTATTATCTTAAATAAATAAATAAATAAATAAATAAATTGTTTTTATCTTAATATACAGTATAATGAAAAAACAATCCAAAAAACAATCCAAAAAACAATCCAAAAAACAATCCAAAAAACAATCTAGAAAAAATAAAATAAAAAATACCCAAACTATTCCTAAAAAATATATACCTGATCGTTTATCTTCTAAAGATAAAAAAAAACAAAAAAAAATGTTATTACGTTCTAGAAAGGCATATAAAAAAAAACTTTATATTAGTCGCTCTCCTTTACGATCATATACATCTAAAACAAGTTCTCATATTATAAAGGCGAAAAAAATGTATACTGTAGATAAAATATATCCCTCTAATACTTTGGTTACAAAAACAGGATGTTCTAAAAAATCACTAACGCATATAGTAAAAAAAGGGAAAGGAGCTTATTTTAGTGGAGGATCCAGACCAAATCAAACCGCATCATCTTGGGGGTATGCTCGATTAGCTAGTTCGATTACAGGAGGTAAATCTGCCGCGGTTGATTTTAAGATATTACAACAAGGCTGTAAAACAAACTCAAAAGCATTACGTTTAGCTAAAATATCGAAAAAAAAACACGGTAAAGGTAAGCGTAACGTTCCAAAATATAAATAAAATTATTAAATTGTAGTATTATAATGATAATGATAATGATTAAATATTGTCTTATTCATAACATACAAAGCAACAAATGCTATTAATATACATAATATTATACATACACCCCCATAAATAGAATTTTGTATTCGACCATATATGTAATGTTCAACGACCGGACTATTAGCTAGTATGTGTATGTTATTTGATATGTGAGTAGGTTTATATTTAGCTATAATAAATTTACAATGAGGACAAATAAAATGTTTTCTAGGTCGAGATTGTTTCCATTCATTAATACACTGTTGATGAAAATGTTTAAAACATTGGGGACAAGTCCATATTTTAATTATATTTGTTATAGGTGTATCGCTTATATATGTCTCTGTTATATCTATATTAACCGATTCTAAACATATCATACAGTCATTTATAGCATGTTGATCTATTTGATCTATTTGATCTATATAATCTATACTATTTAGTTCTTCAAAAGATGTTTCCGTGTCGTTCATTACGTACAATATTAATGTATATACGTACCCTTTTATTAATATCAAATTAATTATTTTATTGCTAAATTTTAATATAACTATATATTATATTATGGCTGATCGTAAAAAAATATTACGTACAAAACGATCACACAAACAAAAGAAAAAATCATCTAAAAAACCTATTAAAAAACGTTCATCTAAAAAAACTATTAAAAAAAGTGCTAAAAAACGTTCTAACAAACGTTCATCTAAAAAAAGTGCTAAAAGACGTTCTAACAAACGTTCATCTAAAAAAACTATTAAAAAACGTTCATCACGAAAACAAAAAAAAATAAAAAAAAAATCTACAAATAAAACAAGGAAAAAATCACGAGGTAGTGTTTTATTTCAAACACAAAGTAGATGTGGCTTACATACACCGATTCGAAGTGTTGGGAATTCGTTTTCATTATCGGAGCTTCTTCATACCGATAACACTACGTGGGATTCGACCCCTCTCAAAACACACCGCCAAACGTGTGACGATGTTGGCGCTGGACCACCACAAAACAACAAAAAAATTAAAGCATGTAAAAAATTATGTCCTACAAAAACATATCTTGGTTATTCTCCAAGAAATTCATTACAAGAACGCGCATGGTGTTGCCACAATAACCCGTCCGATAATAATGTTAAACATATAAAAGCTAATTATTATAATGAAGTTAAAAAAGATAATTCTGAATTAGAAAATAAAAAAAAAAAGTGGAAAACAAAGGAAACCGCAGGAGACACCTTTACTAAAAAATATCCTACTACTAAACCCGATAAAATAAATAACCTTATCTTAAATATATTAAGCCGTAACTTTAAAAAGGGCAATGCTTTAGCCATAGATCCTGCTGATCCCGCCTTTATTGAATTTAAATATAATCTTTTAAAAAGTGCCTATGACGTCGAAGATATTGGAACAACCGATGAAGAATATATACGATTTATAAAAAGTGAACTACAAAAAATTACAATAAAACAAAGCACCCCTGATACACCCTTGGTATCGAATCGAGGCGAAACCGGCAGTGATGCTGATTTGTTCAGCGGTTTACCGTTTGGCGAAGGAGACGGGGGATGGTAAGCGTTATTGTGGATTCTTTTAATTTGATAATATATATATATAAAAGTAATTATATATATTATAATTATATAATTATATAATGCCGTATATTATTACTATTGAAGGTAATATAGGTTCGGGTAAATCTACTTTTCTTACCTATTTAAAGGAATATATTCACAAACAAACACATACTAATCATCATATTCAATTTATTCAAGAACCCGTTGATGAATGGAATGAAATTAAGGACTCGACGGGCGAAAGTATTCTAGAAAAATTTTACACTAATCAAAAAGAATATGCCTTTAGTTTTCAAATTATGGCCTATATTACTCGTTTACGAAAATTAATACAAGCCGTAGAATTACATCCAAATGATATCTTTATTTGCGAGCGTTCATTGGAAACCGATAAATATGTCTTTGCTAAAATGCTTTACGATAATAAAAAAATTAGAGAGATTGATTGGACCATTTATAATTATTGGTTTAATACATTTTTAGAAAAAAATCAGACAGATTTAATTATTTATATCCAGACGTCTCCTGAAATTTGCCATAAACGTATCGACTTGCGTAATAGAAAAGGTGAAGAAAATATTCCGTTAGATTATTTACAGATGTGCCATTCATATCACGAAAAATGGTTAGAAACCAGCAACGTTAAGATTTTAACCCTTGATGGTGCTATTAATAAGGAACATACGGTAGAATATGAAGCGTTATTACATCGCATGGTTAATATAATTCCACAGATCTTTGACTCGTGATGTTGTACCATTATCAACAGAGTCTATATGTTGTGTAAAATAATTTTTACGACTAACCGCCATATAATCATTTTCAGCACCAATTACAATTAAGGCATCGTTTTCGGTTAAACGTTTAGTAAAAATTCCTGGCGATCCGTCTTTATCGACCATATCCATCGCATGTAATTTAACGACCTCATCACAAAGAGGAATAATCTGTAAAATTTGACCTATGGGGCGACGTTTAAAATCACCATCTAATCCAGCCACAATGATAATTTTATGTAAAGGCTCGATTGTAATAATAAATTCATATAAGTCGTCAAAAAATTGTGATTCATCTATACCAATCACATCGGATGCTATGAATATAGGATTATCTACCAATGACATTAACGATGATACTTTTATAGCACTTTTTTTTATATTAGAATGGGTTTGAATGTTATTATCCGTTCGCGTATCATTCGAATGATTGATGCGTAATACTTTTTTACCTATTGCGTTATAGCAACTTGTTCTTCTAATTAATTCTGTAGACTTACCCGAAAACATAGGACCGAGTATGACTTCTATTCTTGTATCCGTCATTGTATAAGTATAATATATATATATATATATTATAAAATATACGTTTATATACTTATGAAAAATAAATGTCATTGTTACTATACAGTACGCGTTTACGTACCTTCCTTTTATTATATAGTGTATTATGTATAATTATGTATAATTATGTATAATTATGTATAATTATGTATAATTATGTATAATTATGTATAATTATGTATAATCTTAAATAAATTAATATATTTAATATATTTATTTTAATTATATTGTAGTATAGTATATTATTATAATAATATGATTCAAAAACATTCGATCGCATTTTTATATATACAATTAATAATTATAGTTATACTAATGTCCTTTTTATTATTTGTTATGAATAAAACACCCGTTGAACATATGAACAATATTACCAATCATACGAATAAGTCTTCTATATACGTTAAACCCGATCATATTAATAAGCATCAAATCATAAATGCTCCGTACGATATTACGTCAAAACATATTGTAAATAATAGAAATTCGATCCACGAAGATGATGTGCTAAAATTCTTAATGAGTAAATCATATAATTTCTCATATATTGACTATGATCATAGTACTACAGATGTATCTAACATTATTTATGAAGAAAAAGCATATAATCAATTAAAAACGTTACAACTAAATTCCTTAAAAGATGATACCTTTAAGATGTTATCAAAAACATTAGATATGAATAAAAATAATGACATTACTGAACAAGAAGCAAAGATAATCTTGGATAGAAATAATATACAAACTATATTAGAAGATACAATAGAAAAAACAATATAAAGCATCCCTATTATTATTTTAAAATTATTAGTCTTATTTATTTTAAAATTATTATCTATTATTATGTTAATTATGTACCAAGCTATATTATTATTAATTACTATTATATTTTGTATAATTATATTTTTTGTTTGTTTTAATAAACATATAGAACATTTAAGTTATTTTACAAACACTGATTTTCAACTATTCGATATTAAAAAATATTACAAAAATTACACAGTTGGTCATACTTCAAAAAAAATAATTACCATACGTCTTAAAAATGTATATATGCGCTATTTAAATCCAATAAAATTAAAATTTTTTCTAGCAATGGCTATGAAAATTAATGTTAAACGATTATATATTATTCATACCGATAATGACCACTCTACAATAGTTTTTATTATAACTAAACAACCCAATTTAAATGAAAATAATGTACATAACGCTATTGTCACATTAAAAACACATATAGATAATCCTAACAGTTATTTGATGAAAGAATTTTATATTGATGCGATTACTATTACTAATGCCTATATTAATGATACAAATGATAATATAAATTGGTGGGATTATATAGACCCATCAACATACCTTACATAGGTTATTATATAGATTTATATACTAGTTCTTATATAAATATTTGTAATTATTTTGTAATTATTTTGTAATTATTTGTAATTATTATATAATTTTATTATAATTAATTTAAAATCTAATTATAATATAATATACACAATGAAATATAATCATTTTCTTTTACTATCAATATGTATTAGTATACTATATATTTTTATACTATTTATATGTCATCAGAAATATAATCTTATTGAACGTTTAGGTAATTATACAGGACATTATACTTCAAGTAGTTTATTTAACGTCCATCCTTTGTTAACTAAATCAGATAGTTCAAATTCATATTCAGGCCCATTGGAAATCAGTTTTAATCCAGCAGGGAAAAAAACATATAAAGTCAATGATCCCTGTGTTTCCACGCGGCAGGATTATGTTCCTGCTACAAATACGTCAAAAGCATATTGTACTCAAGGCGAAAATCCGGACAAAAAAATAGTTGATATAAATGGATTAAAAAAGGATTATCGGGTTCGTTTTTTAGGATATTGGAAAGATAAAGATGGCTTTTTATATAATATTATCAAAGATGGCGTTGGCGATGGCATGAATATTATATTAAAGATTATCTCCCCTGATGCTAATATAACTTCTTTATTTAAAAGTGCCGGAAGTTGTAGCCCTGCGCAAGAAAGTTTTAAAGGAACTGTAGCGTTGGATGATAGTACAAAACTTCCAAAAGCTATATTTGAAGGTTTGTTACCATTATATATTTGTGTAGAAGGTAGTTCATATGCAGGCGATATATGTAGTCATAGTGTTATAAAAGAAAATTGGGACCAAAAAAAATCTGATTTATTAGTATGGGGTAATAACCATACCAGTGATTCAAGTATTAAATGGTATAAAACGTATGATGATAATTATGCTACAAATTGTTTTACATTTATAAAAAATAAAACATACGTCTATAATAATAATAACAACACTTCCTTTGAACAAACGTTAAATAGCGTAAATGAATATAATTTAAATAGCGAATGTAGCATTCCGTGTAAAGATGCCACCGATTGTAATGCCTTTGCGTTTATACCTGGCTCATTAGGAATTGCTGGTAAATGTATATTTTATAATGTCGATAAAACAAAAACTACGTCATTTACCCTTACAAAAGATATGAGTTTAACAGAAATTGCTGATTTAAAAAGTATATCTGTTCAAGATTTATTTAGTGAAGAAAAAAATAAAACTATACTTACAACACATAATATTGACGCTGCGACTTCTACAAATAAAATACCCAAAGATGGCGTGGTCACTATACCTAAAAAAATTAATGATTCTTTTGGTCATTTATATGAAATCAAAGAGACACTTCCAAAAAATTGTGGTGGTGCTGGTGCTACTGGTGCTACTGGTGCTGGTGCTGGTGCTACTGGTACTGTTGCTATCAACTAAAAATATTTATCTTTTACATATTAGTATATACTATTTTTATAATTAGTATAATTAGCATAATAAGTATTTATATTCATATATTAAATAATTAATTATATAATAAAAAAATCTTAATATATAATTAATATATACATTACATTAAATGGCGATAATCATTATAATAATTATATTATGTATTTGTGTAGCAGTATTATTTAAACGACACACACAAGAACATTTAGGTATATATGTTCAAATGATAGATTACAATATAGCAGGTGGTAATAATATTACGTGTAAAAGCAAAGATATCAGATGTAATGTTATTAATCCGAGGTATAAAAATAAACTAAATTATAATAATATTTTATGTCATAATAATTGTACAAATAATCGCGCAAAATTAAATACTTGTTGCGATATTAAAAAATATTGTAGTGATGACAATTCTATATGTTCGGGTAATTGGGAACAAAAAAAAAATTCTCATGAAATAGAATGTGAGCAAACAACCTGTTTAAAGGAAAAATGCTGTTCAATAAAACAAACACTATATACTAAGTATGAAGATTCTATTATAGATAAAAAAAATTATGCAGATTTAACGTCTATGTTTGAACAAATTGTTAAAGATACATCTCACAATAATGATAATAATTTTTGTAGGTCGGCTTGTACATTAAATGAAACTATGCCTCATTGTATAGGGTTTTCAATTAATGAGGATAATGAATGTAAATTATATGGTTTAATAGATACTTATAGAGCAACAACAATCCAAGATAAAAAAACTGATTTATATATTAAAGAAGGCGTTATTATAACTAAACGTTAAAAATTATGTTATTTTTTTATTCATATAATTAATTAAATTTAAATTACATGAATAAATTATTTTTATATATTAGTTTTAATAATTAATAAATATTTATGAATAATAATATTATACTCGACAATGATATGTTCCAAAATATACACAATAAAAAAAATAGTAAAAAAAAATCTACAAATAAAAAAAAAAATACACATAACAACAAACATATTCTTACTGTTGATAATGATGTATTTAATCATGCCTTTAAAGAAACGCTCAACCGTACCACTATTGACCACCCTCCTTTAAATAAAAGTACTCCTTCCGAAAATAATATATTGGATAACGACTTATTTGAACATGATTTTACACATGGTCATACAACACCGGTTTCTAATGATTCTAATGATTCTAATGATTCTAACCAGTCTAATGATATAGATAATAAAAATAGTATAGAGCATTTTGATGGTAAAATAATACTTGTTGGGGGTGCGATGTCCCGCAATAAACAACGTACAAAATTAAAAACTATTTATGGTATTAATGGCAAATTAATTGATGATGATATGGGGCAGGACTTGATCAAGCCAGACGAAAAAGGCATACATGATACTGAACAGACTAATGATAGTGGCGATGGTAGTGGTGGTGTAGAGTCTATTTATACGGGAGCTAATAAATGGACACCCGGTCTGTTTAATTATTCTGGGCAATCAGATGCGTACTATCGTAATCAATTAAAATTAAAATTAAACTTAAAAGATTCTTATGGACTGGATAAAAGTATAGAAGAAGGAGGGGGCGTTAATAAGGGGTTTGGTGGTTTATTAGATAAGGTTAGCGATAAAGCTAAAGCTAAGGCAACTATAAGTGATACAACCCTTACCGCAGACCAGGATAGTACAATCGCAGGGGTCGTGTCGGGAGGTCAAGTAAATAAGGGCTTTGGTGGCATTTTAAGAGACATGGATAAAGAGGGTGTATATTCTTCTACCGATAAAAAATTTGAACTGGGCGGTAGTTCCAGCAATGAAGGTCGTAGTGAAGATGCTTTAGATGAAGCGTCGGAACGAAGAGGTAATTGGAAATATGTTAAAGACCCGTGGATTAAATATGCTCCAAAAACAGAAATAATTGATAAAAAAGCAGCTATTAAAATCAATACAGTCGATTTTAAAGAGCCGACTACAACGACTACTGTCGCAACCACTACAAAACCATCACATATACACGGACACAAACAAGAACCAACAACTACAGGACATCTATCACACATTCACGGACACAAACAAGAACCAACAACTACGGGACCTCTATCACACATTCACGGACACCGACAAGAACCTGTATCCACCACCTTCACCACACTGGCGCATATTCACGGGCACGAACAAGAACCTGTAACGACCATCGGGAGCACTACTCGTGCGCATATACATGGACACAAACTAGAACCCACGACAACAATAGTATCTACCACTCGCGCGCATATACATGGACACAAACTAGAACCCACGACGACGATACCACCTACCACGCATCCGCATATTCACAGCCACAAACTAGAACCCACGACGACGATACCACCTACCACG
>Ga0302126_10002497_pt1 | contig 10505 bp, 8 predicted proteins | sample CB4_20m_MG_FD_203108 | JGI IMG/M metagenome (GOLD analysis project Ga0302126, IMG submission 203108) | Marine microbial communities from Western Arctic Ocean, Canada - CB4_20m | ecosystem: Environmental > Aquatic > Marine > Oceanic | place: Canada: Western Arctic Ocean | collected 2017-09-24 | reverse complement strand
GGTGTGCATTAAAAATCGCCTCACAGCAATCCGTGTAAAGCGGCCCTTCGGCAGTCTGCACGTGCTCGATTTTACGGCCACAGAACCACAAATGCCCAGCCTCACCGATCCAACCGAGGTCGCCCATACGGTGCCAATGCCGCTCACCATCGGCGATCTTCGAATCTGCGTCCGCATCTGCGCGCTTGTCGTAGCTACGCGTGACCGACGGGCCGCGCACGATGATTTCGCCAATCGCACCGGCTGGTATTTCCACGATTTCAGCAAAGGTCGCAATCGGCCCAGCAACTGGCTCAATAATCCGCACATCCACTCCGGGCAGCGGCGTACCCACACATGTGCCGTCGCCTAGCGCGGTGCGCACGGCAGTCTCGCTCAACACCTCCGTCGAGGCGATCGAGCTCACAGGCAAAGCCTCAGTGGCTCCATACGGCGTATGAATCTCGCCGTTCGGAATAATCGCTTCCATCTGCCGCATCAACGCTGGCGGCACCGGTGCGCCCGCCATTAAAATACGTCGCACACTCGGCAGCGTCACCGCATGCGCCTCACAATAACGCGCGATCTTGGTCCACAATGCTGGCGAACCAAAACTGTTGGTCACCGAATTTTGCTGAATCGCACGCACGATTTTTTCCGGATCAACCCTCGCAGGGCGACTCGGATTCATCTCTGGCACCACGGTGCACATCCCCAGCGCTGGATTAAACAAAGCAAACACGGGCAACATCGGCAAATCCACTTCGCCAGGCGCAATGCCATACTGCGCACGAATCGCCTCCACCTGGGCCACAAACATGCCGTGTGCATAGCACACGCCCTTCGCTGGCCCCGTCGAACCGGAGGTAAACAAGACCGCCGCCAATTCGTCCTCCGCAGAGTCCACGACTGGGAAATCCCCCTGTGCGTTATATTGAGCGATTGTTTGTTCAAATCCAGAGCCGACCGAGAGCTTTACCGACACCCCACTAAAACTAGGGCGAAACAGCCGCGCCACCCAAATCGCGGCAGGAATGCCAACCACGGCATCCGGCTGCGAGTGCCGCACGCAACGCAAGAAGCGCTTCAAACCCATGCCTGGATCAATCACGATCGGCACGGCCCCCATCCGAAACAGCGCAAACACGATACGAATCAAATCCAAGCCCGGCTTGACCATCAGCAACACACGTGTGCCTCGCTCAATGCCACGTGCAGCAAAATAATGCGCCGTCGCAGATGCCTCCGCATCCAGCTGCGAGAAACTACGCTCGACATAACGGATCGCGCCACCTGACTCACGCCCGACAGGCGCACGCACTGCAGCTGCATCAGGATGTTGAGCAGCTTGTTCAGCCAGAAAGTAAGCGACATTGTGAGGCATAGTATAGAACAGACATCCCGTGGCAGGACGGCGAAGTTGCCAAGAAAAAAGAAGACAAAGCAAGTCTCCTCAGTTCAGCCGAAAACCTGTCGTCGCAGACCCTGAATCACCGCAAGATCGCCCCAATTCGAGCCCTGCATCGCATTTACCTTCGGTGGATGCTTTCGCCCACGTTCCATTTGCCAAGCTCCAGTAAAGCCACGCACAAACTCCGCAGAGCCCAAGATCGCGCCGTCAGTAAAGTAACGCACCCGACAGCGCAGCATCACTGACTTTGGCAATTCGCCTTCTTCCTGATTCAGAACCCTCAACGCACGCTCATGCGTCATCTCAGACAAACCAGCACCCGAAGCATACTTACCAAAGATCAACATCCGATGCATCCGTAGGGCTGAATCAATCCGCTTCGCCCCATGATCAGTCCAAATATTGATCAGTCCCCGCTTGGCCTCAACCACTCCCGCCACCGCCTCGGCATAACCACAGAAGCGGTAATCCTTCGGATCTTCGACCAGGCCAGCACGCACAGGGTTGAGATCAATGTAAGCGGCCATTGTCTGCAACGGATTCCCCTGCCCCTCAACTAGCACCGACTTAAAGCGCTCCGCCCACAAAGTGCCATAGCGCTTATGCGAGCGATTATACCAGACAGAAAAACGCTGCTTCACCGCATTCAAACAGGCACAGCTCGGCATCGAACTGCGAACGCTATAAGATGGCGCATCGACGAATACCGTCTCACTCAATGACTTACGTCGCAACAGCACACTCATCACCGCAGCAGGACAGTTAGCCCAGACGCCAGCTGATTTGAATCTGCACATCTCGCTCTTCAAAAAGCAAACGCTCCCCATCACACTACGGGAAGCCACCCTACACAGCTACATTCAAGCCGCGGCAAGGCTCAACAAAGCAGACCACAGCGAACCGAAGTCAGAGGGCGAGAGACGAGCGCTTATAGCCCAATGCGCTGATCTCATCGACCAAGGTTACACAGAAAAGCAAACCAGCCTAGCGGGCCTCGCGCAGCAAGCAGACCAGTTCCTAAAGCAAAATGACATGCTTCCGAATGATCGATACAGCACTTTCCTGCAGAATTTAAAGGAGACCCTCACGAATGCGAGCTCATTGCAATGCAATCAGCTCGCCTGCCTGAATATCCTCAATGCGCCCGCCAATTACAGGCTGGAAGACAATGAGACACTTTTTAACTTCTATCAAAGCATCAGATCCGACGCCCTCAAAGAAGCGACCCTGACGCTACTTGAGGCGAAGATAGACCCCTCCACCTAAACGAGTCTTAAGCAGGCTCCTCAATCGCAGCAAATCAATCGCCTTTGAGAAATACCCACTCGATGAAATTCAATGGATTATATTCAAACAAGGGTTCATCAAAGGATACGACTTCGGGTATTTCCAAAGCAAAGAAGGCATCACCGCTAAAAGAGGCGATCCATTCGACCTGATCGAACCGTAAGCGCCTACCGCACTGACAACTCTAGGAAATCCAGCGTTTCTAAGCCTCAGTAAAGCTATCGAGCTGAATTTCACCTAATGTGCCCTGCGACAACGCGCGCTGCCCAAAAATCAATGCCAACGCGACGACTCTGGGCAATCGACGATTGCCCAGAAAAAAGCCGCTCCCAAATAGAAGCGGCTTAGAAAAAGATTTAAACTCTTAAACTCAGACGGCCTAGTAGTCTTCGATCGTAATCAAGCCCCAAAGAAGTGTGGTCTTATCACCAGAAAAATTCTTACGAGTGAAGAGTTCGTCGGATTTGATTGTAAACGAATTCGGCGAAGTTGGCGCGTAGCTTTCCTGCGCATTTTTATACAAGCCAAGGATATTTGTTTCACCTGTAGCCATTTGTGCTTTACTACCACCACAGCCAGTGAGAACGAGTGCCGCAGCGGCAATAGGAAAAAGAGTGATGATTTTACAACGCATGTTTATTTTGGGGTTCATTGTTTAAGCATTTGAAGCTGCAAAGGCCTAATGGACTTGGCAAGAGCTTTTTAAAGGCGCTAGAAATTGTTATACTCAGTCATCGAGCACGCCATCGGCCAGATCCAGATTAGAATGAACGGCTTTAACATCCTCTAGAGCATCCAAAATCTCAATCAAATGCAGCACTTTACGTGCAGTCTCTTTATCACTGATCGGCACCGTAATATTCGGCAAATAAACCAAATCCGACTGCTCTGATTCGATCCCCTTGGAGGTCAAGGCCTGTGAAACCGTATCATACGCAGCCATCGGGCAAATCACTTCGAAGTGATCACCTTCGTTTTTAATGTCCTCTGCGCCGGCTTCGAGCGCTATATCCATCAGCGTCTCTTCATCGGTCTGCTTCGCATCGATAATGAACTGGCCGACGTGATCAAATTGAAATGACACCGCACCGACGCCGGCGAGATTGCCGCCGTTCTTGCCCATCGTGCTGCGCACTTCAGAGGCCGATCGATTTTTGTTATCAGTGGTAATCTCGACAATCAGCCCCACACCACTCGGCGCATAGCCCTCATAGACGATTTCTTCGTAAACGACGCCTGGCAATTCACCGGTGCCTTTTTTAATCGCACGCTCGACATTGTCATTCGGCATATTCGCCTCTTTCGCCTTCGCCACTACCGTGCGCAAGCGTGGATTCATCGAAGGATCACCGCCACCGGCACGAGCGGCGAGCGTAATGTCCTTGCTAATAACGCTGAAAATCTTACCGCGTTTGGCGTCTGTAGCACCTTTCGCTCGTTTGATGGTAGCCCATTTGCTGTGTCCTGACATATCTAAAAAAAGCTGAATGATGAAGCGCTGAACTACTAGAATACTGAAACTCGCGCAGCGCGCATCACGAGATTCAAGGGGGGGTGGGGTTATTTATTTTTCTTGCGTGGCTTCGTGCTCGGCGAACCACCTTTGCCGGTCGATGCGGCAGCTTTAGCTGCGACCACGGGCTTCAGTTCTTCATCTGGTCGACTATTGGTGATTTTCTGTTGAAGAATAGTCAAAAGATTTTGCACAGTCCAATAGAGGACTAGGCCGGATGAAAAATTGTAAAGGAAGACCAAAAAGATAAAAGGCAAGAACTTGAATATCTTTTGCTGCGCAGGGTCCGCAGTCGGCGAAACAGGCATCATGCGCATTTGAAAGAACATGGTGATGCCCATTAGTAATGGAAGCAGGTTCAACGGATAGCCGGCAATATACGTCAAGGTATCCGGCATCGACAAATCACTCACCCACAGGAACGACTCGTGGCGCAGCTCTGAGGCAGAACGGAGCATATAGAACAGGCCGAGGAAGATTGGCATCTGGATAAGCATCGGCAAGCAACCCGCAACCGGGTTAACCTGATTTTCCTTAAAGACCTTAAGAGTCTCCTGCTGTAATTTCTGTGGGTTATCTTTATATTTTTCCTTGAGTTCGGCCATCGGCCCTTGAATCTTGGCCATGCGCTTCTGCGAGCGGCTGGCCTTGGCTGAGAGCGGCCAGAACAGTGTCTTAATGCAGATCGTCATAATCACGATCGACCAACCCCAGCTAGGGACGACCGAATGAATCGCATACATGAAGGAAAGCAGTAACTTGCTTATAAAGCTGAGAAAACCGAACTGCATGACTTCGTCCTGCTGATTGCCCAGCGCTTGCAGGCGCTTGAATTCTTTCGGCCCGACGTAAAAATCAAAATTCAGGGTCTTGGCATTGCCTGCAGCCACGGTGCCGACCTCATAGCCAACACTGCCGGAGATCCCTGGCCGACCACGTGTGCCATTCTCAGCCTCAGACGCCTCAACTGGATAGATAAACAAATCGCGCCCCATCGTATCCGAACTCAGCACTGCAGCAAAAAACTGATTTTTGACCGACGCCCACTCACAGCGCACGGATTGCTCCAGCTGCTCCACCGGAGCACTGGCACCGATACCTAAGAATCCCTTGCCGCCGGTGAGTTTGTTGATTGCTACAAACTCGGCATCTTCGCCGTCAAAATACCCGACATTCAAGAACGCAGGCAATTGCTTTTCTGTGATTGGGCGCGAGGTGCCTAGATTCAAATAAATCGTCGACAGCGCCTGCGGTGTAGCGGCTTGATTATTAAAAGTCGTGCTATGGCGGATAATGTAAGGGTCTTGCTCAGACCCATACTGTGCGAGCGAATAAGTGCGGCGCAACGCCAGTCCATCACCAGAATTAAAGACGAACGTGATCGAAGCCGCAGTCTGCTGCTCGATCGTATAAGGCAGGGCAAATTCTTGCATGCCGCCATCGCGCCCAGCGAGACTAAGGCTCAGTGCGGGCAGACGACCATCAACATTAAAGATATAATCGTCACGTTTGCCGGTCTTCGTTTGCAAAAACTCGACTGTACGAATCGCACCGCCAAAGGTCGTAAAGTCAACCTCGATAAAATCATTCGAGAGCGTGACGACTTGTTCGTCAGCAACCACCGTGGGCTGCGTAACAGCCACTGGGGCGACCTCCAAGGGTTGAGTCAGCAGTCCCAAAATATCCTCACCCGCTAAGTCTGCTGGGTTTATGGCGACTGTATCGTTCACCGAGGCTTCGACCCTAGCACGGTCAAGCGCCGCAGCCTCCTGCTGCTGTTGCTGAACCTGCTGGTTCTTTAAATCGTTCGTCTGCTTATACATGAAGCCGATGCCGGCTGCGATGCAGATAATTCCTAAAATTGTATTTTTCTTATCCATCTAAAAGTGAGTTAAAGTGTGCTGAGATGCCATCTTTCTCCTGCTTATTCAAGCTCGGAAGCGGGTCATATCCGCCGGGGTGCCAAGGGTGGCAACGTAAAATGCGTCGAAATGCATACCAACACCCGCGCCAAAACCCGTATTGCAAGAACGCGGAACGCGCGTAGCAAGAACAAGTCGGCTGAAAGCGGCAGCTACAACTGGAGCCGAAGAAGACCTGCTTCATCGGCGAGAGTGTTAATTGATAGATGCGCACAAAAAACGCTGCCAATCGCGCAAATCGCGACGGCGTGCACCTCGCCAAATGCGATGCTGATTGAGCCTGTGTCAATTTGTCGTTCATCCTATTATTATTCAGCTGGTTGATCGGCCGCTGCCGCTGTTAATAGTGTCGCACAGGCACGTAAGTAGCGAGACTCTAAGTCACTGAAGCTGTGCTGATCAAAGCTGGCTCGCAGCACGATCACACAGTCGCTGCCTGGTGGCAACGCCGATTCGTGCTGGCGAAAAAGCTCGCGAAACGTCCGTTTTCCGAGGTTCCGTTTCACCGCATTTCCAACGCGTCGGGATGCAATCACACCGAAGCGGCGTGCGGTGCCCTCCTCGGCAGAGAGCCGACGGCACTGAAATATAAAAGGTCCGCACAGGATACGTTTACCCTGATTGCGGACCTCTTGAAATTCGCGCGGTTTGCGCAGACGCTTAGAAGTCTGGATGCCCATGGCTCCGTGACCTCATCAGCTCCGTCTTAGACGGAAGCAGAGAGGCTATGACGGCCCTTCGCTCGGCGGGCAGCAAGAATCTTGCGGCCACCGCGTGTTGCATTACGTGCGCGAAACCCGAATTTACGAGCGCGGCGAAGTTTTGAAGGTCTATATGTTGGTCCCATGATGTTGTCCTGTGAAAATTGGAGAAAAGCGGAAGAGAAAAACCTCAGATCTCGTCGCTGTCAAGGCATGATCTAGTAGATTTCTACCCTAAAATTTGCCTGACGACTGAGGCAGATACCCGAGAAGCCGTCAAAAATATCAAAAAAAGAGCGATTCTCACTTTGAATACCTGCCAGTTAGATCTAAATATAGGGGAATTGGGCAACTAATTTTCCGATACCGAACGCGACGGCATCATCATTCGGCTCGGTCGACATTATTGTAGGCGATATTTACGCGGTGTCGTATGCAGGTGCTTCTTGAATATATGATTCATATATTCTTGGCAGTTGAAGCCACAACGCTCGGCGACAAGTGAGATCGGGAGTTCCGTGTCCGTGAGCATTTCACGCGCTATACGCAGCTTTTCATGCAGTATTACTTCACCGACTGTGCGATTTAATTTTTGGCGAAAGCGGCGTTGCAGCACGCTCCGAGAGAGTCCTGCGGCTTTAGCAATGCCATCGAGACTGACTCCTGCGCAGGCACGCTCACGGATAATATTCAGCGCCTTTAAGAGCACGGGATCGTCAATTGCAATCAATTCGCTCGAGAGTCGCGGATGTAAAGTGTGCAGGTTAACCTCGATCACTTGCCGGTCGAGCGTCTCGCCATTGATCAGACGCTCGAGTGTTTGCGCGGCACGATAGCCGACCTGCTCATGATTGGGCTCCACACTACTTAATCGAGGGCGGCACAAGTTACAAAAAGGACGATCGTTATCGACACCAACCACGCTAACCTGCTCGGGGATCGCAAGCCCGAGCTGGTGGCAGGCTTCAAAAATAATGGGAGCGAGTTGATCACTGGCGACCATCAAGCCGATCGGAGTGCGCCGCTCCGATAGCCACGCTTTGACCATATCAAGACTATCCCTCACCGGATGCCCCTGTGCCTGCTGTTGTTGAATATGAAACGTCTGAACCGCCGACTCGTCACCTTTAAGCTCGTCCTTAAAGCCGACCTCGCGCTCGAGCGACCAACGCTCATCCGCCAATCCGATAAATGCGTAATGGGTGTGGGCCTGTTCAATCAAATGCTTGGCAACGGATGCACCGATGGCTCGATCATTGCATTTAACCAGCGGAAATGGTGGTGGACTCACATTTCCTAACACATCAACCGTCGGTAGGCCTTTAGCCTGAATCAGTGCGAGCAGCTCGGGATTGGCGATGCGCGCAATAATACCATCCCCTTGCCACTGACTGATCGCTGCAGGGTCCATCGCTCCTAGTGGCCCGGAATGCTGAAAGACTGACCAATCGGTACGCTCATCCAAGAAACGGGAAATGCCCGTCACGATCTGCCGCCCTGAGGCAAGCGAGGTTTCGACGAGAATAGCGATGCGCTTCATGATAAATGACCTGATATCTCAATAAATAGAGACGATTGTGTCTTAACACAAAGCTAGGTCCCCTGCTATTGTCTAGTTTAAAGCGAATAAAGACGACTCGCGAAAGACCGTGATGATTAAAATACGGCCGCCTAGAGTCCTCATCTACTCATCAAAAAGAACTATGAATTCGACCGAACATAATCCACATCGCCGCTATAATCCCCTCACCGGCGAGTGGATTCTGGTTTCACCGCACCGCGCACTGCGCCCATGGCAAGGGGCGAAAGAGACGGTCTCTGACGAGCAGAAGCCTGCATATGATGAGCAGTGCTACCTTTGCCCCAGCAATGAACGTATCGGCGGAGAACGCAATCCAGCTTACACCGGACCCTATGTATTTAAGAATGATTTTGCAGCCTTACTGGCGCCAGGCGAGACGACGCCAACGGTAGTCGATGCAGATGCGCTATTTTTTAAAGAGGAGGCGCACGGCGAATGCCGCGTAATCTGCTTCTCACCTCGACATGACTTAAGCCTCCCCGAGATGGAGGTACCCGCAATTCGAGCAGTGATCAATCTGTGGGCAGATCAAGCCGCTGAGCTCGGCGAAAAATATCGCTGGGTGCAGATTTTCGAAAATAAAGGCGCGGCCATGGGTTGCTCAAACCCACATCCCCACGGGCAGATATGGGCGAGTGATTTTTTACCCAACGAGGCCGCCAAGGAAGATATTCATCAAGCCGCCTATTTAAAAAAGCATGGCAGCAACCTGCTGCTCGACTACGCTAGGTCTGAAATTGAGAAGAACGAGCGCATCGTAGCGATCAACGACGACTGGGTCGTGATGGTACCCTACTGGGCGACGTGGCCCTTCGAAACACTGCTATTGCCACGATTTGCAGTGCAAAGCCTGACGGATCTGACGGATTGCCAACGCGACAATCTTGCTGACATCATGAAACGCATGCTGACTCGCTACGACAATTTGTTTGAAACATCGTTCCCCTACTCAATGGGATGGCACGGCGCTCCAAGCTTAACCGAAAATGTCGAGCATTGGCAATTGCACGCACATTTCTATCCGCCGCTACTACGCTCGGCTACAGTTAAAAAATTCATGGTCGGCTACGAAATGCTCGCCAATGCACAACGCGATTTAACCGCAGAACAAGCAGCGACACAGTTGTCTGCACTCTCAGAAATTCATTACACCAAAAAATAAAACACCGCATATGAAAGTATTTGTAACAGGAGGTGCCGGCTATATCGGCAGTGTCGCAGTCGAACAACTCGTCCTCGCAGGACACGATGTGATGGTCTTTGACAACCTATCGCTCGGCCACCGTGCCGCAGTGCATCCAGATGCAGAGCTGGTCGTTGGCGACCTGGCCAATATCGAGTCGATTCGCGAGGCAATGGGTCGTTTCAAGCCAGAAGCAATCATGCACTTTGCAGCCAAATCGCTGGTCGGCGAATCGATGGAAGATCCGTTCCTCTACCTTGGCGACAATGTCTCCAATGCGCTCAACCTATTGAAGTGTGTAGTCGAATTTGAAGTACCGCGCTTCATTCTGTCTTCCACGGCCAACTTGTTTGACGATCCAGAGCGTATGCCCATCGCCGAAGATGAGCGCATCATCCCAGGCAGCCCTTACGGCGAATCGAAATATATCATCGAGCGCTACCTACACTGGATGTCTCGCATATATCCGTTCTTCAACTACGCCGCACTGCGCTACTTCAATGCCGCCGGCGCAAGCGCCGAGCGCGGCGAAGACCACACTCCCGAACTGCACCTTATCCCACTCGTGCTACAAGTGGCACTCGGGCAGCGCGAGCAGATCTACATGTTCGGCAACGACTACGACACACCAGATGGCACTTGCGTGCGCGACTACATTCACGTCATCGATTTAGCTCAGGCACACATCCTCGCGCTCGGTGCGATCGAGAATGAAGATAAGATCTACAACCTCGGCAACGGCCAAGGTTACTCAGTCAAGCAAGTCATCGAGACTGCCCGCGAAGTGACAGGCCACGCGATCCCTGCTGATGTGAAGCCTCGCCGCGCCGGCGATCCAGCTACATTAATTGCTGCCAGCGGCAAGATCACCAGTGAACTCAAATGGGATCCAAAGTTCCCTGACTTGAAATCCATCATCACCAGCGC
>Ga0302126_10002495_pt1 | contig 10513 bp, 8 predicted proteins | sample CB4_20m_MG_FD_203108 | JGI IMG/M metagenome (GOLD analysis project Ga0302126, IMG submission 203108) | Marine microbial communities from Western Arctic Ocean, Canada - CB4_20m | ecosystem: Environmental > Aquatic > Marine > Oceanic | place: Canada: Western Arctic Ocean | collected 2017-09-24 | reverse complement strand
TGTTTTAGAAGCTGGCTCCCCTCCTACATTTCAAGCATCAACACGAGTTGATTTTGAATTGGAAATGGGCTTTATTATTGGAAAACCTTCAAGTTTAGGAGATTCTGTTTCTACAGAAAATGCGGATACTTATATTTTTGGGAAAGTATTGTTTAATGATTGGTCGGCACGAGACATTCAAAAATGGGAATATGTACCATTAGGTCCCTTTTTAGCCAAAAGCTTTGCATCCTCTATGTCTGCTTGGGTAGTAACTTTAGAAGCCTTAGAACCTTTTAGGGTTGACGGACCATTGCAACAGCCTGCAGTATTGCCTTATCTAAATTCTATAGGCTCTAGAAACTACGATATCAACCTAGAAGTCGCTATACAGCCAAAAAATTGCAAAGAGACGACTGTAAGTCATTCAAATTTCAAATACATGTATTGGAACATGAATCAACAACTTGCCCATCATACCGTGAATGGGTGTAATTTAAATGTTGGTGACTTGATGGCTTCTGGAACGATCAGCGGAAAAGACTCAAACTCGTATGGATCTATGCTCGAGCTATCTTGGGCCGGCTCCAAACCTGTTGAATTAAACGAAGGCGGTACTAGAAAATTTATTCAAGATAATGATACCGTTATTATGAGAGGGTACTGTGAAAAAGGTCCGATTCGCATAGGATTTGGCTCCGTTTCATCTACCTTACTTAAAGCTAAATAAATATTATGTCTACAATTAAATCATTTGATCCTGAATTTTTAGAAACTAGAGACTTACACAGATTACTTTTGTCTGCAGTTGCACCACGTCCAATCGCCTTTGCAAGTACAATTGATGCTAAAGGGAATGTCAATCTAAGTCCATTTAGCTATTTTAATGTCTTTAGTTCAAACCCTCCTATTTTAATTTTCTCTCCTTCTAGGCGTGTGCGTGACAATACTACAAAACACACATTGCAAAACGCTGAAGAAACTAAGGAAGTGGTTATTAATATGGTCGATTATTCGATTGTTGAACAGATGTCTAAGTCGAGTAATGAGTATGCCAAAGGCGTTAATGAGTTTACTGAAACAGGCCTTACAGAAGTGAGCTCGCTTAAAGTGAAGCCGCCTAGAGTACTTGAGTCTCCTGTTTCTTTTGAATGTGTGGTAGACAATATCATCTCCTTAGGAGAAAATGGGGGTGCTGGTCAATTGGTAATCGCAAAAGTAGTGCATATCCATGTCAACTCTGAATTGTTGGATTCAAACAATCAAATAGATCCTACTAAGCTAGATTTAGTGGCACGTTTGGGGGGTGATTGGTATTCACGAGTAACCAAAGAAAGTATGTTTACAATTACCAAACCTAAAGGGTAAGGTTTAGTGAATAAAGTAACTTTTTAAGCATGTAAAAAACCCTATCCAATTGCTTGGATAGGGTTCTATTTAAATAACAAAATATAGTTTACTTTTCTAATGCATTTACACGCTTAGTTAAGCTCATTATCATCGCTTTCAATTCCGTGTTTTCAGTATCTAAATCTCTAATAGCTTCTATCATAACCGGAATAAGACCTATATAATTCACCGACTTATATTCTTGTGAATTATCAACTAGTTCAGGAAAAACTGTTTCTAGCTGTTGAGCAATAACACCAATTTGTAAGTTTATAGGTTTTGATTCATCCTTCCAATTATACGTTTTGGTTTGAACTCTTAACAATTCTTCTAATCCTGAATCTAAAGAATTAATATTCTTTTTCAACCGTTCATCAGATGTTACGTTAAATTGAGTCGCATAAGCTGTATTAGCAACTCTCAAATCTTTCTCGAGTACCATATTACCTCCAGTGAAATTATGATCCCTTCCACCATGAGTCCTATAATACAGGTTACTACCATTTGTATAACCTATATAAGCAGCTTCCGTTTGTGGATTAGTAAAAAATCTCAAAGCATTCCCTGTTGAAAAATTACCCCCTGCAACCATATCACTGGTTGAGCTAATAGTGCCTGTAACACTTAACTTAGAAGTGGGACTGTCTGTTCCAATACCTACGTTTCCGCCTACAAACACCGCGTCTGTAGAAACAGAACCATCAACAAATTTCCCTCCACTAGTACTAGAAGCATTGGTCCAAACTGGCGCAGCATCAGGGCCACTACTTTGTAGAATTTGACCCGTTGTACCAGAATCACTTCCAGGTTTAAATGCGCCACTAAGTATGAGTTCATTTGAACGAATATTTCCTGTAACATCTAACTTTTCACTTGGACTATCAGTTCCAACTCCTACGTTTCCACCCACAAACACCGCGTCTGCAGAATTAGAACCATCAACAAACTTCACTGCTGGAATAATAGATGCATTGGTCCAAACTGGAACAGCACCGGGGCCACTACTTTGTAGTATTTGACCAGCTGTACCAGGGTCAAAAACAGTAAAAAGCGATTGTAAAAGACTGGTCCAAACTGGCGCAGCATCAGGGCCATTACTTTGTAGTATTTGACCCGTTGTACCAGAATCACTTCCAGGTTTAAATGCGCCACTAAGTATGAGCTCATTTGAACGAATATTTCCTGTAACATCTAACTTTTCACTTGGACTATCAGTTCCAACTCCTACGTTTCCGGCTACAAACACCGCATCAGCAGAATTAGAACCATCAACAAACTTCCCTCCAGTAGTACTAGAAGCATTGGTCCAAACTGGCGCAGCATCAGGGCCACTACTTTGTAGAATTTGACCCGTTGTACCAGCGTTATTTCTAGGTTTAAATGCGCCATTAACTACCAGGTCTCTCTCAACTTGTACATTCCCTCCATAAAAAATATGATCTCTACTGTCATAAGTATTGTATACTAATGAAGTATCATCTGTATTTCCTATAAAACCTGTTCGATCTAATTGCATGGTATTTGCATTAAAATTATTAAAATAGATACTACCTGATCTATAATCTGTGCCCGTTTCAGAACTTAGTTCAATATTTCCATGTTCTCCTTCTCCATCTGAATCAGTTATAACTATTTTTCCAACAACTTCAAGCTTTTCTGCAGGGCTGATGGTTCCAATACCAACGTTTCCGTCCACAAAAATCGCGTTAACAGGATCAGAACCATCAACAAATTTGTTTTTAGTGTCTATCCAAGCGACACCATCACTAATCCATATCGATTTAGAATTTAAATCATAAACCTGTAATCCCTTTGCATTTTGACTATGGGTTATAGCTTCCCTTTGTGCTGTTGTCATACGGGGTATTAAAAACCCTTTGGTAGTACTTGTTATATCCATTGCCGAGGTTGCTTGTGGGGTTTCTGTTCCAATCCCTACTTGAGCAAAGGAAATGAGACTGACCGAGAGGCAGAGCATTAATAGTATAGTATGTTTTAAATTCTTCATTATTATTTATTTAAAATTTGACCAATTTTATTGGACGGGTTTGTGTTGTAATTTGATGTTTAATGGTTGGTTTCGTTTTATTGTTTGATCACCATTTAAAATCAAAGCAATAAGCTTAGTCTATAATTATATAATTTTTGGAGGTGGGTATTCGTAGTTAATATAGGCTTTGTTTCTAAGAAGTTGGTGAGGCGCAAAATTGTGCCTCATGTAAGTTATTAAGTCTCCTAATAAATCAAACTGGAATTCAGGTTCCTTATATTTTAAAGATTCCCAAAATGTCACTAATACAATTGGAGAATTGGAAACATAAGTCTGTACCCTGTATGTGAGTTGACCATTTGAGGTGGTTATTACATTTAAAACAGTGTCTATAATAAGGTCCTCGGGAGAATTTAAAACGATCTCATGATACAACGTAAGATTACCAGATTCTACAATCAACTTATTATGAATATCTAAGCTAGTTTCTAAGGTTACTAGGTTGGCGTTTTTAACGCGAAGATTTGGAAGTTCTAAATATAAACTTGAACTGGTCAAGCGTTGACTTGTAGAGTGATTCAAATAGATGACGCCTTGCCCCTTAATAGGTGCGTTAAATTTATTTAGGAATTCTTGGGAGCTTAAAATAGTTTTAGGGCCGTGTAGACTAAATACCGCTTCTTTAGGAATGTAAAGCTGTGAATTTCCGTAAACACCACACAAAAGTAATAGCAAAAAAGAACTTTGACGCATGAAATAGTTTAATTTTCATTGCAAAAATCGTAGTAATTTACCATAAATAAAACAGTAGAGTAACGAAGGGCTTCTTGATGTAATATGCCTAGTAATTAAAGTAATAAACGGACACAAACTAAATGTAAGTATCAAACTACTTGGGGCTAATAAATGTCGGTTAGCTATTTTCCAATACAAAAATTAGCAAATATATTTCCTAGAAGATCATCTGACGTAATTTCTCCTGTAATTTCTCCAAAGTGATACAAGGCTTGACGGATGTCAATTGCTAATAAATCACCTGAAAGCTGTGCATCCATTCCTTGCTGAACCTTTTGCACATCTGACAAAGCCTTTAATAAAGAATCATAATGCCTGGAATTGGTAATAATAGTATCATTATTGCGTAAGGCCCCCGTATTTACAAATTCCAATAACTTAGTTTTTAAAGCATCTATCCCCAATCCGCTTTTAGCCGAAGTATAAAGAGTGTGTGAATACACAAAGGAAGTTTCAATAAACACTTTATCAGCTTGGTCCATTTTATTGGCGACTACTATTAACTGCTTGTCTGGGTATTGCTCTTGAATTTTTCGAATGTCGTTATTAAAAAGTGTAATTGTTTCGGTTGTTACCTTAGAAGCATCTAATAAATACAATACGACTTGTGATTGAGTAATTTTTTCAAATGTTTTTTTAATACCTATGCTTTCAATCGTATCCTCAGTCGTGCGAATTCCGGCAGTATCAATAAATCGAAACTTAATGCCTTCAATCGTGATTTCATCTTCAATCGCATCACGAGTAGTTCCTGCAATGTCACTCACAATGGCTTTGTCTTCATTTAATAGCGCATTTAATAGTGTGGACTTTCCTACGTTGGGGGCACCAACAATAGAAATTGGGATCCCATTTTTAATCACATTCCCAGTTGAAAAGGAGTCAATCAAATGTTTTAATACCTTAATTATTCGCTGCAGCAAATCTTCAAATTGCTTTCGATCCGCAAACTCCACATCTTCTTCCGAAAAATCAAGCTCTAATTCAATCAGAGAGGCAAAGTTTAATAACTCATCCCTCAAAACCTTAATCTCATTACTAAATCCGCCACGCATTTGCTGCATAGCTATTTGATGGGATGCTTTATTATCGCTAGCAATCAAATCTGCAACCGCTTCAGCCTGACTTAAGTCTAGTTTGGCGTTTAGAAAAGCACGTAACGTGAACTCTCCAGGGTTGGCAATTCGGGCACCATTGCGAACAAATAACTGTATGATTTCTTGTTGAATATAGGAACTTCCATGACAGGAAATTTCAACAACGTTTTCTCCAGTGTAAGATTTTGGGTTTTTAAAAACAGACACTAAAACTTCATCTATCACCCTCCCCGATTCTGTTATATGACCTAAGTGAATGGTGTGTGTCTTTTGATGGACTAGTTTTTTGTCGTGAATCGACTTAAAAAAAGCATCGACCAAATGAATGGCATCAGGGCCAGAAAGCCGAATCACTGCAATGGCGCCTGCTCCAGAAGGAGTGGCTAAAGCTATTATGGTATCGTTTTGATGCAAAAGTTTATTTTTTACAAAAGTATTAATATTCCTTCAAATGAGATAAGTAATAATTTTAATTTATTTTTGTGTAATAATTAAACACGTCACTATGAAAATTCCTTTTTTTGCATTCTTAACTATTGCCACGCTGTTTGGCTGCAATAACTCAACAAAACTTTTAGAAAATGAATACGAAATCACAGCAAAAGCCGAAGGAGTTCACAACGGGCTGAGAGTGTATTTAAAGATGAATGAAGATTCAAGAAATCCTCAAGTCACAGACACGGCTGTTGTGTTTAATGGCGCTTTTAGTTTTAAAGGTCAAATTGAAGGCGCTCAAATGCGTTCCTTAATAATAGATGGCGTTAATGGGCAAACCTCCTTCTTTTTGGAACCAGGAATCATTGAGGTTGTTATTTATAAGGATAGTATTTATAAATCTACCTTTAAAGGCACTTTTAACAACACTGTTTTTAACAACTATAAAAAGCAATATCAGAACGAAATGGAAAAAGTTAATGCTTTTGCAGAGGCCCTTATGGAGTCACAAAAAGGCCAAACTCGTTCAACGCCTCTTAAAAAAGAAATGGATTCTTTAAGATCAGTACTTAAAAATTTTGGCTTTCAGTTTATTAAAGCAAATTCGTCTGCTGATTTTTCTTTATTGTTATTAGAAAGCGCTGTAGGTCAAAAGGGGTTTGATATGAAGTTAGCTACAGAAGCATATGATCAAATTGACAACAGCATAAAAACAAAAACAGTAGAGAATCAAATTATTTCAAATCGAATAAAAACACAACTAAAGGCTGCTCAGAAATCTGAATTAGTAAGCATTGGAGCGAAGGCTCCAAATTTCTCAGCTCCTAATCCACAAGGGGAATTAATAGAATTAAATAAAATTAAAGGGAAAGTAACGATTATTGACTTTTGGGCCTCTTGGTGTAAACCCTGCCGTGTTGAAAATCCAAATCTTGTAAAATTGTATAATAAATACAACGCTAAAGGCTTAGAAATTATTAGTATATCTCTGGATCGTGAAGCACAAAAAGACTTTTGGATTAAAGCAATAGAAAAGGATCAATTGAACTGGTATAATATTTCAAATTTAAAATTCTGGCAAGAGCCTATTGCAAAACTATATGGCGTAAACTCCATTCCCGCTACATTTATTATTGATAAAGATGGAATCCTTATCGCTAAAAAATTAAGAGGTACACAGTTAGATCAGAAAATAAAGGAACTTTTGGATTAATAGCTTTTTGAATGCGGTCTTAAATTTTGTTGTTTTTGTGCATGATAAACAAAATTATAATTGGAATTGCCAATAGTATAACCATCCATAAATGCGTTTCTAAAATTTGAGGAAACAATAGCAGTGTTAAAACATAGCCTCCTATAGCGCCACCAAAGTGCGCATCGTGGCCTATGTTTCCTTGCCGCGACTTCATTCCGTAAATAGAATACAGCATATACCCAACCCCAATGACATAGGACGGAATAGGAATGGGGATAAAATATAAATACATTGACATGCCTGGGTATAACAATATAGCAGCATAAAGGATTCCCGTCACGGCACCACTGGCACCAACTGCTGAATAATAGGATTCATTTTGATGAAAATAATAGGACAATAAGTTTCCAAAAATTAAACTCCCAAAATAGATTAAAAAGAAATATAAAGGGCCCACACTAGCCAATACATTATTCGCAAAGAAATAGAGAGTAACCATATTAAATAATAAATGCTGAAGATCTACATGTAAAAAACCAGACACTAATAAACGGAGTTTTTCACCTCGCTTAACCCCACCTACATTAAACTTATAGGTTTCAAAAAAGGAACGGTCTTTAAATCCTTTTAAGGAACAAATAACGTTAATGGCAATAATAATAAGGAGATAAATACTAATGTTCATAAGGGCTACATATTAAATAAACTATATCTTTGCGAAAGTAAATTTAATATTTTTAAATGCAATTACTAGCGTACATTTTAATTTACCCTATTCTGTGGTTTATTTCCATTCTTCCATTTAGGTTACTTTATGCTGTTTCAGACCTGTTATATGTTATAATATATTATGTGCTAGGCTACAGAAAAAAAGTAGTTCAAGAAAACCTTAAACTTATATTTGCTGAAAAATCAGAAGCAGAACTGTTGATCATTACAAAAAAATTCTACCACCATTTGTGTGATATGACTGTCGAATCGATTAAGTCAATGAATATTTCTGTTGACTCCATGAAAGCGCGTTATAAGTTTAATAACCTAGAGATCATTACCGACTTTGAAAAGCAAAATAAAAGCATTATTTTAATGTGTGCTCATTATGGAAGTTGGGAATGGATTTTTATTCTTCAAACCTACACAAGTCACCGTAGTTATGCGATTTACAAACGGCTACAAAACAAATACTTTGATCGTTTAGTGAAATCGATTCGTGCTCGCTATAACAGCTATCTAATCACCACCAAAGAAACGTTTTCTGTAATGGAAACTGCTCAGAAAAACGGCATCTTATCCATGAGTGGTTTTGCATCAGATCAGTCGCCCAAAAAGGATAAAGCACGTTATTGGGCAGATTTTATGGGAATCAATGTTCCGGTTCATACAGGTGCGGAAGCCCTTGCTAAAAAATTAGATATGCCAGTTGTTTTTTTCTCTGTAAAACGCATGAAAAGAGGCTATTATGAAGCTACGTTTCAAACCTTGGCAGAAACTCCTACAACATTTAAAGATTATGAAATCACGGACCGCTTCTTAGAACTTGTAGAAGCGCAAATTCACGAGGCTCCAGAATACTATTTATGGACCCACAAACGCTGGAAACACCGAAAGGTTTAAAGCCCTGCCACTTCTTTTATTTCGTTTATGATTTTATCTGCTAATTCATCTGCAGTTTCTTGAGTTGGTGCTTCTGTATAGATGCGTATAATAGCCTCAGTATTACTTTTTCTTAGGTGAACCCATTCGGTTGGGAAATCAATTTTAACGCCGTCAATAGTTGATATCTGCTCTTGTGAATACTTCGATTCCATAGCCACTAAAATAGCGTCAACATCGATCGTAGGATTTAAATCAATTTTCTTTTTGCTCATAAAATACGAAGGGTAGCTAGCTCTTAAAGTACTCACCGCTATTTTGCGCTCAGCTAGTAAACTTAAAAATAAAGCAACGCCCACTAAAGCATCACGTCCATAATGAGATTCAGGGTATATAATACCGCCATTGCCTTCACCTCCAATACTTGCATTGCTTGCTTTCATCGCATTGACCACATTAACTTCTCCGACAGCACTTGCTGTATACGTACCACCATATTTTTCAGTGACATCTCTAAGGGCTCTTGTAGAACTTAGATTACTGACGGTATTTCCTGGCTTATGACTTAAAATATAATCGGCACAGGCAACTAAGGTGTATTCTTCTCCAAACATCACACCTTTTTCGTCCATAAAAGCCAACCTATCAACATCAGGATCTACCGCTATTCCAAAGTCAGCAGCAGTAGCCACTACTTTTTCAGACAAATCCGTTAAATGTTGCTTTAAGGGTTCTGGATTGTGCGGAAAATGACCATTGGGTTCACAGTGTAATTTAACCGCCTCAACTCCCAGTCGTTCTAAAAGAAGAGGAATTGCAATTCCTCCCGTAGAATTCACTGCATCAACAACCACCTTAAATTTACAGGCTGCAATTGCTTTTACATTTACATGATCTAAATCTAATACGGCATCTATATGAATATCAAAATACGCTTGATTTTTAGTAATCGTTCCCAAATCATCAACCCCAGCAAATTGCATAGAATCCGCCGCTGCTATATCTAAAACGCGTTGGCTGTGTTTAGAATTTAAAAACTCGCCATTGTGATCTAATAACTTTAAAGCGTTCCATTGTTTTGGATTGTGACTCGCTGTTAAAATAATTCCACCATCGGCATGTTCTAAAGGGACTGCAATTTCAACGGTTGGTGTGGTTGATAAATCTAAATCAATCACGTCTATACCCATTCCTATCAGTGTATTCATGACCAAATTTTGAATCATCGCTCCTGAAATTCGGGCATCTCTGCCAATCACCACTCGGTAAGAGTCCTTGGTGCGTTGCTCCTTTATCCAACTCCCATAAGCAGCTGCAAATTTTACAGTGTCAATAGGCGTTAAATTAGTATCAACAGACCCGCCAATAGTGCCTCTAATTCCAGAAATAGATTTTATTAATGTCATGAATATAAATTTTTAAAACAAATATAAGACTTCAAATCAATTATATTAAAATGTATTCATATTATTGCCTCATGAATTATTTAGCTCATATCTATCTTTCTGGAAATCAACCCGACATCATGATTGGTAATTTTGTAGCGGATAGCATCAAGGGACAGAAATACCTTAGCTACCCTTCCGAAATTCAAAAAGGAATTCTACTCCATCGCCAAATAGATACAGCAACAGATGCACACCCTGCCTTTAGAAAAAGCACCAAACGGCTTCATGAAAGATACGGCCATTATTCAGGAATTATAGTCGATATATTTTATGATCATTTTCTAGCTAAAAATTGGACTGATTATTCCGACACCCCCCTTGAAGATTATATTCAGTCATTTTATAAACTTTTGAGAGATAACTTTGAGTCACTTCCAGATAACATTCAAAAAATGGCCCCTGTCATGATGGAAGGGAATTGGCTTTTGATTTATTCAAATCTAGAAGGAATTGATCGGGTGTTGACCGGCATGAATCGCCGTACCAAAAACAGGTCTGGGATGGATAGCGCTGGAGAAGAACTAAGAGCATATTATGCCCTTTTTGAGGCAGACTTTAGACTTGTATTCAAAGACCTTCAAACCCTCACTAA
>Ga0302126_10002480_pt1 | contig 10536 bp, 8 predicted proteins | sample CB4_20m_MG_FD_203108 | JGI IMG/M metagenome (GOLD analysis project Ga0302126, IMG submission 203108) | Marine microbial communities from Western Arctic Ocean, Canada - CB4_20m | ecosystem: Environmental > Aquatic > Marine > Oceanic | place: Canada: Western Arctic Ocean | collected 2017-09-24 | reverse complement strand
GGGCTTCCGATGGCTTCCGCTTCCGGTGGCCTCCGGTGCGCGCCGGAGGCGACCGGAACCGGAGGCTGCCGGAAGCCCCTTCCGGTAGCCTACCGCACGGCTTCCGGTTCACTTCCGGCTCCGGCGCGGTGGTGCGCAATGGAGCAGCACCCGGCCTCCGGTAGAGGAAGGGTGGAAGCCGTGAGAGGTTGAAACGGAGGTGGCTTCCGGTGCGCACCGGAGGCGCGAGGAAGGCAGAGAAATTGAGAGGTAAGTCAACTGACTGACGTCGTGCTTTCCGGTGGCTTCCGGTGCGCGCCGGAGGCGACCGGAAGGCGGTCGTAAAACATGTTCAGCAGCCCACCGACAGAATGTGCGGCATTATTAACGCGGACCTTTCTTACACGCGTCAAACCCGTTGGTGGCGGGTGCGTCACAGTGCAGCGCTTTCATCGGAAGCATGCCCGACAGCGAGTGAATCTGCATCGCGACTCCCTCTGGATCGACTCGCATTGCCTCGAGATGCACGGTGACGTTGGCGCCTTGGCGGCGAAGCCGTTGTCCCGCCTCGATGTTTGCGTCGTAATTGTTCCGCATGCTCTTCAGACCAGCCCGCGATCGGCGGACCTCAGACGCGTTCCGCTCTATGTGCACGACCAGGCAGTCGTTGGTCGCGAGCGGACGAGCGTCCGCAACCCGCACTGTCTTTATCATTATGTGCCGCTTGCGGCACATGCGCATGAAGGCGACATAGTCGCGGTATGCGCCTGGCGTCGAGTGTTTCACGGCCCCTATGTCGCTCCTCAACAGCCGCCACTGCGGCAATGGCAGTGCGCAGTCAAGCAATTCGCGTATGATCGCGATGCACTCGGCCTCGTGGTACCGAGGGGTGAGCGCTGACACCCGGCACGGTTCGTAGAGGTAAAGAACGTCCGTCCGGGAACCGAATACGCGTTGACTTGCCCATGAGCTTCCAGACCGTGCTTCAGCCACAAGCACGACGCGTCGGCGCGTGCGGTTCATGCGCACCACACCTCGGTGGTGGAGCGCTTGCTCCAGTCGTATGAGCTGTGTCAGATGGGCGACGTAGTGAATGTACGAGCTATTCCTCAGCACGTGCCGCCGTTGCCGCTGCCACGCTCTGAGTTGACCAGCCTTATAATCCTTGCCAACTTTCGTCGCGTCGTTTGTGCCCTCGGCCATGTACCGCCTTGCCAGTCGCTGCTCGAACGCGCGGTGGCGAAAGTGTAAGAGCTGCGCCGCTGGGTCGGCCACGTAGTGCCACGGCTGTTCGAGCGCGATCTCGTGCACGAAACCAACCTGCTGCACGCGCACGGCACTGCGACGCACGATGCACTTCTGAAGCGGTGGATAGTATGCCTGCTTCATCTGCATGGTCTCGTTCAACAGCGGCGAAGCGTGACGGGTGCTCAGCATCACACCGCCCTGCATGAGCACGCCGCCCACAGGTCGTGGCAGCGCTCGAAGCCACATGGGCAGCGTCGGCACACCGGTGGAGACGAGGAACTCGTCCGCGTCAATGAAGGCGATGAATTCCGCGCTCACAGTTTGAGCGGCGTGTTCAATCATCGCAAGCTGCTGAGGAAACAAAGTAGGCGTCCTCGTGCAGAAGTGCTCGTAAGGCGGCTGCGGTGCCGCAAGACGCTTGAACAGACGGTTGCGCAAACAAAAGCGTGCCGGAACCACCGACGCGTTGGGCCACGGTTTGAGTGCGTCTGTCGTCAGCACGTGGACTGCTCCACCGAACGGCGCCACCGCGTCGCCGAGGCTGTCCGTGCTGCCGTCGTCGTACAGTGCAAACTGCTGGACGCCCAGGCGCGGCAGCATGTGGTACTCCAGCCATTCCGCGAGAAAGGGGGCCTCGTTCTGTATTACGGCCGCGATTGCCAGCGTTACCGCTGATGATGCGGCCCGTCGTTCTTTACGTGGCATTCTCTGCCTCACGATATATATACAACGCGAATCGTAACACTACGTTAGCGGTCGAGTCTGCAAGCGCGAAGCCGGCGCGTGCGGTGCGCGCCGTCAGTTTGACGGGTCGAGAGCGGCGTCGACGGACGCAAAGCGCAGCACGCTGCCGTAGAGGAACCCGCCGAGGTACAGTTTGGCGCTGAGGCTGAGTCCGATGTACCACAGCTCCGTCTTCCACCACTCGCGTGGGCTGACGAACATGTAGCGCCACCTGCGCGCACGCAACCGACGGATGGCGCGGTGGAGTGTGTGTGTGTGTGTGTGTGCGTGCGTGCAGCACACTGCACAAATGTGAACGTCGAGAAGATGACAAAGGTGCCAAAAACCGCGGGGACGACAAAGTCGGGGATCTTGTCCCAGACACTTGCGTTCTCAACTTTTACGTCGTTTAAGGAGTCGGTGAAGCTTCGCAGCATGATCGTCCACGCCGCCAGATACGGAGAGATCCCCAGTACGTGCGGCAGCATCCGTCGCACGTATGCCTTCTTCCGTTCCCAGCGATACACGCTCAGAGTGCACCGGTCAAATTCCTGAAGGGGTATCACCGTGGCATTATTCGTGAAGCAGCCAACTCGAACCAAGACCCTCCGAATCCAGAACTTGTATTTTGTTCGTATATTGCGATTGTTCTGCTCCAAGGTGAGAATTGCCTTCCACGCACCTTCCGTGCGCATCGGGTCGTTTGCCCATCTTCTGTGTGTTGCCACTTCACAACCGATCTCGTGACGGCCTTTATCGCTGAGCAGAGCTCGCGGGCACGTTTCCAGTTCGACATTTACACTTGCGCCCCACTCGGTCAGCAGGCCAAACATCTGGGTGCACCACATGAGCATGTACAGGCTCGCAAGAGTATTCTGGTCGCGTATCCCGAGCAGCGTGGCAATGCACAACATCATTAGACTGGCGGAAAAGCTGTACTCCATCCATCTCCACGGCGAAAAGGCCTTGTTCATGAGGTCCCAGTACATCCACGAAAGTCCGCTGCAGTTTCCAACAATGAACGCGCCCAGGTGAAAGATCGCCGAGATTCCAAAGAACCACGCCGTCGCTTGGTCGAATTGGAATGAATTTTTATTGTCGACTGGCAAGAGGTCGTAGCCCTGCGCGCGCGCCGACGTCCAGTTTGACCGGATCCTGAAGATGGTGATGGCCATGTTTTCAGGCACGCAGTCTTCGTTGCCCTGCCACTGCGATCCGCACGCCGTGAAGCACGCAAACGCACAGCACGCGTGCACAACGAATGCAATTGCATTCGCTGTATTGATCAGATTCTTTGGAGGGTGGGGCTCTTTCTCTGATGCTGCCTCTCGTCCCGCTTTTGTCGACACAGAAAAGTATGCGGGCGTATGCGTCCTGGCGAGATCAAGGTGCATGGCCATGGACTCGATGTTGCGTTTGCGTTCCACAAGACGCGCACGCGCTCTGGGCCGCACCGTACATTTAGCGGGGAGGGCGCGACAACCAACAGCATTGCAATCATACGTCGCGCGCCAGGCGCCCCGCTATGCAAACACTTGGCGCAACGCGTGCTTGTGACGAGACGCAGAGACGCGCGTGCCGGGGGTGTGTGCATAGCATCGCAGCGTGCGCGCAAGAAAGACGCCGCGCCGGTAGGTTGCAGAGATGGCGCCGACGGAAGAAAACGACGCCTCTGTTTTGCACGAGTCTCCGCGCGGCAAGAAATCAAAAGAGAGAAGGAAGGTCTCGCAACTGCAAGATGCGGTGGATGGGACGAACTCGCCTGGCGGCGTGCTAAATCAGAGTGATTCGGAGCAGGAGGAGGAGGGCGGGCTAGCAAACATGGTACCTCGCGATGCTACTCCGGATGACGAGTTGAACTTTGAGAAGACTGTGCGTACAAAGAAGCGTAAAAAGGCAAGCGTGCAGTCAGATGAACCCATTGATGCGCAAGATGACAACGACAACGGTAACAATGGAGAGGGACCGCCGCGTGCGGGCAACGCACGCGAGCGCAGCAGTGCAAGCCGGAAGGCGTATCGGGCGGCGGCAGCAGAGAATGGTTATGTGACCAGCGATGAAAGCGCAAGCTGCGCGGCCGTTCTCAACCCATGCTTAAGCATCAGAGACGTCAGCAGGCTGGTGCGTGGACACGGCTTTGAACCGGATCATACATCGTACAGCATTGCTGAAGCACAACAGCGCATCGCGCTTCTATACGAACAGGTTCCGCGAGCGGCATTGAAGGGCATACAGATAGAGGCGGAACCAATGCTTCGTTTGATCGTCGAAATTGCACATGCAAACGCGTACCACCGGGGCGTGCAATCCATCACAGAAAACGACGCGCGGAGGGCTATCCAATCGTTCAACCATGTTTATGAATACTTCGATCCGCAGCCATCGGCGGGGCTGTTGCGTTTTGCAAAGGCTGCTAGAAAGACGTCGACCAAGGCTGAAGGTAAGCAACGGGGATCAAATTCGAAGCAGATTATGAAATCCAAGAAGGTGTCTTCGGACAGAAAGGTGCTGGAACCGGATGATGACGCGGGACAGGAATTCATTGCGGAGTATCTCAAGGATGACAAAGCTAAGAGGGCAAAGGAGGCAAAGCAGAATCGCACGATCGTGGATGCGTACAACAAGGAAACAAAGGCGAACTACGAGAGGAAGGGGAAGAAAGTTCCGGACGGTCTGCTCAAGAAGCCGTACAAGTGAGGAACAAACGACGAGAGAATGAGGTGTGGGGAGACGGCGCCTGCTGGGAGCGCGGCGTCGCACAGCGCTAGAGAGGGCGAAGAAGAGGGTGAGAGGGCGCGCGAGTAGCGTGGGTGCGTTCGAATAAAACAGCACGTGTGCGTATCTGACCAGAAGTAGGAGGATATAGACGCCGACTGCAAATAATTATAAATGGCGTGGTTGAAAAACAAACGCATTTCGACGCTGTTAGAAGCGCACGGCGTCGACGACAGTGCGTGTTCCAAACGCGGCCCGCTTGATGATTTGACGTTTGCATTTTTTCTAGAGGCGCATGACGACCTCCGTCCCGCGTCGAGCCTTTGCGACGCATCAGAAAAGTTCATCACCCTATTCAGCCCTGGAGAATGCGCGATCGTGCACTGCGAAATTCTTGTGCCGCCTTCGTCTGCACCATGCGACGGCAAGACAAACTTTGCGACGTACATTGGGCAAACGGCGCAGTGGCAGCAAGCACAGAGCGGCGTCGACTACTATCTCGTTGCGAACGGCGCGCGGTGGCGCGCTGTGCCAATTCTTTCAGCCAACATAGCCAACGAATGTCGCAGACAGGCTGATGCGAACGTCGGATCGCGCTACAGCGTCACGCGCTACCTGACAAGTGCGCGACCGTTGCGTGGCCTTGCTTGGATGCTGAACGATTCTGCTTGCGCTCCGGGGCATTGCGCGACCATCACCGCGCGCGTGCTCAAAGGCACGGGCGCAAACGCCTTTCTGCCAAGACATTCTGCTTGGTACTGCCCCGCGACACTGTATGATGCGTTAAACAATGCGATGGTCGCGCAGGTCGCAGCCGCGCGCGCGACGGGCCAAGGCGCCGTGACGGACCCGGAGTGCGAAAGCACGATAAGGACGCTCACGCAAGGCGAGCTCTCTTACGAGGCCGTGCGCGCCCTTGGCGACAAACGGTGCACCTCGGCCGTGGAGGCCTTGAGCGCTCGCGCGTTCGACATTGCCACCGACCGCGCGACGTCGCGCCTCGTGCAGATGCAGCTCGCGCAGGTGCTGCTGCGCTGGACGCTGCTGCGCAGCCAGGACTAGAAATGACGGTGGTTAGAGTGTTTACGCGGTTAGATATTTGTGTCAAATGCCTTAATGCACCGTAGCAGATTAAACTGGACTAAATAGGGTGCCGTGTTTGTGTCACGTTCGTACACTTGTACAAAACACCTCCCTCTCACGAACCCGGCTGCGAAGGCGGCGGCGCCCGCAGTGTCCTAGGCAGAGCATCTTGCATCGCAGCCAGCTCGCCAATCGCCAGCGCGATGTCCACGAGCGTGGCGTTGATGTCGAGACGTGCCGCCCTGAACCATTTTGGAAAAAAAGGCTCAAGGTCTACCACCACGTCGTCGCTTGTGCCGCGCGCGGCGCGCCCGTGCGCTTGGTGTAATGCGCGAAAGGCAGGCGTGGCGACATTGAAAGGCGGCGGGCTGGCCACGCTTGCGCTCCCCTCCGCCGTCGCGTGCTTTACGTAAGTCAAACGCGCCGGCCACGTGAACCCGTGCGCGTCGGCTCCGTTCTTATTTTCTACCGTGATGCTCGCATGCGCTAAGAGCGGCGCGCTGGCGTGCGGCGTGCTGTTTTGGAGGGCGTGCACTGCGACGGCCAGAATCACGCAAAATAGTGCCATCATAACGCACATCACAACCACAAACGCGATGATCAGCCTCTTCAAAACACCGCGCTGAGACGGTAACTTTGGAAGGTCGCGGGTCATCATATTGTCACCGCCCTGTTCGACTGAAGGCATCATGTGCACTGTACGATTGTCGGCCGCGCAGTCCGACGCGTGGATCGGAAGCCCGTAGTACGTGCGTGGTCGGAGCGACATGCGGCAAACCGCGGAGCGCGGTGCAAAGCTGCACAACGACGCGTGATTCGTAAGACGCGCGCTAGCGCGGTGCGCATTTAGGCCTTGTTGCAACGGACAGAATGGACGCCACAAACCCCGTTAAAAAGTTCATACCTGTAGAAGCCGCGAGTTGCTCATGCCCTTCGAGTTTGCGCGGGAGACGACGGCGCCACTCGCAGGCCTCGGATCTGAACGCCGGTCGCTCACTCAGAATTGGGCGTTGCCACGAAGCTACGCGGCGGCACCTGTTGGTCGCGGCCGGCGCGTGTCTGAGGACCGTCCACGATTTCCAAGCCCGCACGGCGCGCGGCGGCTGCCCGTTTTCGTCGGCACGCACCAGGATTGCGGCGGCGACGCGGAACAAAAGTCGCTACTCGGCCGCGAGCAAAGCGCCTGCGAGAGTAGAGGCGTGACGTACGTTCCATACGTGTTCACGGCGTGCTGCACCTTCCTGTGTGCAATCATCATGTTGAGCATCGGGTTTGCCGCGTATGAGCTCGACAAGTTGCTTTCTAACGATTCGATGCCCGAGATCGACGAGCTCGTCAATCACACAGTGCAGATCCTTGCAAACGCAGACGCGGCGTCGGCATACATTCGCACGACCACCCAGTCAGGCCAGATCATATCCGACACGGCGCTGCCGCAAGTGCTCCACGCGTTGAACGCGAGCCAGGCAATTGTCGCCCGGCTCGAGCAGATCGCTGCGCATCCCGTCGTGCAGCTCAGCTTGGGTGGGTGAAAGTAGACGAGGCCTGCGTACTGCGTGTCTTAAAAATGTTAGAGATTGTGTTTGCGGCGTTGCCTTACGCAGCTCTCGGGCGAAGCCAGCCCAATCACCTTTCGCCACGTGCAAAAGAAATCGTTGTTCGCGTCGCCAAACCAGCCCTCGCGCCCGCGCCGGTACGATTTCTTAGCCATGGACACGTGCGACATCATTTCTTCCGAGGTGACGGATAGCATGAAATGCCCCATCTGCTTTGAGGTGAAAGCGAAGAACGTCCTCTTTTGCATGTCCAGTCACAGCGTATGCCACGACTGCGCCGAAGCACTCCTTGCCCGTTCTGGCAGCTCGGCCCCGTGTCCAGAGTGCAGAGATCCGTGCATCAAGCGAAGTGGCAAACCATGGATGCCAGATCGCACTGCGAATTACAACTTTTCGAACGGCCACTTCAAGTGCAAAAACAGCAGCAGGGGATGCGAAGCAACGTTTATCGGGGGCGTGGCAGCAATGGAGCACCACGAGGTGTGCATGTACGAGGAGGTTGTCTGTACAAGGTACGGCAAGGCGTTGAACTGCCCATGGCGAGGGCCGCGCAAAGATAGGGACGCACACGAGGCGTGTTACGAGCAGCATCAGTGTCTGCTGCTCCCCGCATTTGCAATGGTGATTGAGAATCAAGTTAGGCTGGAGAGGCGCCAGGAGATCAATGTTTCAGAATCCAAGGAGCGCGACGACTGGTTGAAGCGGAATGTGGATCGGATGTACGAGCTTGCATACCAGAGCGAGTCGCGTGTGCAAACCGCGTGTACGAGTTTGCAAGGCCAACTTGGGGACGCCTTGAGTCAAATTAAGGACATGGCTGACAAGTCTTTGAAATGCAATGAGAATATGCAGGAACGTCTTGCTGCACAGGTGAAGAAGCCGCGCACCGGAGACTCTGAACGGACGGTGCGTAGAGATCGCCAGAAAGCGAAGGATGCGGAAGCAAGAGCAGGACTGGCCGAAACAAGACAAGCAACACTCACGCTTGCGCTCGAGAGCGCGGACGACGAAATTCAATTTCTGCGAGACCGGAATGAAGAGCTAGAAGCCGATGTAAACCATGCCCTAGGAATCTGTTAAATTTCATGGTGTACACAAGAGCTACGACTCCACCTTGGCCGTCGCTGACCCCCGCCCTTTAGCATGTGTAACAAACGGCTGGGGGTCCACGAGCGTCCACGAGCGTAGCGTTGCAATGTCCTTAGAAGTGCAGCCCTCCCTGCGAGCGAGCTGCCTCTGCCCGAGCTCTGAAGGTTGGAAGACGTAAGTGGTGTGCGTTTAGTCTAGAGTGTGAGATGGTTGTAGTTGTGCTACAACCCCACTCCTATTCCACCCTAAGCAAAACAGCGCCAAACATGCACATGACCCAGACGCCGTGTTTGGTCCATTGAAACAACCGCGGTGCCTGCTGCTCCAATCCTTCGACTGGCCGGAACGACGTCCTGCCTTTGTCGCCCATCCTGTCAAACTCCCACATAAAAGGATGGGATTCGAGCGCTGGCGCTCGCCTGCAGCGAAACAGCATACTTCGATCGTACACGAGAAAGTACCTTCCGCAGGGAGAGAACTCAATCGAAAATCTGAGCTCTGGCTTTTTGATGTACTCAATTGCATTTTGAAAAGCAATCGCATGCATCTCCCACCGCTGGCCCCAGTGTACCCAAGAGCGCCATTCCACAAACGAGTCATGTTTCCGGAGGTCTTCGCTCAGACAAACAAACACCTCTCGTTTTTTGGTGCAGAAACATACGCAGACCACAAGGTCGTGAGATGGAGAAATTGCAGAGGCCAGGCAAATGCCTGGGTGAGTATGCGGTGGCGCACTTTCATCTTCATCTTCAAGCGTGTGCACGCAAGGGTGCCTCTCCTGAAAACCCACTCGCCCACGCTGTCCATGAGTCACAATCGCCACTGCCCGCTGCCCAAGCTGATCGATGCTAAGCGTCAGAATACGACCGAGGCATGGGCCTTCCTCCCTTATGATACTCACATTCCCATTGCTAAAACAGTGGTAGTATGCAAGCACGTAGTGGTCTTTCTGTGAGCCATTCCAGTATCTGCCGCCCGATGGGTGTATGCACGCAGTGCTCCACGCAACAACAAGCACCGCCATGTCTGCATCTGCATCTGCTTTCCATGCAACACATTGTGGAAAAAGACAGGCCGCGCCGAGAAGCGCTTTGTATTCAGAAAGCTGCTCTGGTCCAAGGTGCGCCACGACTCCACTCGCATCAGAGTTGACAGCATCGGGAAACCACACGCTGGCCTCGCGAGAAGCAGCTATTGTTGCGACCATCCGTCCACACGGAGACGCCGCCATGTACCACGGATACGTGATATCACAGCCTGAAGCATTCGTGATCGTCCATCTGTGCGTCTCTACAATGCCTCCATCTTCTTTGCACTCAAACCGGCGAATAAGATCATCTTCGTCGATGGTGCGGGTGTGCATGTACGCAACGGGCGCGGCTTGAGAAGCAGAGAGAAGATCCACGCGATTTGCCACAGGCAGTATGCTGCTCCGCATGCCGCCTTTTGTTGGCATATGCTTTCGCACATCGCTGCGGTTGCGCTTACAACAGCGGTCTGGACAATGCAATGCCAATCTTTCAATGGATGTACGAATGAGTTCCAGCTGCAACGTGCACACCGCCTCTTGCTGAGCGTGCTGCGTGTATGCGCGCGCACCGTCGCCGCCGCGTAAGGCAAGCGGCACGAGGCGCGTCTTGTACCTCGCGCTCATTTCACGCCGCAGCGCAGTGGCCATCGTCTGAAACACACGAAGCGTGCCGTGGCATGTCAAAACCAACGCGCGCAGACTGCGTTGCGTTCGACGCCAGAAGTGGCGCACCGTCTCAAAGCCTGAAGGCCCCGTCGCCTGTTGCATGCTTGCCACCACCTCGAAGATGTGTAGCACCAACTCGTCGCTCAGATCGTTGAGTCTCATGCTTCCGCGCGACTATGCCCTACCGGCGCGGCTATGCTGCGGCGGCACAGCAACCACACGACCCGCTAAATGCGTCTGCGCAAACAAACAGCACGCCACTACTACTACTAATACAATCGAACGTCCTGGCCAACTTGAGATCAAAATGGTGTATGGCGTTCGTTCCCGCAAGCTAGAATTTGAGACGGACATTGTAAACGAGGTGGTGGAGCGCAAGGGTGCTCGAATCAAGCAACGCTATGAAGAGCAGACGGCATTGGGCGGCAAGATTGACAAGGAAATGGG
>Ga0302126_10002478_pt1 | contig 10545 bp, 5 predicted proteins | sample CB4_20m_MG_FD_203108 | JGI IMG/M metagenome (GOLD analysis project Ga0302126, IMG submission 203108) | Marine microbial communities from Western Arctic Ocean, Canada - CB4_20m | ecosystem: Environmental > Aquatic > Marine > Oceanic | place: Canada: Western Arctic Ocean | collected 2017-09-24 | reverse complement strand
AGCATCGTCCATGCCTTCAGCGAAGCGTCGGCTCAGATGATAGCGCCCGAAGATTCAGTATTGGCCTATGATATCGAGCGATTTCGATTCTTTTCCCAAGGCTACCTCTATCGCTATTCAGATGAGGCTAACGTAGTCGGAGACTTACGCTACGCAATGTTCCCCGATTCGATCAAGCCGCTTTGGGGTATCCGTATGAATCCAGTGACTCCGGAAGTTCACGTATCGATGGAATATTTCCGGGACCCCTCACAACGGGGGTTTGATCGCCTGTGGCGTATGATCCGAGGCGAATCAGTTGATCCACTTGATTAAAGGATCTACTCCAAACTTTAGTTAGGTTCCCATACCCTAACCCAGTCTATGTAGAAGGTATTTATTTCTGGATCGGTCAACTGGGCTTTTGTTGGCCACCCCTTCCAAGGTCCCCAAAGAACTTCGCGGTCGAAAATCATGCGTTTCAGTGAAGAAAATATCTTAGGATCGATTTCTGGTATGCTATTCAAATCATGGCCATAGATCTCTTGGTCGTTGTAGAAAATTTTTGTCTCTGCTTCGTCCCATAAAAATCCCAGTATAAAGAACTCTTCGCTTAGTTTCTTGGGAGCCAGATACTTCATTTTTTCAAATTCTGGAGTCTTTGGAGGAGGATTGTGGTAATGTATGGCAGATCCAATTTCATAGGGAGTACGAGCAAGCCAATCACTTTTTATAGACAGTGTGTGTGCTCCCATACTTTCAGTAATGTCAAACTCAGTCCCCCCTCCTATCAGCCAAAAAGAAGAGCTAAGCGCAATTTCAGAGATTTTAATTCTAGCCTCGTAATACCCTGCGCTGGCTATTTCGTTTCGTGACTCCACGGCAGCAGCTCCGATGGCTTTAAGGCCTAAATCTTGCAAGTTGTTATAGAAAGGCTGAGAAGAAAGCTTCTTCGCATCCCATTTTTCACCATAATCAGCGGGTGACCATGTGTTAATATCAATCTTTCTTTGATAACCAGTTAGGGCGTGATCGATGGTAGAGTAAACCTCTTCAAGGAACTGTTCGTCCTTGATACTCGACTTTAGCTGTAGGCAGCCATCTTTAACGCTCACATTGCTTGGAGTAAATTCTGCCCCTCGACCTTTCCAATTTTTCATGTGTGGACGCCACTTGTTTAGATTCAGCTTAGTGCCACCGAATTCATCGGAAAGCTCTGGCACAAGAGTATAGCCGGATCGATCGATCAGGGGTTTGTTGTAGCCGTCATCAAGTCGCGGAGTAATGCGAGGATTGGTAATATCATCCCCGTAAAGAAATACTATCTTTCCGATGCAAAAGAAGGTAATGAATACCATTGTCAGTTTTCGAAACATGCGCTTTATTATTTCTAGAATATTAATTAAACGACCACAACTATGGATTTAATGACCAAAACCTTCCTCATCATCGGGGGAATGTTAATTATCACTACAATTGCTGCGCGATTTAACAAAGCTTTAGAAACGAAAACTGAGGCAACAATAGCTATTGGTGGATCTTTTTTGACTCTATTTATCTGCTTTATATTAGCAGATCAATACCCGATTAATTTATGGGCCTGTGCGGCATTTTCTGGCTTCACAGGTTGGATTCTAGGACCTGCGGTCGGTAATATTGGGTATGCAATTAAGTTTAACAAATTTGGTGAAAGTAAAGGGGTTAAAGTAAAAGAAGTCTCCAATGAACCAGAATCTTTTAAAGATAGAATAACTGGCGCGAATGCGCTCAAGCACACGGAATTTTATTTCGATACAGACGATGAGGAAATTCACTACTTCAAAAGTGATTCTCCGGAAATGCTCGCACTCAGAGAAGAATTTGATGCGACTATCTTAGCTCACGGTCCCTACTGCCAGGAGTGGCAAAATCTGCTTTTACAAGCTACACTCGCTACTTGCGTGGCGGTCTTATCCACTGCAGCTATTGTCGCATTTAGTAGTAATGACTTTGGCTTTCTAGGACCCTTCCTGTTCATCGCCCTGATTGCGCTCATTATCTGTGAATTGTTCAATGCCTTTCTGTTTAAGACGAAACGATCCCGCCGGCTTAAGACCTATGCAGGCATCGTTATTTTCACGCTTTATTTAATTTATGATTTTAGCATATTGGAAAAAAGAATCGCGGATGGCGATGAATCTTGGGGTACTGCTGTGCAAATCGCAGTCAATATCTACCTCGATATAATAAACCTCTTCCTCTACATATTGCAGGCTTTGGCTGAAAGTAATTGATTACTATTTCGGTCCTTAAAAGTAACGAGAAAAGGCTAGCTTAGCCATACCCCTTTACTCTCCCCTTAAACAGAAACGCAAAGGGCTTGTAGGGACTCCTAGGTCGACATCCTTGTGCAAGGACGGGGTATCTAAAGTGGCGGAGAGGGAGGGATTCGAACCCTCGGTGGAGTTACCCCCACACATCCTTTCCAGGGATGCACAATCGGCCACTCTGTCACCTCTCCTTTGAACTTGATCTAGCGTAATGGTGCGGGTAGACGGAATCGAACCGACGACCTCTGCGTGGAAGGCAGATATTTTACCTCTAAACTATACCTATACAAGTTTTTTGTCTAACAATTTGCCTATTCGTTGCGCCATACACCATGAGGCAACGCAAGAAAAAGACTAAGATATACTGCACGGACAACCTGTTCGTCTACGATACAGAAAATGTAACATTTTCAATTGAGGGGATAATCGACGGAAAACGAATACGCCAAAGAGCCAAGACCTTAGACGAGGCGAAGTTGAAGTGTCATGTATTCGAAGAAGCGAAACAGGATGTGAATGTTGCACGGACTACCTTAGACCAGAAGCAACTCAGAGACGCTGAAAGGGTCTTTGATATTCTACCGGATGGGATCAGCCTAGACCAAGCAGTTGAGACATTTCTATGCAGTTATAGTGCTATACGCACTGATATCGAGGATGCTGTTTGGGAGTTCATCAGGACAAAGGAGAACAGTGCTAAGAAGACATATGAGCAGACGAAGAGCATTTTGATGCGATTCGCCCGCTGGGCTGAGGGTAAGTCTCTGGAATCAATCACAAGTGACGACGCTGCTGACTTTCTCAAGACGGTCCCAGTTGGTTCATATAATCACTTTCTGCGCTATGGAAAAAGCTTATACCTGTGGGCCATCAGAAATCGTTTAGTCTCAGGCAACCCGTTTGCCCTGATTCGCCCCTTGGTGCGTCAGCATGCAGAGGCCGGTGTTCTCTCATGTGACGAAGTGGAGGCCCTTCTGTGTGCATCTCGCAGCTTCCACGGAGGCGAACTTACTGCTTATACTGCGATTACATTATTCGCCGGCTTACGGCCGGATTCTGAGATGCGTCACCTGACTTGGGAGGCTATTAATTTGGAGGATGCTGAGATTAGAGTTACGATGGGTAAGACACGCATCCCCAGGACAGTAAGGATCTCGGAGAACCTCGTCGAGTGGTTGAAAATATGCGATCGAAGCCAGCCGATCTATCCAGTTAGCTTTCGAGGCAAATGGGGAACTATTCGTAATGCTGCCGGCTTCAAGGGTGGGGCATCTAGTTCCAAAGCTAAGAAGGCAGCTGAGGCTGATTTAAAATCATGGGTAAAGGATTACACTAGGCATTCAGCAATTAGCTACAGAGTTAGACAGACAGGTGATATCCATAAAACTGCCACATGGGCGGGGAACTCTCCCCGCATCATTAATAGCCACTACCTCGGATTGGTTACTGGATCCGAGGCAAAGCGTTACTGGAATATCAGGCCAGAGCATCTGGACACAGTTATCCTTAAAACTAGTAAGGTATCCCTTCCTTAAGGATACCATGCCTTAGGGATTACTTCTTAAGGCATTTGTATTACGTAATAAATATATTTTTTTTGTAGAAAAAAATTATATATCCTTAAGGGATACATAACATCCCATAACGACCATTACCTTAAGGAATACTAAAGAATCACAGAAATAGGATATCTTAAGGCACAGCTTCGCCATTGGGCGAACCAACATGAGACTACTTCTAAGCTCGATAATGAACTGAAGGGACAAGGTATTAACGATCAATTTATCCTTAACCTCATGGCTATTTTCTACGCTGCCCTTCATACTATTCAGGGGCAGCAACCTTTATTCGGGGAGTAAACCGGCATTCCTGCCAGCTGGCTGGACTCAGCCGAACACCGTCATAGATTTAAGTCATATCAATGGCTAATTGTGGTACCGTGACGTCCGTCATTTAAGGATTTGCACCAAGACTTTACTGAGTTTTATATAACGATATTATAGCATACTTTTCAAGTAAAAAGTGGTCTTTTGCTCACCTATTTTAGTGCTCAGTAAGCTGAGATTAAATCACCTTTTTCTTGTGCTAGGTGGAGTAGAAATGATGCCACAGGAAACCCTTTGAGTAATTACTTTTTCCTCTTGGGCCCAATATATCCGAACCGACAAATGCCTCCCCAGCCAACAGCATCCCTAAGATACCCCGTCCTTGCACAAGGATTCTGACCTAGGAGTCCCTACAAGCCCTTTGCGTTTCTATTTAAGGGGAGAGTAAAGGGGTATGCTTTGGTGAGCGTAGGAAGAGAAATAAGTGCGATTCTTTGTTCCTTTGGTTCCTAGTAGTTACGGAGCTAGATATTCTAGTTGATCGGAGGGTAAATATTTCATTAGCTGTGGGTATGAGACTTAAAACCCTACTCATATTACCCTTACTTGTAGCATCCTTGCAGGCTGCTTCGGTGGCTGACCTTACATTTAACCTGAACGGTGACTACACTGAGTATAGCGTGATTAATTGCCTAGAGACTGCTAGCGGCTCTTTAGACATTCCCAGTACCTACAGCGGTCTGCCAGTAACCTCGATTGGATCTGGGACCTTCTCTGGCTGCAGTAGCCTAAGCAGCATTACCATCCCAGACAGCGTGACCTCGATTGGATCTTACGCATTCGATCACTGCTCTAGTCTTACCAATATCACGATTCCCAACAGTGTGACCTCGATTGGAGATGAGGCATTCTATAACTGCTCTAGCCTGACCAGCATTACCATCCCCGACGGTGTGACCTCGATTGGACCTATGGCTTTCGATAACTGCACTAGCCTGACTAGTATAATCATTCCCGACAGCGTGACCTCGATTGAGAGTGGTGCGTTCCAAGGATGCTCTAGTCTAACAAGCATTGCGATCCCCAACAGCGTAACCTCGATTGAGAGTGATGCATTCCAAAGCTGCACTAGCCTAAGCAGCATAACAATTCCTGACAACGTCACCTCAATTGGAGATTATACATTCAATAGCTGCACTAGTCTTACCAGTATTACTATACCCGATGGCGTGACCTCGATTGGAAGTGCTGCATTCAGAGGCTGCTCTGGTCTGACCAGCATTACGATTCCAGACAGCGTGACTTCGATTGGGGAATATGCATTCCAAAGCTGCCCTAATCTAACCAGTGTTACATTTGAAGGAGACGCTCCAACTTTTGGAGCAGATGTATTTTATTATAGTGATTCAGTAACAATAAACTACGATTCAAATTACAGCGGCTGGAGTAACAACGTAGCTGGCAGACCAGCAGCTCAAACTAATACATTTACCTTTTACCCAAACGGTAACGGCACTGAATACACTGTGACTAATTGCGATCCATCCGCTAGCGGATCTTTAGACATCCCCAGCACTTACAATAGCTTACCTGTGACTTCGATTGGAGATTATGCATTCCAAAGCTGCACTAGTCTTACCAGCATAACAATTCCTGACAACGTCACCTCAATTGGAGATTATGCATTCAATAGCTGCACTAGTCTTACCAGCATAACAATTCCTGACAACGTCACCTCAATTGGAGATTATGCATTCTATGGCTGCGTTGGGCTAACTTCAATTACCTTCGAAGGACCCCCACCTGCATTTCAAATAGGCACTTTAACTAGCACAGGTTCTGAGCCGATTCTTTATTATAAAGCATTCCCTCAGATGTATAGCGTCTATAAGGAGACATACAACCTGCCTCTGGTTTATCTAGGGCCTCCTACAATCAATGTGCAACCTCAAGGGGCTATTGCTTCCATTGGTGAAGCAGTTAATTTATCGGTCTCAGCAACTGATGTCGAAAGCTCACAATTAAGCTATCAGTGGATGAGAAACGGTGTTGATCTTGCCGAAGAGACCGCCTCCGCTTTATCGATTACCTCAATTACATCAACAGACGGTGGCAGCTATCAAGTTAAAGTATCAAACACTGCAGGCACTACGACGAGCGAGGCAGCTTCTTTGACTCTACTTGCTTCCGATCTGTACACGCAGCAGCAATTCGACACAGCCCTTTCATCAGGCTTCGCCCTTGGCGTCATTACAGTCCAAGAAAATGCAGCTAATTATGGCTTAGTCGCAGAAGAAAATATTGAGGATGGAAGGGCTGGATCCTCATCAATTCAAGTGACCAACGGAACAGCCACACTACAGCTACAAATTGAAAGAAGCGAGGACCTGAACAATTGGACGAGTCACCAAGACGACCTAATTTCCGTACCTCTTCAGTTAAATGGAGATAGCCAATTCTTTCGCTTCAAGATGACGGAAGATATTCCAACGGTTGTGATTGGACCATCAGATCCAAACGTATTAATACCAGAGCCTGATAGTGATGGGGACGGTTTTTACGATTATGAGGACGCATTTCCATTCGATGCTAGTGAACACAACGATTCAGATGGAGATGGATTCGGCGATAACTCAGATGCATTTCCATATGATTCGCTTGAAGAGGTTGACTCTGATGGGGATGGTGTAGGAGACAATTCTGATTTATATCCGTTTAACCCGAATTTTTCGCAACACACTTACAATATTAATGGTGATTTAGTCGTATTCTCAAACACGGTTGCTAATGGGGCAAGCTTTAGCAATACTAGTTTAGAATTTCGTAACTACGAAGAAGAAGAGGTTTCCTTAAATTCTTTGGATATTGATAATTGCACGATTTTTTTCAACGGCCTGTGGTCTCAATACAGAGGTGAATTCAAAAATTCTAACATCACTATTGGAGATGGCGTTGCTTTGTATGGAGATTTAACAAATTCTACAATTCACGTAATTGGAGATGAAGTCTCCACTTATGCGAACGGCTATGGCGATAACGTTTCAGTGCATTTGTCCTCTGCATTTGGTGGTGCCCAATTTAATTTAACAAATTCAAATGTTTCTGCCTATATTTACGGAAATTACTTTAGTGGCACTTATGAGGACTCTACTGTCGAACTCCGATTTAATGCGGATGATCTGGGCTATCTCTATGATTATAATACTGTAAATGCAACGTTCATCAATTCCACAATTACAGGTGACTTTGCTGAAGTAAAAATAGAGGGAGATTTTAGAAATTCGGATTTATCGGGAATCACTAATGCAAGTTTGGCAAATTGGAACGGGGCTACATTAATTAATACAACCTTACCAAGCGACTTAGATCCAGCTTGGATAGAGAGCCAAGGAGCGATTATTAATTCCAACTGAAAATCCTAAGTGATAAAAGTTCTTCCGATTCAAGATGACGGAGTAATTTTTTAGAAGGCACTTGATGTATATAACATCATCAAGTGACCAGCCAAGCGAACCCCCGCCCCGTCCTTGCACAAGGATTCTAACCTAGGAGTCCCTACAAGCCCTTTGCGTTTCTATTTAAGGGGAGAGTAAAGGGGTATGCTTTGGTGAGCGTAGGAAGAGAAATAAGTGCGATTCTTTGTTCCTTTAGTTCCTAGCATTTACAGAGTCTATAGTTTCTAGTTGATCGTGGTTTAAATATTTCATTAGCTCTGGGTATGAAACTCAAGTGCCTACTCATATTCCCATTTTTTGTAGCTTCCTTACAGGCAGTAGTAGGTGTATCAGGGGGCTTCGTTTACACTGGAATTAGTGGCGGCCTAGGTAATTATGAGTATTTAGGAGTAATTGATGAAGCTGGCACAAGCACTGTTACGGACCAAATTCTTTGGAGTAGCGCATCCAATGGTCAAAAGTCGGCATTATTCACAATCGGAGAGGGTTTAGTACTGACTGGTATTTCTGCTAGCGTACCTAATAACCAAGCTGCTTATAATCCTCAATCTGGAACTTTTATTTTTGGTAGTTATGATAATAGTGGATCGACCACTTCATTATGGCAAATTGGTGACGATACTCCTTCGGTTGGACCAGGGGACTATTCTTTACAGTGGTTTGTTCCAGCTAAAGGTCAGGGTGGTAGTAATACCGGTTACGGCATTGCTAGCTTTAGTATAACTGTTGATTATGGTTATTTCGATCCTCTCACCTTCAGCCTGAACGGTGACAGCACTGAGTATAGTGTGTTAGATTGCCGAACAACAGCCATCGGATCCTTAGATATTCCCAGTACCTACAATGGCTTACCAGTCACCTCGATTGGAAATAGTGCATTACAAGATTGTATCAACATAACCAATGTCACCATTCCTGATAGCGTGACCTTGATTGAGGAAGATGCTTTTAATAGCTGCTCCAGTCTTACTAGTATCATAATAGGCAATTCAGTAATTTTAATTGGCGAAGAAGCCTTCGAAGATTGCAGTAATTTAAGCTCTGTAAATATTCCAGATAGTGTGATTACGATTGGAGAGGAAGCTTTTGAAAACTGTGACAATTTAACAAATGTGAATATTGGAAATAGTGTAAGCTCCATAGGGAATTTAGCTTTTGCTGGAAGCGGATTAACTAGCATTGTTATTCCCGACAGCGTCACCTCGATAGCAACTAGTACATTCTATGGCTGCTCTAATCTCGCTAGCATTACCATTCCCAACAGCGTGACCTCGATTGGAAGTTCCGCATTCGAAGAATGCGCTTCCCTAACTAGCATTGCCATCCCTGACAGTGTAACATCTATTGGCGAAAGCGCTTTCTATCTATGCGTGTCCCTGACTAGTATTGCCATCCCCGACAGTGTGACATCGATTGGAGCTTGCGCATTCGGTTACTGCGAATCCCTGACCAGTATCACCATCCCTGACAGTGTGACATCGATTGAGCAACAAGCTTTCGAGGGCTGCGAATCCCTGACTAGTATTGTTATCCCCGACAGTGTGACCTCGATTGGATCTTACGCATTCGAATACTGCTCTAGTCTTACCAATATCACGATTCCCAACAGTGTGACCTCGATTGGTAATGATGCATTCAATAGCTGCTCGGACCTCACTAGCATTACCATTCCCGACAGCGTGACATCAATTGGAGACGGTACATTTAGTTACTGCAACAGTCTAGCTAGCGTTACATTTGAAGGAGACGCTCCGACATTTGGAACGAATGTATTTAGAGAGAGTAACTCGGCTACAATTTATTATGATACTAATTACAGTGGCTGGTTTAATTTGACAATCAATGATGGTACAGTTGCAGGCAGACCAGCAGTTCGATCTAACACTCTCACATTTACCCTGAACAGTGAAGGCACTGAGTATAGTTTGACTGGATCATATTTCACAGATAGCACTATAGATATTCCCAGCACTTATAATGGCTTACCCGTCACCTCGATTGGAGATTATGCTTTCTCAGTCTGCACTGGCCTTACCAGTATAACAATCCCCAACAGCGTGACCTCGATTGGAAATGAGGCTTTCTATGAATGCAGTAGCCTGATCAGCATTACGATTCCCGACAGCGTGACCTCGATTGGAGATTATGCATTCCGAGACTGCTATAGCCTTACTAGTGTCACCATGTCTGACAGCGTGGCATTCATTGGAAATAGTATATTCGATAACTGCTTTTCTCTAACCAGTATTACACTTCCCTATAACTTTGCCCATATACTCTCTCTGAACGCAATTCCTACATATACTTTTGGTGCTATTGTCGATACGCTAAAAGATAATCCCGACTTTATCGGGGCAGTGGCACAGGCGATGTTGGCAGCTGAAAATAATTCGGGATTTGCTACCAAAGAAGAATTACCGCTAGTCGAGCAAGCAGGCATCAATCAAGTCTTAGCTAATCCCACGAATTACGACCTAGCGACACCAGCTGAAGTGGCAAGTTCACGCACTGAAGGCCAACAAGACGTAATCAGTTCTCCCTCAGACTACGACCTAGTGGCTGCAGAAGGTGTCTTTGATATGCGGGTATCTCAACCAGGCATTAGCACTAATGGGGATAAGGCATCGATGAACTTTACGATTCAGTCCTCAAACGACCTTGAGGAGTGGAATAACGAGGAAACCATTCGACGTGAATATAGTATGCCTTCGGATAAGAATTTTATGCGAGTCAGCGTAGGTCCTCAGCTAGAACCAGAACCCTTACTTGCGATCGCTACGGATACATATGGAGATAAATTAGTCTACGATGAGTCTAATAACCTATATGTTAATGATGAAAATACCCCCTTGATGAGAGACGGAGTAAATTTAAGGACAGATACCTACTCTCAGTCTGGCTGGAACTTTTATGCGGTTGAATCAACTGAATCTGGGTATATTTGTATCTTAAAAAATAATACACAAATTATTGCGT
>Ga0302126_10002477_pt1 | contig 10550 bp, 7 predicted proteins | sample CB4_20m_MG_FD_203108 | JGI IMG/M metagenome (GOLD analysis project Ga0302126, IMG submission 203108) | Marine microbial communities from Western Arctic Ocean, Canada - CB4_20m | ecosystem: Environmental > Aquatic > Marine > Oceanic | place: Canada: Western Arctic Ocean | collected 2017-09-24 | reverse complement strand
CCCGCACGCATAAAACAATCGCAAACGAAAGAGAATGGAATTCTCAAACCGCTGCACAAAAAATGGCAAAAAGAAAATTCTAATCGATCGCCTTAACCGCTCGGCCACGTCTGCCTAAAACATCTTCGCAGACGGCAGGATTTGAACCTACGCACGTATTACGTAATCGATGGCTATATATATAGCTATTTTTGCAATTTAGCAAAGACTACGTTGGAGTAGGGTTTAAGACAAAATTTAATATTTATATTTATACTTATATATATATGAATTCATTAAACAAAACGCGCATTTTAATCAATCGATCATCGTTCAATATCAAAGGCGTAATAAGTACACGCGTCGCACTGAGCGAAAAATACTCACCGTTATCAGCAGGCAGGGTCGGCGAAGAGAGATTTATAATTGTGGCAAAGATAGTGCTACTCTATATCAGTGCGCTTGATTTTCTAATTTTTAGTCTTGTATGCTCGCACAAGGAGATGCTAAATGCTAAACGCTGCACTTTTTAAAGTGCCACGTACCGGCACGCATCTCTTTTCTACATCACTAACTTACACCGTACTGATTACTACTGACTAATAATTGCTTCATCGATGTCTTCTAAATCGTCTTCCGTGTTAGAGTTCAAGGTCAGTGGAATGTCGTGCGAGCGATGCGTGCGTTGGGTCACTGATACCGTTGAACAAGTGAACGCACTATTCGACCGAGATCCGTTAGTGGCAGTGATATCGCGAGTTGAGATTACTTTAGTGAAGCTTAAGAAGAAGAAGGAGAAGAAGAGGGAGAATAGTAATAATACTAATCTGAATAATGATGCGAATATTCATTACGGTAACATGACTGTAATCGTTGTGAATGAGAACAATAGTAATAATAATAATAATAATAATAATAATAATATCAAAGATGATTTAGTGGTAAAAGTGAGTGAGGAGATCATTAAAGCGCTCGATAGGAAAGGGTATGGATGTGAACGAAAAAAAATAGGATCGTCATCAAATAATGGCGATGATGATGATGAGAGAGATTATGAGGAACGGTTGTTAGTAGTGGAACAATCGTCATCATCATCACAGACTATGAACACACCGGTAAGAAACGTGAAGACGTCGACGTCGAGAACAAAGACGAGGACGTATCATTTCAACGTCGAAGGGATGACGTGCGCTTCGTGCGTTTCCGCAGTTGAAAACGCGATTAAATCGATTAATAAAAATGATAACGAAGGAAGAATTGAATCGTTTTCGGTTAATTTGTTGAGCGAATCAGCGACCGTCGTCGTTTTTGATTCAGTCGACGATGTGTTATCTCCAGAACGAATCGCGGAGGAAATATCCGATTTTGGTTTCGAAACCACTGTGTCGAAACCGGACGCGATGCGATTTTCAGTCACTGGGATGGTTTGTCAATCATGCCCACCGAGGATTGAAAACGCAATTTTGAGTCGTTTTAAAAACGACATATTGACAGTATCAGCGTCAGAGTTGTTGGAGAAAGTAGTCGTCGAGATGAAACCTGGAGCGAACGCAGTAGGCGCTCGAGACGTTCTTTATTTCATTCAAAGTTTAGGATACGGATGCGAGATTTCGGACAATAATAATAATAACAATAACAACAAGGATTCTTCACGACAAGAGAGTAAATTAAAACTAGTCGAGAGAAAGTATAAGAAGCAATTCTTAGTATCGGTCCCGTTGGCGTTACCTTTGCTTTTGATCATGATCGTGTTCGATCCAATCGATGAAACCAAAACTTTCTTCATGCAAAACGTGTTTAAGAACATTCCCTTGATGTGGGTCATATCATGGATTTTGGCAACACCGGCACAGTTCGTTTTAGGCTATCAGTTCTACGCGAGAGCTTTTTCTGCTTTTAAGCATAAAACGGCTACGATGGATACGCTCATTGCGATGGGTACTTCGGCGGCGTACTTTTACTCCGTTTACGTCGTTTTGAAAAACGCATTCATGAAACAGGATATGGATGATCGTGATGAGCATGGTGGAAACATGGACCATAACTCGATGTCAACAACCACCACCACCACAACAAATGAATCAAACAAGAACCATCACGACGCGATCTTTTTCGAAACATCCACGGTATTAATCTCGTTCGTTTTATTGGGCAAGTGGCTCGAAGCGAGAGCAAAAGGTAAAGCTTCGGAAGCTATACAAAAGCTCGTTTCTTTAGCGCCTAATACTGCAATCATATGCGAAGTCGCGAAGAAAGAATCAACAAATGTAGAAGAAGAAGTAATAATAGATATAGTTAGCGAAACCGAGATTCAATCGAATTTGTTACAACGCGGAGACGTCGTAAAAGTACTCCCTGGACATGCGTTTCCAGTCGATGGAACAATTTTGAGCGGTGAAACGTCTGTAGATGAGTCCGCGATCACTGGCGAATCCTTACCAGTTCCGAAAACGAAAAACTCTCAAGTCATCGCCGGTACCACGAATACGTTTGGAACCGTTTTCGTTACGGCTACGAACGTTGGCGCCGAGCGCGCGTTGAATAAAATCGTGCGCTTAGTCGAAGACGCGCAAACATCCAAAGCACCGATTCAAGCTAGAGCGGATAAAATTTCCGCTATATTCGTCCCGTGCGTGGTCATTTTAGCGTTTTTGTCTTTTATTTTTTGGCTCATTGCAGTGAAAGCGACTGATTCGGTTCCGAAATCATGGACGGAGGAGGAGGGAGAGTTTGTATTTTGTTTCGTGTTTTTCGTGACCGTTCTAGTCATCGCGTGTCCATGCGCTTTAGGTTTAGCAACGCCAACTGCCGTAATGGTTGGAACAGGAGTTGGTGCAAAGATGGGTATTTTGATTAAAGGCGGACAGCCGTTGGAAATCGCGCACGACGTTACGGTTGTATGTTTCGATAAAACCGGGACGTTGACGCTCGGGAAGCCGACCGTTATCGAAATCGTTTGTTCTTCAAAAGATCACGACGAAGGTACGTTACTGAAAATTGCAGCCGTCGCAGAAAAGAGCTCGGAACACCCACTTGGTAAAGCGATCGTTTCGTACGTTGAAAAAGAACGAAAGATTGATTTTTCAGATTTATCGATTTCGAATTTCTCAGCCGTTCCCGGACGAGGTCTCGAATGCATGTTGAACTTCAATCATAGTAATAATAATAATGATAATAATAATAATAACAATAATCGAGCAGCAAAGAAATTGCGCGTAGGGAATCCAGACTTCATTCTTGGAAACGCGTCTGTTTCTTCTTCTACAAATGATTACTTTTTGAGTAGTAGTAAGAGTAGTATAAGCGCGTGCGAAGAAAAAGGGCGCACGGTTGTTTGCGTCGAGTTAGATCGAGTTTTCCTTGGATTCATTGCGTTGGCCGATAGGCCCAGACCAGAAGCAAAGCAGGCACTGAAAGCTTTGAAAGCTCGAAATATTGAAATTGCGATGATTTCCGGCGATAATAAATCCGTCTGTGAAACAATAGCGCGTCAAATTGGTAGCATTGATTACGTTTTTTCGCAATGTTTACCTCGCGATAAAGTCGCGCGCGTGAAAGAGTTGCAACTGCGAGAACGGAAAAATGTAAATAAAAAGAAGAAGAACAACGTCGTCGCGTTCGTTGGCGATGGTGTAAACGACGCGCCGGCTATGACGCGCGCGGATATTGGCATCGCAGTCGGCGCTGGGACCGATATCGCGATGGAAGCCGCCGGCATCGTGTTAGTAAAATCGAACATTTTCGATGTCGTACACGCGCTCGATTTATCTCGAGCGACGTTTCGTAGGATTGAAATGAACCTGTTCTTTTCATTAGGCTATAACGCGCTCGGTATTCCAATAGCTGCTGGGTTATTATATCCATTCATAAAAGTGCGTTTACCGCCCGAAGTCGCCGGTTTAGCTATGGCAATGAGTTCCGTATCCGTGGTTACTTCGAGTTTGTTATTGAAGCGCTTTAAACCGATGATTATTACTGAAGACGGTGAAGAGGTCAAAGTAGAAAGTAACGCAGTAGAATTAGATATACTCTAGTAGTTTCGCATAAGTCAAATAAAAATAAAATACACACATAATTCAACAACACCGTTCGACTATGAGTAAATCGCCCCTACTATCGCGCGCGATCCTAATCTCATCGTTAACATACACCGTATCGAACCAGCCTTTCCCAAACGGCGGTATCGGCACCTCGAACCCACTCGCAAACGTAAACCTCGCCTTTGTAAACTCAAACCTCACCCTTTCCTCGTTCTCGCTATACTCGATCACTGAATCCACTACAAACGCATTCCCGTTTCTAAACTCAACCGCGTTCGATAACGTCTTTTTCTCGACGTCGATGGTCTGATACGCGACCGACGCCGCGAAGTTCTCTAAAAGAAACAAAGTCTCTCTCTCACTCGTCCAAAGAAGCTTCCACTTCGCGTTATTACGCAGCAAACGATCGCTCGTCCTCCTCTTCTTCCTCTTCTCGGATATTAAAATCTCTGCTATTACCATCTCTATCTTTTCGCGCTTATTTGATTTTATGCCCCTATTATCTTCGTTCACAATCGCTAACAACGTCTTAACTTCGTCCACTACTGCGTCTTCTCCTTCACTGCTATTCCTCCTCCTACTGCTGCTACTACTACTGCGACTCGTTCGAAGCGGACGACGATGCTCGAACGACGAATTATTTCTAGCGCTTTGCTGCATCGAAGTGTTCGTTTTCCCCATCGCCGTCGGTATCATCCTCTCTCGCGCAGTCTGCGTAAACATTTTTATTTCGAAGTTTTAGATATAAAAGTTGTAAAGTTCTGATTTCGTAATTTGCACTTTTGAAGTGTTTGGAGCGCTTTCGGAGAAGTGCCTCTGTGTCATATCTAGAACGCGCTCTCTGCAGTAATAAATCAATCAAAAATCAGAACATATCCAAAGGAATAAGTAAAGATAGCGATCGGTTTTTTTATTCGATCGAGTATACATTTTATTTAAGCTCGTGTACGTATTGATTTAAGTTCAGTGAATATTTTTGTATCTAAAAGTCTACGTTTTGAGAATACCTTTTCATTGAGAGCTCTCGATGCGTCGAACGACGAAAGCGGTTGGGACAAAGAGCGCTGCTGTCACTGATAACGACGAACGAGAACCGTACATAGGCACGAATTACGATAAAACGAGGAAGATTTATTTGAAAGATGTGATGGCCGAGAGACACGAATTCGTACTAAAGTACTCGGAAACATTTTTACGATTCGTGAAGCGTAGGAAAATGATATCTAGGTCGGAAGATTTGAGCTTGTTCTTAGTGTTTTTGGAATGTTTTGCGTTCGTGGTTATACCGGCGATTTCGATGATCGCGTGCAGGACGAGTAAAGTATCGATAGTGTTAACGTGGTTCGTTCTCACGAGAGTTTTTTATTTCCAACGGTTCATGTTAGCGTTACATTATCACTCGCATAGGAAGATATTTCCGAGAGGGATTATCGGGCGAATCGCGAACGCAGTACCTACGTTGATTATAGCACCAATGTTTGGGATTCCTAGTGGGATATATTGGTTTCATCATTGCGCGATGCATCACGTGCATGGGAATAGGAAAGGGATGGATTTGAGCTCGACAGAGAACTATCAAAGGGATTCTTTTAATGCGTTTGTAAAGTATTGGTTGCGATTCGCGTTGTTTGCGCCAATCGAATTGCCTATTAACATTCGAAAATATAGAGGTTTGAAAGATGGTTTCATGTGCTTCATGTGTTCATTAGTGACGTTTTCGTTTTATTTGTATTTGCGCTGGAACGTCTCTAGAGTCTGCGCGAATTGGATATTAGCGTATCCATACATTTTAGCGACGTTAGCTTTAATGTTCGGGAACTGGTCGCAGCACGTTTTCGTATGTCCTTTAAATCCTAGGAATGATTTCAAGAGTACGTATACTTGCATTAATTCGTTTGAAAATCAAAAAACGTTCGACGACGGCTATCACGTACAACATCACCTCGATTCTCGATTACATTGGACAAAATTCGCTGTTAATTTTAGCACAAAGCAAAGTTTAGAAAAGCATGCGAAAGAGGATGCATTAGTTTTCGATGGCTTACATTTTTTCGACGTCGGATTATGCGTCATGTTAGGAAGGTTTAGCTATTTAGCAGAGCGATTAGTGGTTTTAGACGCACAGAAAAAGAAACGAACGAAAGAGGAAATAATTGAAGAACTAAGGCGCAGGTGCGAGCCTGTTCGATTTTAGTATATGATGATTATGATGAATATGATTTATTTGTTTACTTATTTACACAGACGACGATGATAATCGTCGCTTAAATCTATATTGCAACCCAATCGTGCCTCCATTTTTCCAGAAATATGTGTCAACAGTCGCGAGCGACATCGACAATTTTAAAACCCTCCCGTTCGAAAGGATTTCTAGTTTTTCCAGCGTCTCTTCGTCCATTTTCAACTTATCACCGACGTATTTCTTCACTTTACTCATGGTCAAAACACGCGGCGCGTTGACAGGTTTCGTTTTTATTGCGTTCACGTCGTAATCATGAAAATCGTGAATTGAATCTTCGCAAGGAGTCACAGTGAAAGAAGATTTTGCCGAAGCAACCGCTGGGGTAAGTCCTAAAGCGCAGTCTAACGCCCACTTTGGAACATTAGCAGCCATCTCCGGTTTTGAAATATCTAACGGCGTGAATTTCGAAAACTCCAATGGAACCGATTCTGCATTTCCCGAAGAAAACCGAAGTCTCGGTTGAGAGTTATTGAACTTAAAAGCTCTGAAGCTGTTCGGACGCTCTGCATCATCCATCGATTCACGACCGCCCTCGCTGACGGCTCCCTTATTCTGAGCGTCATATTCTTCCGATGAAGACGACGACGACGACGATAAATCGCGATCTGTTCCCGAGTCATCTTCAACACGCTTTTTTTGTCTTTGCTTTTCAGCCTCTTCCTCTTTTTGTTTTGCTTTTTTGCGTTTTTGCAAAGCTTCTTTTTTTGCGCCGCTCAATTTTTTTCTATCCAAAGTATCCAAGTGAATTCCAACGAGCAATGCTTTAACCATCTCAAATCCTAAGTTCAGTTTAGCGTCACTGCCGGCGGAAGAGTCGCCTAGATCTGTCGCGTACGCTTCCGCCTTGGCGAAAGACGATGGGGCTAATGAAATTTCCACCGATCCTTCGCGATGGGATATGCTAAACCACTTCGGTACGGCGCACGGCTCGTTAATCTCTGCGTCGTTCAAAACGTCTTCAAACGTGCGTCTTCTACTTCCAGACGATGGAAATGTTTTTTGTAAACCTTCTGAGACGTGCCAAACGGAAATAGTACCGGAATCATCTTCGGTTAAAATACGCATTCGGTCGTGGAGTTCCGCCGTTCTGACGACAGCCGAGGCGGATGGTATTATTCCACTAGGTGTCGCATGCGATGGACTCCTTTTTTCTGGACTATTAGTATTTCCGTGTTGTTGCAGAAATCTCTTATGCCCTGGACTGTTTTTCGCTTTTGCGTTCGTGTGAAAACCTTGCGAAGCTGGCGAGGACGGATGTAATAATTTTGCCGGGCTACCCACAGTGAACCAATCATCAGACTTGCTTATGCTCGTTGACAGCAGCTGGTTATTATTACTATAACTATTATTATTACTATTGTTATTATGTTGTTGTTTCTGTCGATCACGGCCGCTGTTATTACTCGGGATCACATCAATTCTCCATCGTCGAACATCTTTACCAGTCGTACAAACCCAAGCCTCGGAAGCGTTTGCGCTCCAATCGATGCACAAATCCAAAACACCGTTTTTACCACTACTATTGCTCGTCTCTCTGCACAAAATTGCAGATTTACGAGCTTTAATATCTGTAATGCATATTTCTCCCTTTGCGCCTCCAGAGTAGAATCTCGTAAAGTTTGCGTTTCCAGAGACTGACCAGCATCCACCTTCGTGCGCTCCAGCGAAGACGTCTGATTGACGTCCCGACGATATATCCCACACGCGTATGGTACCATCAGACGAAGCCGTTATTGCAATTTTACCGTCATCATTAATGCACACACTACGCACGATATCGGTGTGTCCTTTAAGCTTTGAAACTTTGCGTTTACTACGCACGTCCCAAACGCGCAACGCTAATTCAGTGCCGCCGGAGACGATTAAATTCGCATCTTTTGCAATACCGACGCAATAGATTGACGCTTTAGCGCCTTTCAGTGAATAATCGTCGATATTATTATAATTTCTATCACTATTATTATTATTATTCGACCATTTTTGCTTCAACGTTTCTACGTCCCAGGCAAAGAGCTGGCCGCCGAGTCCTCCGCTCGCTAAAATCGAGCCATCTCTATTTGTCGCGAGCGACATGACGTAATCATCGTGCGCGCGCATCGCACCTAGAGCGCACGAAGCGTCGCTAATACCACCCGTATACGAAGCATTAACATCATCGTCTACAGAACTATTACTACTACTACTATATGATCCCGAAGGTGACCATAACCGCACGGTTTTATCGCTCCCAGCCGAGGCGACTAAATTCCTCCCATTCGCGCTCGGCACGTGTTTAACATCATTCACCCACCCTCGATGTCCAACGAACAAAGCGACTTGCACGCTCTCGTCTCCAACGTCCTCGCTCTTGCTCGTTCTTGCGCTAACGTCCCATAACCTCACGCTCGCGTCTCTTCCCGCAGTGGCTAACAAAACCTTCTTCTTAGTAGTAGTAGTAGTAGTATTCTCATCCTCATTACTATCGGTTCTAATACCGAAGAATCCATCGTCGTAACTCAAATCTAATGCATTCACGCCTCCAACGTGTCTTTCCTCGAACTCAGCCTTCGGCAACGCGTACGCGATCGGTCTCCGTTGCCTTTGCTGTTCGCGTAAGAAATACTCTTGTTGGTTACCGTTGTTATTAGTCGTCGTACTCGTCGCGCCGTGCCCGTAACTCCCCGCACCGAAGAAATGCATATCGCGCCGTTCGATTCTTGCAACTCTCTCTCTCTCTCTCTCTCTCTCTCTCTTCTTACTTAAAACAAGTGGCAAATGTTATAAAACAGCGTCCAAAACAACACGAACGAAGCGAATCCGGCGCTCGCGCCACTACTAAACACGCTGAACGAATCCTCAACGAACAACTTCGGTTCCCTTTCACAGCTCACGACTAAGATTAACGAACCGCAGACGACGGTGGTCGCCGCGAACCAAAGTAAGCCGATTAAGTCCGTGCAGCCGATGATGCCGCACGCGGCACCGGAGACTATCGCGAGAAACGTAAACCTGTTCTGTGCCGAAACTAAGTTGTTCTGGATCGCTCGTTGCGAGTTCACTAAGTACTTCTCCTCTCGTTGCAATTGTTCGTTTTCGCTCGCGGTTTTGCTCGAGTCGTTCGTTTTATTGCGTGGCATGTGCACGGCCTCGTGCGAGTTCGAGTTGGTAATCGTCTTCTTCTTCTTCTTCGTCTTCTTTATCGAAACTCGGAGTCGCAAACTCTGATGGTCTTTGCGCTCTCTTTTGAGGCTTTGAAAGTCTTCTCTGGCGACCGGGACGATTTCAATAGAAGGGTCAAACTTCGGTCAAAAATGGGCAGTAGAGGGGTACTTTTGGGTCATATAGGGGTCAAACTTCGGTCAAAAAATGAGCAATGGAGGGGTACTTTTTCGGTCAAAGAAGGGTCAAACTTCGTTTAAAAATGAATAATATCAGAAGGGGTACTTTTTCGCTCATACAGGGGTCAAACTTGGGTCAAAAAATGAGCAGTAGAGGGGTACTTTTTCGGTCAAAAAATGAGCAGTAGAGGGGTACTTTTTCGGTCAAAAATGAGCAGTAGAGGGGTACTTTTTCGGTCACAGAGGACAGAACAGTCCACAAAAACTCGGTCTGCAAAAACACGCGGCAGAACGAAAATGCAGTTCTCGACCGCGCCTCAGGCGACTAATCAACAAGTGATCTCGTTAATCGAGCGATTGCACCAGAATAAAACAAAATGCGCGCTTACTTTCGCCGGTGGTTGTTTCCAAGCGATCAATTGGATCTTGCAAGTCCCGAACGCGTCGAACACCGTGCTCTCAATAAGTGCACCTTATGCAAGGGAATGCGTTTTGGAAGAATCGGGACTTTTCGTGAACGCTAGCGGTCATCGTAATGTAAGCAGTAATACTAATTATAATAGTACGATGTCGAGCATGTTTTGTTCGCAGGAGTGCTCGAAAGATTTAGCGCGCGTGGCGTACAGACGCGCGGTTGAATTGAACTATAAACGAGAACTTTACGGTAACGAGAACGGTTCGAAGACTGACGAGGAAGCGAAGACGGCGAGAGATTTGATCGGCGTAGGAGCATCGTGTGCGTTCGTGAGCGATAAAAAGAAAAAGGGCGAACACAGAGTGTTTGTGAGCGTACATTCGAGGTTTGGCACGAAGACGAGGAAGGTTACGATGGATAAGGAGAGTGGTCGTAAGCGCGAGGACGAGGATAGAATAGCGAGCGAGCTAGTCGTGAGAGCGGTATGCGAAGAGAGTTTTAGAAGACATGATAGTAATAGAGAAGAAGAAAACGAAAACGAATGTGGTTATGATGAT
>Ga0302126_10002471_pt1 | contig 10561 bp, 6 predicted proteins | sample CB4_20m_MG_FD_203108 | JGI IMG/M metagenome (GOLD analysis project Ga0302126, IMG submission 203108) | Marine microbial communities from Western Arctic Ocean, Canada - CB4_20m | ecosystem: Environmental > Aquatic > Marine > Oceanic | place: Canada: Western Arctic Ocean | collected 2017-09-24 | reverse complement strand
TGTCCTATTCCGTGCGTAGGTAATCCTAAATGATCGAGATACACCTCGTACTTACAACCTTCATCTTCTTTAAGTTCTTCTCGTAATTGTTCTATGTTCATTGTTGTAAGTTCCTATATAAACCTTGTCTTGATTCTGGTATTGATCTTCCAGCAATAGCTTGATCTTTTGGATTAATGCCTAAAGCTGCTCCAACTCCAGGTTGAGTTATGTCGATGCCACCAATAGATGTGTTTATTGATGGTGGTTGGACATTAATAGATGGAGCTTGAACATTAATATTATTTGTCCTTTGAGCTAAAGGTGTTGGAAACATGCCACCACTTTCAGGTTCTGTTCTTGAGGGCAGTATAGCTTGTTGAGCTGATTGTCTAGTGACTCTGGCTACATTCTCTAAAGTATTTAAGCCAGAGTTAACAGCTTGTGTCACAGTAGCATTAACACTATCTAATCGGTTTGCTCCACCTTTTTGCATATTAATATATGTTTTTAAATTTTCTGGCTTTGAGCCAATCTTATTCATAATTTTAAATCTAGCATTATCCCAAAACTTTTTAATAGGACTTGATGTATATGCAGCCGCAGCAACGCTACCCTCTTTGCCAACATCTCCTAAAAACTCTATGTCTTTAGCAAATTCTTTTAAAATTTTTGTATTACCTTTACCTAATATTTGATCTAAAACTCTAGGCTCATAACCATCAATTAATTTTATTAACTTACTTGCCGCAGCTTGATTAGAAAATATTTCTCCATCCACAGCATTAAGTATATCATCTACAACTAAGCCTCTTAATTTATCCATAGCACCACCACTAGGATCTGTTTTTTCAAAGAAATCAACTATTTTTTTAACTTCTGATGGGCTTGCACCTCGTTTAGTTATTTGACCAACAGCCTCCTCTGGAAGCAATTTACCATTATTAAGATTTCTAATAACATTTATACTATCAACTTCTGCAAAAGCTTTTTTAGCTTGTAACAAATTATCTAATGAACTAACTAAAGGCTCATTGTCGCCAATATTTTTAATTTTACTAAGAAAAGCTGCGTCTAGTTTATCAGGACCAGACATAGCTATTTGTTCAGATAATTGTTGTACCTTTGTCCAATCTTTACCAAAAAGAATTTTACCTGTAGAGCTTTCTCCAGATCCTAAAGAATCAATATGAGATTTAAATCTATGACCACTAAACTTACCTGTAGCATCTCCAAATTTACTTATACCAGTTGCATCAATCCCATCTTCTAAAAATCTACGAGCTAATTGACCCCTAATGTCTTCGGCTGCGTCTGCACCAACAGTTTTAAATAATTGTTTAAGTCTCTGTGGAGAATTAGATTTAACTACTCTGTCATAAAATTGGTCTAATTCAAATTTACCTTTAGTTCCGAAGCCACCATCTTCTTTACTTAAATTTTTAATACTTCTTATTAATCCAAATTGAGATAAATCCTCAAAATCTTTCATAGCTTCTTTGTAATAATTCATAGAACTCGTTCTAAGTTTACTAGCTTCTGTAAGAGTTCTTTTTTCTGCAGCAGTCATTCCTGCTCTTGATATATCTGATAAATTAGTTGCTTCTAAAGAGTTGTCTAATGATTTTATAACGTCATTTATTTCTGGTAAAAACTCCCTTCTTAACAGAGCGTTTTCATTAAATAAAGCATCATTTAATTGTTTTCTTGCTATAGCTATTTGTCTAAAAGATGCAGTTTCACCTAGTTCTTCAATATACTTTACAGCTTTAGCTGTGCCTTCTGTAAAAGCCTCTCTTGATCCTGCTGTACCCATTAAATTGTTTACTGAATTTTTTATATCACCAGTTTTTAAAATAGAAGCCGTTTGACCTGTGCCACTATCACCAATTCTAATTGTAGATAGCAAGTCATCAACTTTACCAAATCTCATAGAGGTTTCTGATTGCATGGCAGAAAAAGATTTATTTATTTTTAGTAACAATTGTTCGTTAATGTCAATGCCATTAACTGTTGCTTTTTCGATGTAATCTATACTTTCTTTTACAGCTTTAATACTTGCATCTGCTGCTTCTTCTTCTAATTGTTTTAAAGATTTATACGCTTGACTAGTTACATCAGAAAACGCTTGCCCAGCTTCTTCTTTACCAACAGCACCTAAATTAGTTCTTAAAGTATCAGCTTTGTCTAATATTTTACCTAAATTAATATCCATACGAGTTGTATCTTTACCAACATTTTCTGCAAATTTTTGTTGAAAAGATATAATGCCAGGAGCGCCTAATCTTTCTAAACTAGGAAGATAGTCGTCATTAACCAATCTTTCGCCTCTTATTAATGCGTCATCATTAATTTGAGTTAATTTAGTGCTTTTACCTGCTAGGTTACTTGCACCACCTACAATAGCTCTACCTGCTTTAAATATTAAAGCTCCACCAAGCTCAAATGTTCCAGCTATAGCGGCTTCAGTTAAAGCATCTTTAGTTACTTCTCCAAAACTTTGCTGTTGTATTCCTAATAAACTTTCAATACCTTCTTCTAAATATTGACCTGCCGCAGCTCCAGCCGCAGCACCAAATGCAGAAGTTATAATTCCTGGGGCTGTAAGAACAGCACCTATAACAGCACCTGCTGTCTCTGGTATTAATCCAGCTAAATCAGCAACGTCTCCGAAAGAAAATCCTTCATCTTCTAATATAATGTTTTTATCAGAGATATTTTCCATACCCCTTACTCTTTGACCCTCTGGAGTTAACGCAAGACGGCCATAAGAATCTTTTGTATATCCACCTACACCAACTTGGTCTCTAAGTATTTTTTCTTGCTCTCCGTCTGTTTCTCCAAAAGAAACTTTTGCACGAAGACCAGAATCAGCACCTGTTTCGTAGTCAAAGCCTTCATCAAATTTAGAAGCAAACTTTTCTCCAGCTCCCTCTATGCTTTTCATTTGACCTAATTGTTCTGTTGGAGAAACAATTTGCATTATTCTTTCTCTTTCAGTTTCTGTAGGAGTTTCTCCAGATATTTGAAATTCTTTTATTCCATCACTAGTGTCTACTTTTATAATAGCCATTATTGATCCGATACTTGATAAACGCCTTGTTCATTTACTTCTGAAGATAAACTTTTTTTCTTAAAGTTAGGATCTTTTCTTCCTGAATATCTATTTAATGTAGACAATCCTTGCCTAACATCTTTTTTTCCTTCAACAACAATTAATTCATAGACTTCTTGTAAAGCAAGTCTTAATGCAGCAGGAGAACTTGTTTTCTCTAATTTACCAACTATAACTTGAACTCTATCTCTATCAGAATCTGATATAGTTTTTCCAGCTTCTCCTAAAATTTTAGGTGCATTTTTAGCTGCAACTGAATTTAAAATATATAAAACTTGATCTTTATCTGTTGCTTTTTGATCTGATAAACCAAATGCTTGAGCAAATCCTTTTATATCGTCTGCAACTTGCCCTCCAAAATTAAGTTTACCATCACTACTAATTTTAAATGCTTTTCCTAATTGATCTGATACCTTATTTAATCCAGTATCCATTCTTTTAAATCTACCATAGTAATCATCATATTTTTCAGGATTAAAGAAACCTTGTTTTGGTTTGTCAGGTCCTTTATAATTTCCATTAAGCCTTTGCACTGGAATTTTAAAATCATCTCCAGCACCATTAAACAAAGATATGTCTTCATACTTTGTTAAATATTTTTCACCCCACTCTGGAGTTTTTATAGTGGCTGCTAAAACTTTTTCATAAGTGGAATTAGGAACAATTTCATATTGTTCGTTAAATTCTTTATTATTAGTTAAGTTATTTAACTCATATGAATTTAACATTGAGAATTGACCTTTATCAAGATTAGAAGCAATTCCTTTAAGTCCACCTTTTTTTCCTTTAGGAACTATGTAATAGTTCTTTCTATTCATAGCAGCATTTTTGTCTTCTTTAGTTTTACCTAAAGCGTACTCTCCAGCTTTTGCACGAACAGCTTTAGATTCAGCAACAGCTTTTCTAAAGTCAGGCATTGCAGCTTCACCCGCCTCACCAGTAGCAGTTAATATCTTACTTATATCAAAGCCTTTACCTGCTCTATTCTGCATTAGAGCTAATCCAAAAGACATTAGAGCTTGTTTTGTATCAGGCTCTCCTGATATATCTAAACCTGTTGCATCACCAAATTCTTTTATATATTCATCGTATTTTTGTGGCTTAACACCTGGTCTTGCTTGTGCAAGAAACTCGCTTAATGCACCAACTGTAGCTTTTTTAGCATTTGTATCAGCACCTTCAACTGATCCATCAGTAGCTCCTGTTGAGCCTGCTAAATCTGCGTCAAAATCACTATCAAAACTTGTGTTAACGATACCATCTGCTGTGCTTTTATTATTTGCGATTGTTTCATTTATTTTGTCTTGAATTGTCAATCCCTCTGGGAATTGAGTATCAACAAGTCTTTCTTGGCCTTGACCACCGTCTAAAGTATCAAATGCGTCATACAATCCTTTTGGAACTATTGGATTGCCTTGTAGGTCAGGTTTTCCTAAATTAGTCTGATTTGTTGGCAATCCAAATACTTCACCAGCCATATTGGAAGCTATTTTTTGTGCGTCTTGCTGTCTTTCATTATCACCTTTTTGTCTCATATATTCGCCAAGTCCACTAAAAACTCCAGGAACATTTGCAGCAACGTCAGATACTACTTTAATAGGACGGAAAACATTTCTTAAAAGTTCGTCAGTGTATGTTCCTTTAGCACCTAAAGATAATAAATTGTTAGCGTTACCTCCGTAAAATTCATCATCTGTATAGGCTTGAGTATTATCTCCTATTAATTCACCTAATCCTTTTCTTTTGTCTGCCCCAACTATTTTGTCAACTAAACCTGGAGCGACACTCATTATGCCTTGAGGTAATCTTGCCATGTCTAACTTCCTCCAGAAGAAGAAGCACCACTAAACGGTGCGATCTGTGACAATGTTGTGTAAGCACCTATACCTTGTAAGAAAGGATTAGCCGAAGGTGTTGTTGCTTGCGTAAACGTAGATGGAATACTTGCACTTGGCATTCCTTGTAACAAGTTCTGACCTAATTGCAATCTTGTATAAGGCTCTTGAGCTGCTTGCATTTGGTTTTGTCTCTGTGCATCTAATTGAGATTGTTGTTGTTGCTGTCTCATTGCACCTAACTGACTTAATTGTGATACATCTGCTTGACCTTGTGCTTGTTGTAGCCTTCCAATGTCTGATGTTGTACCAGCTAATGTACCAAATTGTTGACCAATATTTCCTTGTCTGCCAGCAACTGTACTATATTGATTTCCTATGTTGCCTAATGTATTACCTAATTGACCTACACCAGTACCTAATGTTCCAGCAGTTTGGCCTAAAGAACCGTATCTAGCACCTAAATCTCCAGATGCTTGGCCAAGGCCAGCTTGTAACTTAGCGGCATTTTGTGAACCCGCTAATGCTTGTGAATAATTAGAGGAAAGAAGTTTAGCTAATGTATCTGACTTAACTTGTTGTAAGTTTTTGTCTGTTTCTGCTCTCTGCACACCCTCACGGCTACCACCAAAAGCACCAGCTTGTATAGCTTTAGCAGCATTGCCTTGTCTTTGAATGTCAGCTTGTCTGTCAAGTTGTGACATAGTTGAATCAATAACATTCTGTTGATACGGATTCATAAATTGAGATATACCCTGTGAAGGGTCAGCTAAGTTAGACGCTTGTTGTAAATAATCAGAACCAGCACCAATAGCTTGTCTGCCAGAAGCAAGATCGCCTAATCCACCTCTTGTTATACCTTCAGCACCAGTAACCATTGCGTCTGCACGACCAAGTGGATCAAGGCTAGATTGTAAAGTACCTAATCCAGCCATTAATGCTTGTTGTCCAGCTAATGATTGATCTCTTGCTCCTTCAATAAATGGTCTATAAGAACCAGACAATTGTTCGCCTAAATTAATTGCATCAGTACGCAATGGATCCATTCCAGCCATTTGGTAATCTGGTAATCCTAACGGAGAATCTAGTAATCCTGGCGTTGTTTGTGTATCACCATCAAATTCACCGAAGCCAGTTTGCAACATACGTTTTTGCAACCCTTCCAGAAAGGGAGGTAATCGTTGTATATTTTCATAGGTTTGAGTTGCCATTATGCCCTAGCCTCCAAATTATTCATCATATTATAGGCTTTTTTGATACCTTCTCTTTGGTTTCCGTCACCTAATCCTTTTACTGCATCTTTTGTCAAAACAAATTCACCTGCCATAAGCATAGCAGGAACGTCATCTTTACGTCCAGAACCTTCGCTTGGATCTATTCCACCATTTCTGCGAGGAAAACCCATTTCTCCTCCCATATTAGCATATGTTATACCACCCATTTTACCACCAGGGCCACCAAAACCAAATGGCCTTTGCTCATAAGCTGTTTTTTGATCTTCATCATCTTTATCCCCAGCAAGCAATTGAGCGATAAGACCAGCCGTTAATCCTTCACCCATATTAGTGTTTAATAGCTTAGAGAATATATTATCATCGTCAACACCTGCCGATTTTAACAATTGTCCACTGAATGTTTTAGCTGAAGGTTGAACTCCTGATGACCCTCCAGATCCTACAGTTCCTACAGATCCTCCAGATGTAGGAACTAATTGATTTCTTTCAATTTCTGCAGCAGAATACATTCCTTTGCCACCATTTTGTGTATTAACATCTGTTCCATTACCACTAAAACTATCAAATGCTGCACCAGTTACTCCAGATAATAAAGCATTTTTTAAAGCGTCTTTGTTGCTTCCTCCAGTAAGTTTACTGCTTAAAGCTCCTGTTATAGCTCTACCCACTAAAGGATTAGACATAAAAGAAGCTCCAGCAGTACCAGCCCCAAACATTGAACCAATACCTGCGCCAGCCGCAGGTCCTAAATAAGCACTTATAGCTATTGGTGCAATAGTTTTTATTAATTTTCCAAGATCAAAAAACTCTTGCTGTCCTGTCATTGGGTTTATGCTATTAGCTCCAGATCCAATCACTTGTCTTTGTGGGTCAAGACCTTGACTAACAAGAGCTTGATTTATACCCATATTTAATTGTGGATTTTCTTGCAAAAAAGAACGAGGTAAAACCATCTCGCCAGTTTGGGCGTGAACCATTTGGTTGTCACCAAATCTTCCTAAACCACCATCAGGTGAATAATTGTTCGTATTCATCATTTTTCTACAATACCTTAATTTTAATTACCAGTCTATACACTGCTACTAACTCTTTGTTGTATGAATTCTTGTATACTAGCCACAACATGAAGCCTATTTGCTGTTGCTGCTGTTACCTTTAATATCTCACCACCCTGCAACACTAAGTCTTTTGTTAACAACTCTATTGTTGTATTTGCCGCTACAGCTTTAACTTTAAATAAACTAAAAACAGCATCAGCAGTATTTGTAATTGTCACAGTTATTGTATCAGCACTACCAGTATCTTCTGAAACTAAAATAGAATTAACAACGGATACGTTAAAATCACCCCCACTAGGAGCTGTATATAACACAGTTGCATTTGTTGTTGTCAGATCAATTTTTGCGTTTGTTAATCCTTGAACGTATTGTGGAATAGTCGTAACTAACATTATCGTCTACCATCCTCTCTAACGTCAATACGAGGTGAACCTAGTTTCCACTTACATCCTATAGCATCTGATTCAATTCGTAAAGCAAAAGACCTACCCCTAACTCTTACATCTAATTTCTCAGTAAATGATTCTACGGGAGAAGTGCTTGTCCTAGTTGTTGTTAAAGAATCTGTATCTGTAAAGTTAGCCCCTGGAAAGTTACGAGCTTTTACAGTAAATGTAGCGTTTGGAGTGCTTAAATTAGTAGATCCATTAAAAGTTAAATCAGGTATTATTCTTTTTATAAAGGCAAACTTTTCGCCATCCCCTATATCAATAGGAGCAGATTCAATATAAGAAGACATAGCACTACCATCATCATCAAATCCTATTTCGTGATAATATAAATATCCTCCATTTGCTGCTATAGGGTTTGTTCTAAGACCTCTATCTATCCAAGCATCTCTGGACATATTCCCATAATACCATATTTTATCTTGATAATTGTATATTACATACCTGTCATTATCTATGCTCTCAGAGCTAGGGTAAAACCATATAATTTCATTAAAAGCTGTATTTACCGAACCATATATTTTTTCTAATTGTTCAGTATTTATATCTAAAAACACTTTGTCTTTTACAGTGCAAGGCATTTGTTGAGTTTGACCATTAGAATAAATATAAAAAGCATCTTGACCTATCCAAAACACAACGTCATCAACAGCAACTGCTGCTTTCGGACCCATAATGGTTATATTTTTAGATAATTCTTGCAAACCAAAAGTAAATGGAGGTCCTATAAATCTCATTGAGTGTAATGTTTTATCAGTAAATACAAGTATTTGTTGTTTTGTTTCTATAGCTTGTATGAATTGCGAACCTCCACCAAGTCTTAAATCACCTGCTGTATTTATAGCTGTTGGTGTCCAATCAAGCAAAGATTCTTGGTCAGAAAAACGTATTAATAATGGGTCTTGTATTGCTGTTCCTAATGTATTTGATCCAAAAGCAATAACATGTCTATCTTGGTCAGACACCATAATTTGTTTTGCAATGATAGGTACGTCACTCGCTCCAGTTATTGTACTTATTTCTACAGCTTTTGTTGTTAAACCATCTGTTTTATCCCAATAATAAATAGCACCATCTCTTGGATTAATTAGCAAATCTTCTCCAAAATTATCTTCTGTCCAAATTCTAAGCTCGCCTGTTGTTGTCACACCACCTGAAGAAGCATCGCCCCAACCAGAGAAATCATCACCACCATCTGCATTTCCAATAGCTAACCGAACAATTGTATTATCATCGTGAGCTACAGCAGTCGTTCCACCATGTCCTCTTGTTACGGTCATGGTATCGTCATCAGTCGTACTAGCAACGAGCATTAATTCTTCATCTACAAGTATAACATCATTAGCGGTATTCATTCCTGTTTCGTCATCAACATCAACAGCAGTTTCACTATTATCTAGTGCCTCGTTTAGTTGCGTTTGTAAGGCCGAAGTTGTAATACCTCCAAATAAACCCGCACCCCAACCAGTTCCACCAACGGCTGAATTTAACCCAGAATTTATTTGATAAACGCCATCAACACCAGATCCACCATTTCCTGTGTCTGAACTATTAGCGGCAACACTCACTATAATTGTATATGTATTACCATTAGGAACGGTAACAATTTGATGTTCTACATTTAATCTTGCTGCAGTAATCAAACCACCTAAAGAAGCCGCACCCGATATTGTAACAAAGTCTCCTTCAACTGCACCGTGAGCCGAGTCTGTTGCTGTTATAATCGCTGAACCATTAGTTGCAGCAAAAGTAATGCCATTAGTAGTTGTTGCTCTAATAGGGGTAATATCATTAAATGTACCACCTTCTTCTATATAATATTTAAATGTTGTTCCTAAACTTAAATAATTAGATCCATCTAACGCTATCCAATTATGTAAACTACGAACTGCACCTTGATAAATGTTTGCAGAATATTTTAACCATCCACCTATTTTTTCTGGAAAACCCAGTCTAAATCTTATTTTATCTCCATCAACGTAGCCACCTTCATTACTATAAGAAGTGACATCGCTAACTATTCCTGGCTTAAACTGTAATTTTTGTAAAGGCATTATGCTGTACTTCCTGCTACTGTTCCTGAATTACTTAGTGTAACATTACTTATACCATTAATATAGTTACCTGCCGCTCCACCCGATCCACCAATTAATTTAAGTGTTGGAGCTTCAGCAGGAAAAGTTATGCCACTTCCACCACCATCTGTACCATTTGACCCACTACTGCCAGAAGTTCCATAAGCTCCACCAGATCCTCCATTGCCACCATTACCAGCATTTGTTCCTCCAGAAGATCCAGAAGCTCCAGAACCAGCACCTACGCCATAACCAGCACCTACGCCACCATTTCCACCTGCTCCTGCAGCTGTAACAGAGTTGACAGTTAAAGAAATGCTAAAATTAAAATTATTGTAATATAAATTTGTTCCACCACCAATACCACTTAAATAACCAACTAAATAATAAGTTGTATCTGCAGCTAAATCAACTGGCGCTCCATTAGTATAAGTGCCACCACCTTGACCTTGACTAGCAGAAGAATTGCTTGTGCTAATATTAATTGTTGGAGTGCCATAACCAGAACCATAAGTAGAGGATAAACTAAGACTCATTGTATAAGTTGCTGCAGTTCCTAATTGAAATGAACAATAAAAAGGACCTCTATTTGCTAATGATCCCCTAAAACTAGTTGAGGTAGTATAAAAACCCCAAGATGTATTTACAGAACCTGATTGTTGAGCGTTTTGGTTTACACCGCCCCATTTTCTATCTGCAACAACCCCTTGACCATTTAAATCATTACTTCCACCATAACCTGGTGTTGTACCTGCATCAAACCAAGAAGGTGCATCGTTTGCGGGAGCGTTACCACCACCATAAGGAACTCCACC
>Ga0302126_10002470_pt1 | contig 10570 bp, 5 predicted proteins | sample CB4_20m_MG_FD_203108 | JGI IMG/M metagenome (GOLD analysis project Ga0302126, IMG submission 203108) | Marine microbial communities from Western Arctic Ocean, Canada - CB4_20m | ecosystem: Environmental > Aquatic > Marine > Oceanic | place: Canada: Western Arctic Ocean | collected 2017-09-24 | reverse complement strand
TCTGTCAGTAAAGAACAATAGCAATCGTTTTGATCTACATATAATTTAAACCATGATAGTGCAACTTTACCAACACTTGAGTTGCCTCCCTCTGGTGTATTTGCAACACCATGATTACCATTTTCTACTTCAAAGAGGAGTTTATTTGTGCTATTTGGGGTGTTATCGTAATGTATGTTGGCATGAATCCCTGGAGGAGCAACCGTATCATCTTGCCCACTAAAAATCACTACAGGGCTGCTATGATTTAAATCTGGGTTTGGAAGCCAAGGACATAGCGCAATGACTCCCTTAATGCTATTGTCTAAAACAGCAGCACGTTGTGCTCCTCCACCTCCCATGGAGTGTCCACTTACGGCAAACTTGTCTTCATCTATAGCTCCAAGTAAAGGTGAGGCATTTCTGGTGTTCTCTTCTCGTAGTGTTTCTAGGGCATCCAATAAAGCTTCTGCTCTGGCTTCTGGAAAAACATAAATAGAATTAGTTCCAATAATAATAGTAACAATACCATGAGAGGCATAAAATGGACCCCAGGCCTCAACACTATTTGGCGAGGCGGTAAAACCTGGTACAATAGCGATACTAGCATAGGGTGGTGTAGCGTTTGTAGGATAATAAACTGTGGCGCCAAAATAGTCCGGGCCATTACGAAGTCCGTCAGCCTCTGTGAGGGTGGCAACATCATAAATCCCTGGGTTGCTTAGGCTACCAATGGTGATCTCCTCGCACTGAGAAAACACCGTTGTAGTAGCTATAAATAAAGCCAATAAAACAACTGTTTTTGTATATAATTCTCTCATCTTGAATGTTTTAATTTTTTGTAAAATACAATAGTATTATTTGAGATGCAAGAACAAGGCTTTTGTAAACAACGTATTTGTTAATGTGCCTGCAGCCAATTCTCACCCTCTCCTAGTTCAACATCAAGAGGCACCGCTAGTGTATAGGCATTTTCCATTTCAGTTTTAATAAGTGTTTTCATTTCAGAGAGTTCTGGCTTGTACACATCAAAAACTAGTTCATCATGTACCTGCAGTAGCATCTTGGTTTTATAGCCGCCTTTCTCTAATTTTTCATGAATGTTTATCATGGCAATTTTAATAATATCTGCCGCGCTTCCTTGAATAGGAGCATTGACGGCATTACGCTCTGCCCCGCCACGCACTATGGCGTTGGAACCATTAATATCTTTTAAATATCTGCGACGGCCTAAAACTGTTTGTACATAGCCATTATCTCTTGCAAAATCTACCAATTCGCTCATGTAATTACGCAATTTCGGGTAGGTTTTGTAATAGGTATCAATAAGTTCTTTTGCCTCACCTCTTGAAAGATCTGTTTGGTTGCTTAGTCCAAAGGCAGAAACGCCGTAGATAATACCAAAGTTTACAGTTTTGGCATTACTTCGTTGCTCCCGGGTTACCTGCTGTAAGGGTACATTAAATACTTTAGCCGCTGTAGAGGAGTGAATATCTAGCCCATCTTTGAAGGCCTTCATCATGGTTTGTTCTTCACTTAATGCGGCAATGATACGAAGCTCAATTTGAGAATAATCTGCAGCCACCAATACATACTCCTGGTTTCTTGGAACAAAGGCTTTTCTCACCTGTCTTCCTCTTTGGGTGCGTATTGGGATATTTTGCAGGTTAGGGTTATTGCTGCTGAGGCGTCCTGTTGCCGCAACTGTTTGCATGTAGTCTGTATGGACTCTTCCCGTGGCCTGTTCTATTTGTAGTGGCAAGGCATCTACATAGGTAGATTTTAATTTGGCTAGCCCACGGTATTCAAGTACATCTGCAATAATTTGATGCTCTTTAGCCAGAGATGAAAGCACATCTTCTGCGGTAGAGTATTGCCCTGTTTTTGTTTTTTTAGGCTTGGCAACAAGTTTCATTTTACCGAAAAGAATTTCTCCCAATTGCTTTGGAGATGCAATGTTAAATTCTTCTCCAGCCTCTTTGTAAATGTTGGCCTCTAGGGTAAGAATATCATGGTCTAAATCTCCAGAGAGTGACTGTAAGAACTCCTTATCTAGATTGATGCCCTCTGCTTCCATATCAGCAAGAACTCTTAGAAGTGGCACCTCAATGTCGTCAAATAATTTTTGAAGATTATTGTCTTTAAGTTCGGCGGCGAAGTGCTCTTTGAGCTGAAATGTAATATCTGCATCTTCTACCGCATATTGTGTTTGCTGGTCTATAGGCACATCGCGCATCGATTTTTGGTTTTTCCCTTTTTTACCAATGAGCTCTGTAATAGATACGGGCGTGTAGTTTAAATACGTTTCTGCCAATATATCCATGTTGTGTCTCATATCTGGATTGATTAGGTAATGGGCCAGCATGGTGTCAAATAATTTTCCGTGAACCGAAATATTATATTTACGTAAAACCTTAATATCATATTTTAAATTTTGCCCAACCTTTTCAATTTCTGTAGCCTCAAAAAAGGGACGTAATTGTTCTATAATTTGCTGGCTAGCGTCTCTGTCTTCAGGGATGGGGAGGTAGAATCCTTTGCCCTTTTCCCAAGAAAAAGCAATTCCAACAAGTGTTGCGGTAAGCGGGTTTAGCCCTGTTGTTTCTGTATCAAAACAAACGCTGGGTTGCTTCATTAGATTTTCTATAAACAAGCGTGTTCCCATACCAGGTTGTATGGTTTGATAAAAATGTTCTGTGTCTTTAATGGTTTTTCTACTGCTGTAGCTCTGGCTTTGCGCAGTAGGTTCACTGTCTCCACCAAAGAGTGAAAACTGCCCTTCTCCAGCGCTAGGACTTGCTGGTGTTGGAGATTTCTTTTTTGAATCAGTAGCAGCTGTCTTGGGTTGGTTACTGGTTCCTTTTGTGGCCATGGCCTGCTCAGAGAATGTATTAGCAAAGCTAGTGGTGAGGCGGCGAAACTCTAATTCTTCAAAAATTTCTGTAACAGCGCTAATATCTGGAGCACTCATCTCAAAATTTTCTTCATTAAAATCTACGGGCACATCCAGCATTATGGTGGCTAGTTCTTTGCTAAGAAGGCCAAGGTCTTTATTGGCCTCTATTTTTTCTTTCATTTTTCCTTTGAGCTGCGCTGTATTAGCAAGTAGCCCCTCCATAGAGCCAAATTGGCTAATGAATTTTTTGGCAGTTTTATCTCCAACTCCCGGAAGTCCAGGAATGTTATCTGCACTGTCACCCATCATCCCTAAATAATCGATGACTTGCATGGGGTCAGTAACTTCAAATTTCTTTTGTACCTCTGGGATTCCCCAGGTTTCATAACCACCTCCAAAAACAGGACGATACATGAAAATATTATCTGAAACCAGCTGAGCAAAATCCTTATCTGGTGTAACCATAAAGGTTTGATATCCTTCTTTTTCTGCTTTTTTTGCCAAGGTTCCTATCACATCATCTGCCTCAAAACCTTCTTTAACCATGATGGGTATATGCATGGCAGTTAATATTTTTTGAATATACGGTACCGCTATTTTAATGCCATCTGGCGTTTCATCTCTATTGGCCTTATACTCTGGAAATAGTTCGTTTCTGGCCTGGCTACCTCCTTTGTCAAAACAAACGGCTATATACTCTGGACGTTCTCTTTTAATAACATCAATAAACGAATTCATAAACCCTAAAATAGCAGAGGTATCCATCCCTTTGCTATTAATGCGAGGGTTTTTAATAAGTGCATAATACCCTCTAAAGATTAAAGCAAATGCATCAATAAGAAATAAACGTTTTTTTGGTTGTGACATGGTTGCTTTATCTTTTGAGTTTGGCCCAAGGGTTTTTAAAATGTTTCTAGTAATCGTGTTTTTAAGCATTTCATAAACACGATACTATGATATCCAAAAATAGAAAAAACACTAGAGAGTTTTACCAAAAGCCAGTACAAAATATCAATAGAATATACACCAATAAAAAAGCCCTACACTTTTTGGTGTAGGGCTTTTTAGTATTCTTAGCCTAAAGGGATATTTGTAGTGCTATATGCGTATTATTTTAAAGGCTATCGTAGTACTTTACCGCTGTAAGTAAATCTTCTTGTTTGTTAAGATCTAAATTATATTGCTTTGTAAAGGCTTTCATTTGAGTTTGTTTTTCTCCAAACACCTTTAGTTTTTTGCTTCTAGACTTAGGCATTTGATAAAATTTACCACTTTTAGTCACTAAGTAAAAAACAGGTTTGTCTTTAAAAACAGCAGGAAGTGTTTTTGTGATGGAAGATGTAGCCTTTTTTTCTCGGATGAATTCTTTAACGTGTTTTTTATACAGCGCTATTTGACCTCCTTCAAAGATAACTTGAAAATAACCTCCATTTTCGATACCCCCTTGGTAGGGAACAAACACGTAAATGTCCTCTATAATCTTAACATATATGTCTTGAGATTTAGTTAAAACTCTTGCGTTTTCATCATCTGAGCTAAGGGTTTGTTTAACTTCCATCTCATCTGCAACGGCATTGTATCTTATCGCTATGTTATCTGCAAGAAGTGTTCCTTCTTTGTAGATGTTTCCTGGCAAAAAATTTGGGTTGTTGTAAGGAGTACCTTTATAGGTTTTTGTGTCTTTAAAGTTAACATCCTTATTTTGTCTTTTTATGTAGGTGTCTAAAAGAAAAACATCTGAAACAAACATTGCAGAGTCAAATTGTGCTAAAGCTGTGTTAAGTGTTAATACACATAAAACAACGGTAAGAATAGTTTTTTTCATTGGTATGGTTTTTATTTTAAAATAATGCCAAAAAACGTGCCAAGATTAAAGCGCGTTAAAATAGTCTAATGCTTGATTGAAATCTTTCTCTCTACGAAGGTTTAAGTTATTGTTTTCTATGTAAGTACTCATCTGGTCCTCCTTTGAAACTAACAACTTCTCTCTTTTTGTTTTCCCTTTTGGAAGTTTGGTTAAATGCCCCTTGCTAGTTACAATGTACAATTGTTCTTTTTCTTTAAATGTGTCTGGAACATCTCTAGAGTAGGAGTTTGCAGACTCTTTACCCTCAACAAAATCTTTAATTATCTTTTTATACACAGTAAGCTTAGCACCTTGTGCTATCACCATAAAGTATCCCGCTTTTTGATTTTTGTCTGGAGATATAAGGTACACAAAATCATCATTTAAAATACGTACAGAGATATTTTGATTTGCTTTGATGACATTGGCAACAGTAGCTGAGGCACTAGTATTTGCCTTTAGTTCTATTTCTTCTGCCTGGACATTATACCTTAGTGCAACATTACTGGCCACTAATTTTCCATTTTTATATACAGACCCTATCTGAAACTCTTTGTTTGCGTATATAGACCCCATGGTGTTTTTATAGCCTTTGAAAACCGGTGTTGTTTTTGAGGATAAATAGTCATTATCTGATATTTGGTCATTAGTCATACTTTGAGAAACCATGTTTAAAGACACAAAAAGGGATACTAATACTAGAAAATTATTTTTCATTAATGACATAGTTTATTTTTAAAAACAAGCTCAAAACTAATCTTTCAAGCTTTTAATTGTGTTAAATTATTGTTATTGTTTAGGGATAATTGATGTTTTTTCAGCCAGCTGCAAATAAAAACAAAACTTGCAAAGTGGCAATTACTTTGTGCGTTTTTTGTGAGATAATTAATGTAAGGAATAGCTCTTATTAAAGCTCAATTAGATCTATGGCTTTTGTCACATCTGTCTCGGGCATTTTACAAGCGTTATTCACACAAACATAAACAAAGGTCTCATTTTCTATAAAACGCTGCTCTAGAAGTGGGCTATTTCCCTCTATGGTGCTACCTGCAACAAGTTTGTTTGGCAAATAGTACTGATGAATTTCTTTCACTTTTTGCTGCGCATCTTCTCCTACAACAACAATTTCATAGAAGCTGTTTTGAAAATTCGCCAATAAGTCCAACCAGTTAGAAAACCCTGACGGGTATTTTTCTATCTCTGGGAGTACATTTTTAAGCATTTGAGAAGCGGTAGCGCCATACGTTTGGTTGTCAAAATGATGTGATAAAACATATAAGTTTTTTGCCATCATAGAGTTAGAGGCTGGAATTACATTGTCTCTGTATTCAAAACTTCTTGTAATTAAAGATGGATCCTGGTCATTGGTGAAATAAAACAGTTGTTTTTCTGAATCAAAGAAATGTCCGTAGGTGTAGCTTGTTAGTTCATTGGCAATGAAGAGCCACTGATCATCCAAGGTAATTTCATACAAACCAATATAGGCATCAATTACCGCGGCATAATCTTCTAGATATCCATTAATAGTACTTTTCCCGTCCTTATAGCTATGAAACAAAGCGCCAGAAGTTTGCCATTGTTTAGACTTTATAAAGTGTGCGTTTTTTAAAGCAGCCTGCAAGTATGCTGGCTCTTGAAATGCTTTATAAGCATCTACATATCCCTTTAGCATAAGCCCATTCCAGGAGGTTAGTATTTTATCATCAAGTCTTGGCTTATCACGTTTATTTCTGTAGTTAAGGAGTGTTTTTCTCCAAGCCTGTTTTTTGTTTTGTAATTCTTGATTGGTAATACCAAACTCTGCGCACACCACAGGGTCACTTTTAGAGCGTATTAGCACATAATGATTGTTCTCCCATAGTCCAAAAGAATTAATGTTGTAGTAGCTTTCAAATAATTCAACATCTTCTCCAAGTTCCTTTGTAAGCTCCTCTTTGGTGAACACATAATAGGCTCCCTCTTCAAGGACTCCTTCCTTGGTGAGGCTATCGGCGTCAAAGGAAGAGTAAAAGGCACCTTCACTGTTTGTGCATTCTCTAGCAACAAATGCAAGAGTTTGAGTTACCACTTCTTTGTATAAATTATCTTTAGTGGCTAAATAGGCGTTGCTGTAGAGGCTGACCATCTGGGCATTATCATACAGCATTTTTTCAAAGTGAGGAACATGCCATTTTTTATCTACACTATATCTTGAGAAACCACCTCCAATATGATCGTATATTCCGCCATAAGCCATCTTGTTTAGGGTAGTGGTAACATATTGAAGTAGGCCCGTATCTTTGCTTTGTTTTGCTTTTCGCAGAAGATAAGAAATAGTATTTGGCATCATAAATTTAGGAGCTCTGTTTGGGCCTCCAAATGTATTGTCAAAAGACTCTTGCCACTGGCTTAAAATTTCATCGGTATTATAGTTTTTTAAATCTACATTTTCCTCATTTAAAGGAAGAAGATCCATGCTTTTTATACCTTCTTCAAGATTTTTTGCAACCTCAAATAATCTTTCTGGGTTTTGGGTGTATAATTTTTGGATTTGTTCTAAGGCATTTATCCAATCCTCTTTTTTAAAATAGGTACCTCCCCAAACAGGTCTTCCATCTGGGAGTGTTATTACGTTAAGTGGCCACCCTGCACTTCCGGTTAATAGCTGTACCGCATTAATATAAATTTGATCTACATCTGGACGCTCTTCTCTATCTACCTTAACATTGATGTAGTTTTTGTTCATTACAGCGGCAACTGCACTATCCTCAAAACTCTCTCGCTCCATAACATGGCACCAATGACAGGCAGCATATCCTATGCTAACAATCATGAGTTTTTTATCCTTTTTTGCAGCCTCCAATGTTTGGTCATTCCAAGCTCTCCAATCTACAGGGTTGTGCGCGTGCTGCAATAAATAAGGACTTGTTTCTTGGGCAAGTAAGTTGGTGTATTGATGTATGTCCACGGCGTCTTTTTTTGAAGTATTACAAGAAAAAAATAAAATCGAACAAAATAAAATCAAATAAAGTTGTTTCATCTATACTTGGGTTTAATAAATCTTATAAACAAAAATACACTTTTTGAAATTTCAAAATATAGTATTATACATCTATTGTGTCTGTAAGCAATACAATATCAGCCATTGACTGCCTCTACGGTTTCAACTCGGCCAGGCATCATTTCTTTAAGCATGGTTTGAATACCATTTTTTAAAGTAACGGTTGCCGAAGGACAACCACTGCATGCCCCTTGCAAGATGACATGAACGGTTTTAGTGTCTTTTTGATAGGAGTCAAACGCAATGTGCCCGCCATCACTTGCTACAGCTGGTTTGATGTACTCATCAAGAATATCAACAATCTCCTGCTCAATATTGTTGTATGCTTTGTCGTTTTTTTCCTGAGAAACAGCCGTTTTTTTCTTGTCATTTGCTGTAACAATCTCTTTCTTGCTTTGCAAAAAAGCATCATTAAAAATAGCTTTACCTTCTTCTATGAAGGTTCTTATAAATGAGCGTAGTTCATTGGAGACTTCTGTCCATTCAACCACATTGTATTTTGTTATAGAAATATAGTTTGCGCTAATGAAAACTTCTTTTACAAAAGCAAAAGAGAAGAGTGCTTTTGCTAGTGGTGCCTCTATTGCATCTTCTATAGATTTAAACTCAAAAACCCCATCAGCTAGGGGTTTGTTAGCAACATACTTCATCACCCCTGGGTTTGGAGTGCTTTCTGCATATACTGTAACAGGTACTTTTTTTGATGTTTCTTCTTCGGTGATTACCTCTTTGTCACTATTTAGGTAGTCTGCAATAGATTGTGCTACTTCGTCCTGTACAGATGGCCAATCAACAATATTGAATTTCTCAATAGCAACAAAATTTTGAGATATATAGACTGTTTTCACAAATGGAAGGTAAAACAATTCTTGAGCTAAAGGACTGGGTTTTGCTTGGTCTATGTTAGAGAACTCATAACTTTTCGCCTGGGTTAAAAACGAATTTGTGACAAACTTCACAATATTTTCATTATTTGTTGGTTGTACAGTTATATTAAATTGGTCCATAGTGTGAATTTTGTGTGATTTTTTTTTGCAAAAATACCGAAAGAAAATCATTGTAATGAATATATTTGACCTCATATTGATTTGTTAATGAAAAAAATAATACCCTTTATATTTGCGCTTTATTGTTCTGTGGGTATTGGCCAAATCACCATAGATGAAACTTTTACCGCTCAAGAATTAATTCAAGACATCCTTATTGACTCTCCATGTGCTGAAGTTACTAATGTTGGCCAGCGTACGGGTACAGATTTTGGAAACGTAAACGGGATTGGATATTTTAACGCAAACGGCTCAAATTTTCCTTTTTCTGACGGGATTATTCTAATGACAGGTGATGTTTCTCAGGCATCTGGCCCCAATAATACTGGTGTAACGCTAAGTGGTGGTGACGCATCATGGCCCGGAGATCCAGATTTAGAGGCAAACACTACGGCAACAGCTACCAATAACGCCTCTGCAATTCAGTTTAATTTTGTACCACAAATTGCTCAGATAAATTTTAATTTTATTTTAGCATCTGAAGAATATAATAGAAATTTTGAATGTACTTTTTCTGACGCTTTCGCATTTATACTCACAGACCAAGTAACGGGTGCTGTTCAAAACCTTGCGGTATTACCTGGTACCACAACTCCAATAGAGGTTACAAATGTTAGGTATGGTATCCCAGGGCAGTGTGATGATATAAATACAGAATATTTTCAACAATATAATTTTGATGTTCCTGGTTTGCCTTCTGTAAATGCGGCAGACTCTCCCATATACCTCAATGGCCAAACCGTTCCTTTAACAGCTGTTGGTAATGTAATTCCGGGAAATGGCTACAACATAAAACTAGTTATTGCAGATGAGACAGATTCTGCATTTGATGCTGCCGTATTTCTTGAAGGTGGCTCTTTTAATATTGGAGTAAACCTTGGTCCAGATGTTACCATTGAACTAGGAACTGCTTTGTGTGAAGGTGAAACATTAGAGATAGGTTTATCTGGCCTGGGTGGTTCTACAGATGGAAGTACCTATCAATGGTTTATTTTCAATCCTGTTACTTTGGTCTTTGACATCATTCCAGGAGAAACTAATTCCACGCTAGATGTCACAGTATCTGGAACCTATCAAATAGAAGTCACCAATGATGATTCTGGTTGTTCTGGAACTGATGATATTGTAGTTGAGTTTGCCCCACAACCAATAGCAAACCAACCAATCAATTTGTTTCAGTGTGATGATGGATCTCAAATGGGGGTTTTTGATCTTACCATTAATGATGCGCTTGTTTTGGGCGCTCAAGATTCTACTTTGTTTACAGTCAAATACTATGAAGATTTCACAGACTCTCAAGCAGGTGTAAATGAAATTCTTACGCCCAATGCCTTTCTAATTACCGCACCACCTTTACAAACAATTTTTGTGCGCATAGAAGATATTGGCGGAATATGTTTTGCTTTAGAAGATTTTACAATTAATTACTCCCAACCTTTTGTAGCTGAACTTACTGACGAAGGATTTTGTGATGGTGACTCCAGCGGTATAGTTGCTGTTAATTTACCAGATCTTAAAGATGTTGAGGTTCTCAATGGTCTTGATCCTCTGCTGTATGATATTACCTACCACAATACCCCCATTGATGCAAACGCAGATATAAACCCACTGCCAGGAATTTATAATGTAACGGGACCTGTTGAGACTATTTTTGTGCGTATAGAAAGTGTTTTTGACCAGCTTTGTTTTGATACAGGAAGCTTTGATATTACTATTTATGTAGCGGCTACCGCCACCATTCCAACCAAGTATAACATTTGTGA
>Ga0302126_10002466_pt1 | contig 10574 bp, 8 predicted proteins | sample CB4_20m_MG_FD_203108 | JGI IMG/M metagenome (GOLD analysis project Ga0302126, IMG submission 203108) | Marine microbial communities from Western Arctic Ocean, Canada - CB4_20m | ecosystem: Environmental > Aquatic > Marine > Oceanic | place: Canada: Western Arctic Ocean | collected 2017-09-24 | reverse complement strand
TGGTCGGCCGCCGACTTCAAAAAGATTAAGGGGATCGGCACCGTTAAATCACTTCAATTGATGGCAGTCATGGATTTCGCTCGCCGTGTTTTACAACAAGACGATTCGGTCGAAACAATCTTCGATACGCCCGAAGTCGTGGCAAACCACTTTCGCACGCTGATCGCCGGCGAAGAGGTCGAGCATTTTTGGACACTCTGCCTCGACCGCAAAAATCGCCTAATTCAACGCATCGAAGTGACCGTAGGAACCGCGTCTTCGTGCCTCGTGCACCCCAGAGAAGTATTCAAGCAAGCGATCAAGCTCAGCGCCTCTGCCATCCTCGTTGCTCACAACCACCCTAGCGGCGATCCCGCCCCTAGCCGTGCCGACATACAAGTGACTCGCCAACTACGCGAAGCCGCCAAAATTATTGGCATCGACCTACTCGATCACATTATCCTCGGTCAAAAGAGCAAAGACCCGCAAGGCCTCGGCCTCTATAGCTTCAACGAAGCAGGCTTAATCTAGCCAGAAACCTCAGGCTTTTGCACCGCCCAGAAACGGCAATCGTCAGAAAAGGCCGCCACTTCCGGCGACTCGTGCGCGAGTTGCGAGCGCATCACAGTGGCCTCGACTCGAAAACCGACCCGCGCAAGCACCGCCTCCATTTCCGGCACAGAGGGCACGTGCATATAGTGATCACCATCGCCGGTGGCTTCCGTGCGGTCACCGAAATCATCCAAGTCAGCCGATTGCTCAGCATCCTCCCAGCGTTGCTGTTCTTGGATCCAGAAGCTACCGTGCGGTGAGCGATCGCGATCATGCGAGGTAAACACAAACCAAGCGCCTGGCCGAATAACTCGATAAATTTCACTCAGCGCCTGCTCGCGTTGCGCGGCCTGCGGAATCTGCATCAGCCCGTTAAACCCAAAAATAGCGCCATCAAAGGCGTCGTCATCAAATTCTAAAGCCGTGGCATCGCAAACGCGCAGCGGGATATTGTATTCCAACAAGGTGGATAGATGGCGCGCTCGCTTGATCATCTCACGAGAATAATCGGTCGCCATAATGTTGATGTAGCCCAACTCATGGAGTCCAAGGGCAATCCGCCCAACCCCGCAGCCTAGCTCGAGCAAGGAATCGCTGGGCTCAAAGACGCGAGTAAATATTTTTTCCTCAGATTGCCACAGGCCCAAACGTTCCGCTGCTTTTGCGTAGTGTTCCACCACAGATTCAGAATCAAAATATTTAAGCACAGTTTCGCGATCCATTCATAAAACAAACGACGCACATGCAGCCCTTGGCAATTCTTATCTAGAGCACGGCCCGATAAATGCACAACATTAGGGTCATCTCCGCCTTGCCACCGACACCGTAATGTCCAAAGTCACACTTACTTTACGACATGGTCGCTTTACTCAAAACCCTCATTCTACTGATCATTGCCACCGCATTGGCCCTCACGGCGCTGTTGGTGCCAGCACAGATACGCTCTGTTGATCCGACAATCATCGAGCTCGCAGGTGCTAACAGCAGCTCAGTTGAAGACAAGATTTGGGAGGAAATTAATGCCGCCTATGTCGGCCCAGCACAACGATTCGCTGCAGCGACAGGCAGTCAAGACCCCGCCCAACAGGCACAGATTCAACAGCTATTAGACAACAATCCAAACTTTGCCAGCAGCGGTGGCCCTGACCGCGACTTTGAAGATATACTCAAGCGTAGTGTCACTCAGCGTAAAAGTCGAGCCGTCATCCCTCAACTACTGCCGCGTAGCGAACGCGCCTCACTCGCCGAATCACTCTCCATTTCGCGTAATCGCAACGTCACCGCACTGCTAAGCATTCGCGATATCGCAGGCCTATCACGCCTCCACCCCGCCAGTCATGCAGCAGGTGCTCCCTATGATGCAGGCGTGCTGACACTCGCGCTACTGATCGAAGCTGGCCATTTCCAACCCAGCCTCGCCCAGCAAATAGGCAATCTTGCAACTTTGGCCGCAGGCTATAACCCAGAGGCCACGATCGCCTGCGAAGATCTAGTCATCGGCACCCTCTCGCTTGGCCGTCAACTCGACTACACCTCATTAGTCAGTCTCGCCGAATTGACCGAAACACTCGGCGATTGGTCGCAAATGGCCGCCCTCTTTCGTGCACAGCCAGATCGAATTGCCGAAAACTACACCGCGCTGCGATTCTCAGAATCTCCCGACACGCTGTATCGCTACCTCGCCGAGCAAACCGAAACTGGTAATCAAGACCTAGACTTCGCATTACGCCATGGCCCAGGAGCCGTCAGCCACTTAATCCATTCCGAGCAACCGCTCTATCAAACTAGCTCAATACCCGGCACTGTCCTAAGCTTACTGGCGCCCTTGCGTCCGCAGAGTTTCGTCGAGATCACACTGCGCAACAATACACTCGGGCAAGCCCTCAAATTTGCCCTACTCTTCCTCGCTGGTTTAGCGTTCGCCTTCGCCATGGGCAGTGCATGGCGCAGCAGTTTGGGCAATACAAACACGGTATCGCGCAGCAATCCGATGGTCATGGCACGCGATATACTCATTAGCTTCGTCGTCGTCCTCACCATCTGGACCTTCTTCGAGCCCGACATCCTTAAATCTCAAGAATCTGTTTCCAACACTGGGCCACGCATCGAATTTGCCGTAGCCGACACACTTCAATCCATCAAATCACCCGTCAAAGCCATGCAAGAGATTAACCAAGTCACACTCCTCGTCCTCGCGCTGTTCTTTATCATACAGCTCGTGATCTACTCGTTCTGCCTGATCAAGATCAAAGAAGTCGGCAAACAACCACTCAGCCCAGACATGAAGCTGAAGCTACTCGACAACGAAGAGAACTTGTTCGACTTCGGCCTCTATGTCGGTCTCGGCGGCACCGTGTTGTCCTTGATCCTCGTCGCAGTCGGCATCGTCGAAGCCAGTCTCATGGCTGCCTATGCGTCCACCTTGTTCGGTATCCTCTTCACGGCGATCCTGAAGGTGATGCACCTACGCCCCTACCGCCGTCAACTGATTCTCAGTGCGGGCGCTGCTTAAGCACCATCCACTTTAATCACACAAACCAGCTGTAAGCGGTATACAGGTGCGAAAGTAAAAAGGATACAGGTCGCTAACCTTCCCAAGTTCCCAAGTCCCAACCTTCCAACCTCCCAACCTTCCCCAAGTCCCAAGTCCCAACCTTCCCAAGTCCCACGTTCTCCACCTTCCCACCTTCCCACCTTCCCACCTTCGCTACGTTCCCACCTTCGCTACGTTCCCACGTTCCAACCTTCCCACCTTCTAACGTTTCCCACCTTCCCACCTTCCCACCTTCGCTACGTTCCCACCTTCGCTACGTTCCCACCTTCCCACGTTCCAACCTTCCCACCTTCTAACGTTTCCCACCTTCCCACCTTCCCACTTCCCCAAGTTTCCACTCCGCCCACTATGAACAAAACGTTGATGCTAATCATTTGTGACTTCCTGCTCCTGAGTATGTTGGCGCTCGCACGCTTCGATACGCCTGAAGAGGGCCCCGAAGTGACACTCGATGCCACCGCCAGCTCCGCCACCGCTGAGGCCGAGCTGATTAGTCTACTTGAAGAGTCCCTACAGTCCGAACTAGAGTTCCGCTCCAGCCTGAGCGAAGATCTCACTGAAACACGACAAGACCTCGAAGAACAGGCGCTCAATCTCGCAGAACGCGAAGCAGCACTCGCTGCCACTCAGAAAAGCTTACAAGAAAAAGCAGCTGAAGCCGCGCAACTCACCGTCGCCAAAGCCAGCATTGAAGCCGACCAAGCCAAGCTGACTGCAGAAAAAGCCCAAGCCGAAGCGGATCGCCAAGCCCTTGCGCTGAAATTTGAATCCACCCGCAACGCGCTTGAGAGCGCACAGACTGAGCGTACCGAACTCACTCAGACTCTCGGCCAACTCAAACAAGAAACATCCGCCTCTAGAGAACGGCTCACACAAGCAGAGAAAGATCTAATCACCCGCGAAGTGGCCCTCGCTCAACGCGAAGCCGAGCTCAAAGCCGCTCAAGCGGAGACCCTAAAGCTCAACCAAGAGCGAGAGACACTCAACAACCAACTAGCAGTCGCCAAGGCCGAGCGCAGCCTACTAGAACAAAACCTAATTAGGGAAAAACAAGATAAAGCGCTCCTACAGGAAGAGAAAGCACAGGCACAGGCACATGCGTCACGACTCACTGAAAACGTCTCCCAACTCGGCCAAGGCGTCTCCCAACTGGCCCAGAACTCCGAAGAAATCATTCAAGAGATGGATGCGAGCCGGCCACGCACGATGAGCGAAATCTTCACACGCTTTCAAAACAACCGTGCCACGCTTCATTTTACCTCTTCAGAAAAGCCGCGCATTGGCAGTCCCTCGACGCAACACTACGAAAGTAAAAGTATCCTAATTGCAGATACCGAAGGCACTTACCTCGTCACACATACCGCAGACACACCTTTTGCCTTCTTCAAGAACCCTGACAGCCTCCTCAGCGTGCAACTAGAAGTCACACTCGCGGGCCGCACCTTCCCGATTAATCAAATCGCATTTCTCAGCGCCGACCCTCGACTGATCTACATCCCTCTACCGAAACGCATGGTCGAGGCTTCAGGCCTAGAAACTTTCGATCTAGCACTACAACCAGAACGCTGGGAAGAAGCAGTCCTCGTTAAAAACGACGAAAGTAATTTTGGCCGCACAGGCTTTCGCCGCCTGACCAGCAGTGAGCGCTTCCTCAAGATGGAGCGCCCTGCCCTCGGCGAACTGTTTGCCGATTTCGCATCCTCACGCGGTGATCTAGCCTTCAGTAAGAACAGTCAATTCATCGGCGTACTAACCGACTCGACACACGCGGTTGTAATCGATGCGTTCCTCGCCAGCGCGATTGGCAACTTAGGCCCCAACTTTAACAAAGAAGCAAGCGCCACCACGATCCGACGCTTAAAAGACCGGCTCCGCCAGCTGCCGGATGAGGTGCAGTAGCTGCTAGTTGAATGCGATTTGCTATGGGCAACTTCGCTCAACGAACAACTTTCAAAAACAACCACATTCCGCTCCCACTCACTTCGCGCAAAGCGCGATCACTCCGTGCGCAGCACGGCTCAAAGTCGATCCAACAGACCAACGATGCCTAGCTTTCGATAGTTCTCATAACCTTTGATCATTGAAAAATCTTGAATGAAGTTTGGCACCAGCGAACTGTCAGCTAACCGATGTCGCAGCCTATTTTTAAAAGCCCATTCTGGAACACCAATAAATGCTGAGATGAAAGGATTTTGGTGAGTTATGCCTTTTGGCGAACTTGTCCACCGATAACCAATGCTGCCGAAATTAAGATAAGGTTTTTGATGATATATTGACCTTCCAGGGTCAATCCCAAGGGAAACTGGGTAAAGCATACCTCGGGGAGTAAAACGAGAGGCAAAAAGGTGCCGGGCATTTGTACAAAAAGTAAAAAGATGGCCGGCCGGATAAGCGGACGAAAAAGTAACCCTACACCGATCGAAACTTCCCACCATCCTAAGAAAGGGATGAACCAGCTTGGATCTACAAAATAGACGGTATTCGTCACCAATTCTTGGGCCGGGCTCAATCCAAAAGGTTTTAAGGCACCAAACCAGATGAAAATGACACCTAAAGACCAGCGTAAAAAGCGTTGACCATAACGGCTCATACAACTGGTGATTTTCAGATCAAATTGATCCCAAAAGTGCTTAGAGAGTAGAGGAGACATGTGTGCATCCTATTCGAAATGCCCCCATATTCAAGGTGGTGCGACAAATTCTCTGTATATTAAATCGAGCCTAGCTGAGACGCCAATTCCTGTATCCGGAATTGAAGGCGTCTGGCCGAGGCTAGAAACTGAGAGTGCTTAAACTAGCACAGCACCAACAATGACCAGACACCAAAAACAAAACACTCAGACAGAAGATCCAACCGATCTTCTTCTCGAACACGGACTCGCCGAAGGTTTACCGCAGATTGCCGAAATGCTAATGAATACCGCGATGCTCAGAAAGCGCAGGGGCCACCTACGAGCCGATCTGTATGAACGCAGCGACGGCCGCAAGGGTTTATAACCAATGGATCGAAGGATCGAAGCTTCCAAAGCGCCGTCGGCCCGCTCGCTTTGCGAGTGCCCCAGACCCGTGAAAGCGACGAACCTTATCGCCCTTCTATGCTAGAGCGCGGCTGGTGCTCGGATCGCTTGCTCAAAGTCGCCATCGCGGAGATGTATCTGGGGCTAAAAAAGGGGTATCTCGCAGTTGGCGAGTCAGGATGTGGGCAAGTTTTCTGCTTCTCGCTGTGATGAAAATGAAGCGTATCAAGAGTTGATTATAAACATAACGAAATGCCCCCTTTATTGTGCCCCGCAGCTAGTCCAACCAATAGGTCGAGCCAGTCAGGAGATACAATAAATCTCGTTGCACTCATTTAAATATCCCTTTGACGACATTCAGAGAAAGAAACCAGAGAGTATCTCGAGCCCGCTTCACTCAAGTCGCAGAGGCGCAAAGCACTGAGATAAACCGAACCTTTTGCGATCCTGGCGCCTTTGCGTGAGGCCCATTCGACCTCTTGGATTGAAGGAATAATTGAATTGAAGGAATTCAGATTCCAGCCACCCTGTACATTTCAAATGAAACGAATTGAACTAGACCTGAAGCACCTAGACCAGTCGCCCTCCTCCCCGTCGGCCCAGTCCTCGGGGATATCCAGTCAGCATACTCAAGCCCTTTCGCGCTGCGCGCTTCAGGGATGAGTAGCCTCCACGATCTGCACAGAAGCTAAGCCAGTCTTTTTTTAGGCATCAAAAAGAACCCGTAAACCATGACATCGCGAATCCTATTTCTAACATGCATGCTGTTTGGCATACAATTGTTTGCCGCAGACAAACCCAATGTTATCGTCATTTTGGCCGATGATCAGGGCTGGGGAGATTTAAGTATGAACGGGAATAAGGATCTATCTACACCCAATATAGATTCTATTGCAAAGGATGGTGCGCGTTTTGAATATTTCTATGTTTCTCCAGTCTGCTCCCCGACTCGTGCAGAATTTCTCACGGGTCGTTATAATGCCCGAAGCTCAATTTATAGTACATCAGCTGGAGGCGAGCGGATGGACCTCGATGAAAAAACCATTGCTGATACATTTAAAGCTGCCGGATATGCAACAGCTGCCTTTGGTAAGTGGCATAATGGCATGCAGTTTCCGTATCACCCAAATGCTCGTGGATTCCAGGAATACTACGGCTTTTGTTCCGGTCACTGGGGACATTATTTTAGCCCAATGCTCGAACACAATAATAAGATCGTTAAAGGCAATGGATATATAACTGATGATTTAACTAATAGAGCGATGGACTTTATTGAAGCGAATAAAGGCAAAGCATTTTTTGTGTACCTGCCTTATTGCACGCCACATTCACCCATGCAGGTGCCTGATAAATACTGGGATAAACATAAAGATAATGAATTACTAATGGCCCACCAAGGGCCTGAAACGCATACTCGTTCCGCTCTGGCAATGTGTGAGAACATTGATGACAACGTAGGACGATTACTCAAAAAATTGGATGACTTAAAACTCAGTGATAATACAATTGTCCTTTATTTCTCTGACAACGGCCCGAATGGCCACCGATGGAATAAGGGGCTAAAAGGAGTCAAAGGATCGATTGATGAAGGGGGTGTCTTATCGCCCCTCGTTATGCGCTGGCCCGGAATAATTAAAAAGGGCACAGTTGTAGAGCCGATCTGTGGATCGATTGACCTGCTGCCCACACTGGCAGATTTCTGCGGAATCCCTTTGCTGGAAAATAAGCCTCTTGATGGCATCAGCATGAAACAGGCAATTGTGAGTGAAGCTGCTAACTGGCCAGATCGTCACATTCTTACCCAATGGAAATCGAGAAGCAGTATACGTAATCAGCAATACCGTATGGATGATGAAGGGAACCTTTATGATATCCATAAGGATCCTCAACAGAAAGTAGATCTTAGTAAGGAATTACCAGATGTTCGCAAAGCGATGATGGCTCAATTAAAATCTATGTTAGCTGACGTTAATGAGGGAGCAATTAAAAGTCCAGATGCCGATGATCGCCCTTTTATCATTACACATCCAGACAGTGAATTCAGTCAAATCCCCGCTCGAGATGCCAGTTACACAAAAGGGATTAAGCGCTCCAACCAATTCCCGAACTGCTCTTACCTTATGAATTGGACCTCCATAGATGATTATATCTATTGGGACGCAGAAGTAGCGGCTGCGGGTGAATATGACGCCACTGTCTATTACACTTGCCTTGAAGGTGATACGGGTGCCGAACTCGAGCTATCCTTCGGCAAGGCTAAAAAGACGGCCATGGTAACGGAGATCAACGACCCAGCCATTATTGGAGCTGAAGAGGATCGGCACAAGCGCGTGGAATCCTACGTCAAAGACTTTAAGCCACTAAGTTTGGGTATTATTAAACTAGAGAGAGGCATCGGAAGACTAAAGTTGAGAGCATTGTCGAAGCCTGGAAATTCCATTATAGAATTCCGTCTCCTGACACTAAAACGTATAAAATAAATATATTCGGGGGCCAAAAAAAGGGGCCATGCATTTCAGGGGCGTTGTAGGTCGATTCTGATCGGGCAGGATCGTTCATTGCTCGGCTTGGTTGATTATCTCCATCTAAACTCGGTGCGTGCCGCTATCTGCGAATTTAAAGCGCTAAAAAATTATCAGCGATCGAGCTACCTAAGTATTTTAAACGACCCCCTCAAGAGGGGCTCTGCCGGAAAGGTCTCTTAGACTGTCTGGAAGTGCCAGACAACCCCACGGAAATACGCCGCTGCGCAACCCAACTCGAACTCTCAGAGGCTCAGGATCCATCTTTACGCGAAAAGCTGACAAACCACTGCCGCCAATCCGTGGATCGCCTCTGGCTAAATAGGGGGCATCCCTCGATAGCCACAAAATATTCAAAGGGAATTGAATGAGATATTCTATCTACTATATTTGCCCCCTTTTGACTTCCCCTGAGTTTTTTAATTTACAGAAAACTAACACTTGTATCGATCACTCATTTCGACTTATCTAAAAAACGCTAAGCCACACCACCCAGTAAACAAGAGCGATCGCACACTAATACCCCACTACCTCCATTTAAACCGTCAGTTTTACAGTTAGCCATTTGGTGAATTGCAAACTCAGTTAGATATATAACACTGTCAGCCATGAAAAAAGTAATCTCCATCGTCTTTATTTTAGCCATTTTAGTAGGTATCAGCTACACCGTGTATATTAACACAGGACCAATCGTCCACGAATCACTGGTCCTCAAAGGCGAAACCCTGAGAGTCGGAAATATGACTCAGCGAAATGTGACCGTACAGAACAGGGACCATCAAATTACTCTGCCTGAAGGTGAGTTTATTGTCCTTCTCGAAGGCTACTTCCCAGATCCTACGAAAGGAATAAATGCTGAGAATAATTATGCAGTGAAAGTCGCTGATTCTTCGGGAGCCGTATTCATGGACGAGAACATTCGCTTCAAATTCAAAAAGAAGGAGAAGAAAGAAGGAGTAGAGCAGATAATTAGTGACCTCAAACCAGGGAAGACCAGTCGGCATATTTTGACACTCGATTCCACGACTGACCGAAACTTAACCGTCACGATAGTAAGAAAAGGATGCGATACAGTAGCGAACGAACTCTACCTACGCATCAGAAAGAAAAGGAGCTAACCCGTCGGGATAGCACAACAGGTCCTGCTCCCGCTCATCTGCGCTGCCTGATGTGCCCTGAGAAAACTGCACATGAGATTCTCTTAGAAAGAGGATCAAATCATGAAAAAGCAACGCTACGCCTCAGAGTTTAAAACACGAGGCAGTAGAGATGATAATAATCGATTCGGTGAGCCGAACAAGGCTGTGATATCACTGCGATCCACCAAACCCTAGCCCTTTACACCGCTAGCGAGAACGGTCTGAAAATTCGGCGCTTCGGCTTCTTGAGCGACGATATTGACTTCGATCTGACGGAAGCCTGCCTCTTTTAAAAACTGATAGAGTTTGTTCTCTGAGAATCCGAGCCATACGTCGGCATAGAGCTCGTGGGCTTTCTCGAACTGATGCTCCAAGAGGTCGATAATGATTAGTTTACCCCCAGGCTTCAAAATGCGGCAGGCTTCCTGTATCGCCTGCTGCGGATGCTGCGCATGGTGCAGTGCCTGACTGAGCAAGGCTAAATCAAACACCCCGTCCTCAAGTGGCACGGCTTCGATATCGCCCAACTTGTAGCTTAAATTAGTAAATCCATTCTTCTTGGCCAGCTCACTGCCGAACTCGACCATCTTCGGAGAATTATCGACACACACAATTTCCTCGGCGCGACGTGCCAATAATTGAGACAGCAGCCCCTCGCCTGCCCCCAAATCTACGATCTTAATTTTCGGCGTTAGATGCAGTAAGAAATGGCCAATCGCTTCCCAGCTACGGCCTGGGCAATAGTTTTTGCCCAATCTCCCAGCTACGGAATTAAAATATTGCTCCGACTGCTGCTTACGCTTCTCCAAGAT
>Ga0302126_10002462_pt1 | contig 10581 bp, 11 predicted proteins | sample CB4_20m_MG_FD_203108 | JGI IMG/M metagenome (GOLD analysis project Ga0302126, IMG submission 203108) | Marine microbial communities from Western Arctic Ocean, Canada - CB4_20m | ecosystem: Environmental > Aquatic > Marine > Oceanic | place: Canada: Western Arctic Ocean | collected 2017-09-24 | reverse complement strand
TTACAATCGGAAGGAAATCCTCACCAGGCACAAAAACCTGAGCGCGGCGTTTCTTTCGGAAAAGTACGACGTCTTTTTCCCGGCCTTTAACCAGATGCTGGAAACGGGAAACTACGTCACGAGGCGGCAAAGTTTGAAGCTTCTCAGCGAGCTGCTTCTTGACCGATCCAACGCCCCATCCATGCTGAAGTACATCGGCTCGGTGGAGAACATGTGCCTCATGATGAACCTGCTGCGCGACGAAGGTAATCCGACGGCCTTGCGCAGGAACCCGAATCCACCCGACCGTTGTTACCGCGCCTACGTGACTGTTTACTACACGCATCACAAGTGCCCTGTTCTTACTACACACATGTTCTTACTACACACATCACAAGTGCCCTGTGGAGGCCCGATCACGGGTGACTGTTTACGCATACACGTCGCGAAACACGTTAACCAACCTTCCTCCCCTTCCTCCCCTTTGTTTCACTAAACGCAGCGCGCTCCATCCAGTTCGAGGCGTTTCACGTGTTCAAGGTTTTTGTGGCGAACCCGGACAAGTCCCTAGCGGTGCAGACGATTCTTTTGAAAAACAAAGAAAAGCTAATTTCGTACCTGGCGAACTTCCAGAACGACCGCGAGGACGAGCAGTTTGGGGAGGAGAAAGCGATGTTGACGCGCTTGCTGGAGCGCATGGAGGAGATGGGCGAGGGAAAAACAACCGGGGGCGAGGAAACGGCCGGCGCGACGTGACCGGCGAAGGCGTGATTATACCATGTAACACAAACCAAAAGAGTTTTGCTCTCTGCTGTGTCCCTTTTTTCGTGTGTAGTCTCGGTTCTAGTTCGTCTCGTTTGTCTTTTGGCCAGCGAAATTTTTCAACAACGATTGCGTGCTTCCGTCACCGTCACTCGCGCGATGCGCGCGCTGGTGTGCCACGCCTGGGGGGACCCGACGAGGTCTCGTGCCGATGGGGGCGTTTTGGGGGTGGAGGACGTGCCCGCGCCTTCCGTGGTGCCCCCGAAGGGCGTCAGGGTCAACGTGATCTGCGCCTCGTTGAACTACGCGGATGTGCTTCTGGTGCGTAACCGGTACCAGGAAAAGCCCGCCCTGCCGTTCATTCCGGGAGGCGAGTTCTGCGGAGTGATTGCTGAGCTGGGGAGAGATGTGGAGAACGCAAAGACGTTCGCGGTAGGGCAAACCGTCGCGGGAGTGGTGGTCGGGGGAGGCGCTATGGCGGAACAGGTGGTGGTACCAGATGCGGCGTCATCTATTTTTCCCGTCCCAAAAAACAAAAACGTCTCGCCCGCCGAAGCCGCTGCGTTCCCAATCGCGTACGGCACCGCGTACCTCGCGCTTGTGCACCGAGCCAGAGTGGGCCCTGGTACGAACGTGCTCGTGTTAGGCGCGGGCGGGGGCGTGGGGTACGCGGCGGTGCAAATCGCGAAAGCGATTGGGTGTTTCGTGGTGGCGGTGGCGAGAGGCGGGGAAAAAATAAAAGCCTGCCAAGAAGCGGGCGCGGATGTGTGTCTGGACAGCGATACGCTTCACGATGTCAAGATTGACCAGGATACACCGCGAAATGTAGAGGAAACCTTCGCGGGGTTGCCTGTGGCGGTTAAAAAGGCACTAAAAGGCGAATTGGCGGACGTGCTCTTCGACCCCATTGGTGGCGCTGGGTTCCAAAAAGGGATCTCGTCCCTGAAATGGGGTGGGACGGTTTTAGTCATAGGGTTCGCGTCTGGCAAGATACCAAAACTGCAAATGAACCTTGCGCTGGTGAAGAACATCACGGTACACGGTGTGTATTGGGGTGCGCATGCGAGTAAAGATAAGGAAACTATGGCGCGGTGTACGAAAGAAGTCGGGTCGATGTTAGCGAACGGTTTCTTGAAACCCAAAGTCGACCGACAACGCTCGGCGTGTTCGTTGGAACAGGCTTGGAAAAGTTTCAAAGCGTTGGAGCACCGTGACGTGGTGGGGAAAACAGTGGTGGTGGTGGGGAGCGTCGGCGACGCGTTTGGGGATGGGGGGGGAGGGAGGAGTAGACTTTAGAATGGTACGTAGAATGTGCAAATAACAAAACTGTGAAAGAAAAAAACGGCAAAAATCGTTTTGGTCGACTTCCGAGACCCATTCCTGCTAACCTGGCGCCTGGAATCCTGTGACTGGCGCCATACGATCCGTCGCGATTTTTTTTCAACATTTTTTTGTCGGCGGACGCGCTTGTCGCCGCTTCCCCGCAAATCGCGCAAATCCATCGCCCCCCGTCCCGTCCGTACTCCGGCCATTGCCCCTTGCACGACCCTTCTCCCGCGGTCGATTCGCACCCGCCGCATCAACATGTCGTCCGCCATGTCCGCCACTCGCGTCTTCGCGGCCGCCCCTGCCAACGCGACCAAGCTCGGCGCTCGCAAGGCCGTGTCTTCGGGTAAACCCTACGTTGCCGGAAAGTCCGTCACGCGTGGCCGCCGTAGCGTCGTGAGCAACGCCGCGTCGAGCGCCCCCGACCTCGACATCAACACCAAGATTTTCGAAAAGGAGCTCGTGGACGTGGCTGGCGAGGGCGAGTACATCGTGCGCGGCGGCCGGCATCTCTTCGAGAAGCTTCCCGAAGCCCTTGCTGGTATCAACACCATCGGCGTGATCGGATGGGGAAGCCAGGCCCCGGCGCAGGGCCAGAACTTCCGGGACTCGCTTAAAGAGGCGGGGATGGACGTCAAGGTGTGCGTCGGTTTACGGCCGTCGAGCAAGTCAAACGACGAAGCGCGGGAGTGCGGCTTCACGGAAGAGGACGGTACCTTGGGCGAGACCTTCGACATCATCGCGAAATCCGATTTGGTGATGCTGCTCATCAGCGACGCGGCGCAGGCGAAGATGTACCCGCGCATTTTGGCGGCGATGAAGCCCGGCAGCACCTTGGGTTTGTCGCACGGGTTCCTGTTAGGTGTGATGCAGAGCGACGGCGAGACGTTCCGTGAGGACATCAACGTCGTGCTGGTGGCGCCGAAAGGCATGGGGCCGAGCGTGCGCAGGCTGTACGAGCAAGGCAAGGACGTTGGCGGGTCGGGCATCAACGCCTCGTTCGCGGTGCACCAGGACGCGACTGGGAACGCGACGGACATCGCGCTGGGGTGGTCCATCGCCATCGGCTCACCGTTCACCTTCGCCACCACCCTGGAGAGCGAGTACCGCAGCGACATTTTCGGCGAGCGCGGTATTCTGCTCGGCGGCGTGCACGGGATCGTGGAGTCCTTGTACCGCAGGTACACCAAGCAAGGCATGACCCCTACGGATGCGTTCAAAAACACGGTGGAGTGCATTACCGGTCCTATCACGAAAACCATCAGCACCAAAGGTATCAAAGCGGTGTACGAGATGGTACCGGACAAGAAAGAGTTCATGAAAGCCTATGCCGCGTCGTACATGCCGTGCAAGGACATTTTGTACGAGTGCTACGAAGAAGTCGAGTCCAAGAACGAAATTCGGTCCGTGGTGATGGCGTGCGAGCGGTTCGATACGTTCCCCATGGGCAAGGTGGGTACGTCGTCCATGTGGGCGGTTGGCGAGACGGTGCGCGCGGAGCGGGTGGAGGAGGATATCCCGGTGAACTCGTTCACCGCGGGTGTGTACTGCGCGTGCATGATGGCGCAAATCGACACCCTCCGGGAAAAAGGACACTCGTACTCCGAGGTGTGCAACGAGTCTGTTATCGAAGCCGTGGATTCCTTGAACCCTTACATGCACGCCAAAGGCTTGGCGTTCATGGTGGATAACTGCAGCTACACCGCCCGCTTGGGGTCGCGGAAGTGGGCGCCCCGGTTCGACTACAACCTTGAGCAACAAGCGTACGTCGCGGTGGACACGGACGCGAAGGCGGACCCCGAACTGGAACAGAAGTTCCTTAACAACCCCGCGCACATCGCCATCGCGAACTGCTGCGCGCTGAGGCCTTCCGTTGATATCAGCGTCAAGTTCGGGGTGGGGTCGGCGAGGGACGTGACGGACGAAAAGTTTAAAATGGGCGACAAGGCCACCGCCGACGCTAAGTAATTTTTCCGCGACGTACGTGACGCGACGAAGAACCCGACAAGACAAACCTTCACATTTTTAACAAACCCCACGAGCGACGCCGAGCGCTAGAGCAGCATACGGCGTTTTATTACTCAAACTCGACGCTTGTGATTCAACCACTTTACACGCAGTCGACGCTTACATTCCATTCAACTCCTTTCGTGTTTTCTTCATCACCCTCGATTTTTAGACTTTAAATCTACCGTTTCTCGTTCCCTCGCCCGCCCGCGCCGCTAGAAGCTCCCCGTCCCCTCAGCCCCCGCCCCGCATTCCGGGGCGGGTTCCCCTGTGACTTGGCGAAGGATATGCGCAGCGAGGACGACTCCAGATCGTCCCGGTCGATAAGGTACCCCTGCAGCGTGTCCTTCGCCGAGCTCGCGAGCTCGGCGGTTTCGAACTCGGCGAAGCAAAGCGGCCCCCTGACGGATTCTTTCGACACCAGCCGCGTGTGTTTGAATCCCTCGAACGGCCGGAACACGTGCGCCATCTCCCGGACGGTGGCGTCCGCGGGGACGCCCTCCACGTAAATCGTTGGGCTGGCGTCTCTTGGTAGCTGTTTCTGCTGCTGGACGAACGGGGGCCGGTACGACGGCGCGTGTCCGCTCGCCATGGCGCCCATCATCGGCGCGACGCCCACCATCCCGGCCGCGCCAATCAGCGGAGGCCCGTGGTTCACGGGAGGTGGTTGTTGCCCGTACATGCTCGGGGGCGCGCCACCAGAAAGCATCGCCCCCCCTCCGTACGGCGGTCCCCTCGGGCCTGAAGGTATTCCCGGCCCGGGCAACGGCATCGGGGTCGGGCCGGGCAGCGGCGCCATCGTCGGCGGTCTGTTTTGGCTGGCCGGCGGCGCGGGTCCGCCCCGCGGTTGCTCCACGCCCCTGTTGTGCTGGTGCGGGTGCGTCATCACGCTGGGTACCGGCGGGTCGTGGCTCGGCTGCGGTTGCCACTGAACAGGCGGGTCGTTGGGCGGCGGCCGGCCGGGCTGACCTCCGTTGCCGTATGTTAACTGTTGGTGTTGTATTTGTTGTATTTGTGCCAACGGCGCGGGGGTCTGGACCATGGTGTTTATAGACCCGACCGACGTGGAGGTTTGGTACCGCGGCGGTTGCGGGTGGTACGTCTGTGTTTGGTGCATCGCGCCATTTTGGTGTTGCGTGTGTTGGTGGTGCACCGCGCCGGGCTGCGCCTGCCCTGGGTTGTACACCGAAACGCTCTCCGGGTCGTACGGCACGTGTTGCTCGTACCCCTCGTCCGCGCTGCGTTGCCCTTGCCCTCCCGCGTTGTATTCAAGCCGAGGCCTTTTCGCCCCCGACGACCCCCCGCGGCCGTGTGTTTCGTCCCCGGGGGGGAACCCTCCCACTTGTTCCAAGGAAAGCCCCGCACCGCCTGTGCCGTCTACCTGAAACCCGGCGTAGAAGTTCCTGGCGGTCATCGCGGACGGTTCGTCGGGGAACTCCAGGTACCCACCCACCGCCCGCCCGGTATGGTCCGAGGTGAGCCGGGACGACACACATCCGCTTTGCGAAAACAGCAGCGAGAAGTCATCCTGCGTGCTGCCGCCTGGGAGGTTGGTGACGAACAACCAGGACGAGCCGCTTCTTGACATGCTTCCGTGTGGTGGGCCCAGGGCCGATCTACCCTGGCCACGCGCGATCCAACGCCGGAGCGCGCGTCCGAATGAGCGACGGGGGAGATCATCACGCGATCACAATCAACAAAACGCGTCAAGCCGCAAAAACACCTGACCTTTGTGGAGGCTTTTTTCCCCAAGGCGAGAATTCGCACCTTCGGGTCGGCCGCGGCTCCAGGGCGCACACGCGTCCGTTTGCGCACCTGGCTTTCGGGTATCCCCGCCTGTAAGTCCATCGTCCATGTCCGCGTTTTTGGGCGCTGCTGGCCATGCGGAAGATCGCGTGAACGTCGTCGAGCGGCACCACCCCCTGGAAGAAAAAGCGTTTTCGGAAGTTTTCGCGTTTCGGCGTGGAAAACCGCGCAGCAGCAAAGTCTACGCCGTGCACCGTTATAAAAAGAAGCCTCACCGCCTGACCGATTGCCTACACGAAGGCGTTTCGGAAGCTTCTTTCCAATCCGCGAATATGCGAATTAGACGACGTGTCGGTTGGAAAAAACAAAACCCGGTGCCCGTTGGTTGCGTATTGGTCCGGGAGAGGCGCGTTAGGAGATCTTTAGTGAGCAGTCTGACAGCGTCAGGAGCAGGGAGAGGCGAGTGCAATTTTCACGGCTTTCGACAAAAAGACGAGAGCATATCATTGCACGGTACCACCCCGCCCGTACCCCCGCCCCCCATCCACGTCGAAGCTGGAAAACACACACACGTTCTTCCCGTCGAATGGCAGCGTGGTAACCGAAATCTCCCCAGGTTGGGCTTTGTTCAAAAGGTACGCCACGAACTGCGCGGCGGTTCGAACTTGGGATCCGTCCACTTTTTGTAAAAGAAAAGTGTCAGTATTGTATGGGCAAACAGTGTTGGGATGTGGGAAATGCAATACTTACTTTTTCGGTTTGGAAACAGCGTCGGGCACACGCAACACGGCACCACCGCGAACCTGACGCGGTATCGCAACGCGAAATCGACGATCCACTCCGTGGCTTGGTCGGAGTGCATACCAAGTATCAGGGTCGCGTTTTGTAAATGAACACGCACGGTAGCCGCGTCGGGCGGTGAGACGCCGCAGAGGGGATCGCAACACTCGCAGTTCGACTCTTTGGGCGACGGCAACACTGAAACTGTTTCTTTTTCCGTCAAAGCATCCAAAGTGTTCCCCCGATCCGAGTCCAGGGTATCGGTAGCACCTATTTGCGCGACTACACCGCCTGCCGAGTCATCAACAACCTCGCCACTCTTCCTGAGTTGTTGTGTCACCCGAAACCCTTTCCTGAACGCGTCCGTGATTCCGACGGATCCGCGGTCGGCGTGGTTACCGCGGTTTGCTCGCGCTTTTTCTTTTCGCGGCGCCCGCCCGACCTTGGCGCCCTCCCGCGTCGTGTCTGTTTCTCCCTTTCTATCTCGCCGTCGCGGAACGCAAGAAACCGCACTCGCCATCGCCCAGGCTTCGTACACCGCCATGTCGCGTCGTTTCTTTTTACTGGCACACAGTAACCGCTCGCCGCGTTTAACGGTGTCCTCGACGGGTACGTCAACCCCGTCCTCGAGTGGTAACGCGACGGGTACGTTCCCTGTGTCTTCCAGTGTCGCGCCCGTAACCGTTTCCTCGTCAACATCCAAAGCTTCCCAAAGACTCGGGAACCAAAGCAAACGCAGATGCGCGGGGGTTTTGGGTCTGGTTTCGGTTTCGGTTTTGGTTTTGGTTTTGGTTTTGGTTTTGGTTTCTGGTTTTTTTGGAGTTTCGTCGGGTGAAGTTCTTTTCGGAACCTCATCAACGTCTTCATTCAAATCGGATGTACCCCCCGTGGTGTCGCCCACCCGTACTCCATCGACCGATGCCCTCAACAGCCGCTCCGTTTTGTCGTACCAGCCGTGTTTCATTTTCGTTGCGAACTTTTCCAAGCGTAACGCCGCCGGGTCGATCACCACGCAGCGCGCGTCATGTAAATTCTCAAGCTCAAACGAAAGCTCGCCTTTCCCGCCTCCGATGTCGAGCACCACGCCGTTCTGCAGGACCTTTTCGCCGAAGGTAGCCACCAGGAACCGCCGCAAGTGCCCGCACCGGCCTTTCTTGTTCACCCTGGGGCGGCGGCCAGTTCGCGGGGGTGAGTTGTGATTGTCCGTACCGTCGGCGTGTGTGCCATCGCCATCCCTTTCGTCGCCGCCGCTGGTTGTTTTGTGGCTGCTCCCCAGCTCGTTTGGCGGATGCGCGAACGCACACGACTCGCCGAACAAACACCCGCCTCTGCGCCAGTGTCTGCACGTCTGGATTTGAGGTTCGGCCACACCAATGACTCTTCGCGGTTCCGCCACGTGACTCCCCGACATCACACCGAGTGACGCCGCCACCGCGCCGCGACGAGTGCGGCACGACACGCATCAGATTTAACAATGTTTCTGGGAAACCGCTTGGTGCGCCGAAAAACATCAGTGAGCCGCCGAAATACGATTGGGTCTTCCCACACAACCCGAGACGCGGTGGGGGATGAATTGAGAGCCGACGGGTGTCGGGTGAGGCTTCGCGGATGGCCGTGCTGGGGGGGAAACGGTGTCTTCACGGCAAAGTGAAAAGGCACTGCGCGGTGTGCAACCCCTACCCTCACGGAAAGCTGAAACACGGCTGCGCGGAATGCACCCCCTACCCTCACGGCAAGCTGAAACAGGGCTTCAAGGAGTGCAACCCCTGCCCTCACGGCAAGCTGAAACACGGCTGCGCCGTGTGCACCGGTTGCCCACACGGTAAGGTAATGAAACACTTGTGGTGCAGTGCAACCCCTGCCCTCACGGCAAGGTTAAAAGCGACTGCGAGGAATGCAATCCTTGCCCTCACGGCAAGCGGAAGCGCAGCTGCGTGGCTTGCAACCCCTGCCCTCACGACAAGGTGAAACTTGAGTGCTTGGAGTGTAACCCCTGCCCTCACGGCAACGTGAAACGCCACTGCGTGAACTGCGCCCCCTGCCCTCACGGTAAGGTGAAATATTACTGCGCGGAGTGCACCCCCTGCACTCACGGCAAGGTGAAAAGGCGCTGCGCGGACTGCAACCCCTGCCCCCACGGGAAGGTGAAATACGGCTGCGCGGCGTGCAACCCCTGCACTCACGGCAAGGTGAAACTTGAGTGCTTGGAGTGCAACCCTTGCACGCACGGTGAGGTGAAACGGAAGTGTGTGGCGTGCAACCCTTGACCTCACGGCAAGCTGAAAAAAAGGTGCGTACAGTGCACCCCCTGCCCCCACGGTAAGCAGAAAGGCAACTGCGCGGCGTGCACCCCCTGCCCTCACGGCAAGCAGAAGCAGGGCTGCAATGAGTGCAACCCCTGCCCTCACGGCACGCTTAAAAGCCAGTGCAGACTGCAACGGCTGCCCGCACGGCAGTCTGAAAAGGGTCTGCGCGGCGTGCAACCCCTGCCCTCACGGGAAGCTGAAATGCCACTGCGCGGCGTGCACCTGTGCACCGGTTGCCCCCACGGTAAGCGAAAAAACAGCTGCGTGGTGTGCAACCCCTGCCCCAACGGCAAGCTTAAAAACAAGTGCGTACAGTGCACCCCCTGCCCTCCTGCGCGGCGTGCACCCCCTGCCCTTATGGCAAGCTGGAAAAGAACTGCGTGGAGTGCAACCCCTGCCCCCACGGTGAGCAGAAAGGCAACTGCGCGGCGTGCAACCCCTGCCCCCACGGGAAGGTGAAAAGGAGCTGCGCGGAGTGCACAGGGTGCCCCCACGGCAAGGTAAAATACAACTGCGCGGAGTGCAACCCCTGCCCTCACGACAAGCTGAAACGCAAATGCGCGGTGTGTAAGGCTCTTCGCGACGCGGCGCGTTTGTAGAGCGCGAGGACTATTTCGATGTATCGATTCCCTACCACTGTGTAAACGCGGCGCTGCACTAGGGAGGTGTGAAGTACACACACGGATAGACTATTCACATCAGGGGAAGTATCTTTTTAGAGTTATTATTGCCTCTGTCTGTCTAATACGTACGGTCTGACAGTAGTGAAACTCGAAGTACCCGTGAAGGGAGTGCATTTCCTCTTGTCGTTCCACATTCGCCGCAACGACGCGAACGTCCCTCATCTCACCGTCGCCCCCGTCCCGCCCGTCCGGCGTTGGAACGCGCATCTTGGGTATCAGAGGTCACGCCCCGAGGCCTGCCTGTGGTGCGGCAACCCGCGCGGACATTGTCTGTGCGCGTTCGGCAAAAGTCTCGCGCTGATGACGTCGAGCCGTTACGTTTTCCAATAAGATTTCGATGACGCTTTTTGGGTTCCTCTCATCATCAGCCCGACGTCACACTCGTGTGACCCCCCCGCATGTGGGGCGTCATCGCGCGCATCGCCGCCGCGGCGGTAGTGGTCGCCGCGGTGCAGCACCAATTGGGTTCGATATACGACGCGTGGCGCTCGGATGTTACGGGCACGGACGGGGCGCCCAAGTTTTTCCCAAAGACGGAAGGTGATGACGACGTGGCGGGAACTGGCGAGCGGTCTGGCGACGGGGACGGCAAGGAAAAGGGCTTCCGTGGGAAGAGTGGCTCACGGGGCGCAGAGACGGGCGTTCCGGGGCCGGGAAGGTCCGGCGGCGGTGGACGACGCTTCGGAACGGTTTCCCAAGCCGGTTTCGCGCAGGCGATCGCGACAACGGCGACCGATGACTTTGACACTTCATCAAACGGGCTTGGAAAGAGTTTCCAGGCGCCGCGCGCGGCGTCCGCGCGCGCGTCGCGAGGGTCACACTTACCGATTGGTTTTGTGGACGCGCGTTTCGTATCCACCGCGCTGCGCGCGGCGCGGCGCGCGGCGCGGTAGCAATTGGGAGCTGGACCGAGAGTCGCTGTGTGGGGTAGGTGGAGTAGTACGATGGAAGAAGATGAAGAAGAAGATGCGAAAACGAAAACGTTTTGAACA
>Ga0302126_10002461_pt1 | contig 10582 bp, 5 predicted proteins | sample CB4_20m_MG_FD_203108 | JGI IMG/M metagenome (GOLD analysis project Ga0302126, IMG submission 203108) | Marine microbial communities from Western Arctic Ocean, Canada - CB4_20m | ecosystem: Environmental > Aquatic > Marine > Oceanic | place: Canada: Western Arctic Ocean | collected 2017-09-24 | reverse complement strand
GGTTAACGGTACTGGCGAGGGTCGTGGAAGAGGACGGGGCAGATACTGATGAAGATGATTGGGGCGTGTTTTCGAAAGTTGAATGTGTATATTTGAAATGATTTGTATATTTATTCAAAGTCTCTCTCTCTCTTCTTCTCTCTTTCTTTCTCTTTCTCTTTCTCTTTCTTTCTCTCACTCACTCACTCACTCACTTTCTTCCGTTAGCGTCGTAACATTTTCTACAACGATAAGTTTGAAAGACTGCATGCAGAATCTTTCCTTTGCGAACTTTGTGCCAAGTACCTTTGTAATCCTGTGCAGTGCAGTTGCATTCGTTGCACTTACGCGTTGATGGAATTGAACCCGAGCCGGCATGCAGCGGGAAGAGGCGCTGCGAAAGCGATTTCCTTGATTTCCTTTGTTGTCTGTAAACCCGATTGTAACATTTCTTGCATCGAAACGTAGAGTGAGTCACTTCATGGTATAATTCTTTTTTTTTACCACCAACGATAAGAAGCGTAGGACAATCGCAGCACTGCATCTCTCGCAAAAATCGATTAAGCTTTCTTCGTGGATTATATTTGCAACACTCGGTCGTACACGCGGCGCAAAACATCTCGTCCCCGCGAGAAATCGCTTCGCTGCCCATGCCGATGCCCATGCCGTTTTTTCCGACCATACTTACCAAGCCTCTTTTATTATTTCTTATCCTTGCCGGTTTTTTCTCGCACCTCCAGCACCTCGGGAGCGCGTCGTCGAGACGCTTCTTCGCTTCTTGTTGTTGTTTATGCGAGTCTTGTTTCCTTCGCTCGTTTCCGTGAAAGTTGCACTCACCTTTACTACCGCTTGCAACTCTATTCGCGTTTCGCGTGCAACCCGGATGTTTACACTTTTGATAGGGATATCCATCCTTAAGGAGCTCGTGCTTCGTCACGTGAGGGATATTGGGGTCGTTCCGAATCTGCAGTTTTATTGATCCCGGCAATTTTTTGTATCTCTTTAAGAACTCTCTTTGCTCTCGAACGAACTTGTTTGTAACTCTCTTCTTTTCAGCTCTCTTCTTGGAAACACGGAGACTTCCTGCGGTTTTGGTCGCTCGCTCCCTTTTGAAACCACCACCACCAGCTTCTTCTTCTTCGTCTTCTTCTTGTTCTTCTTCGTCGTCTTCCTCTTCTTCTTCCTCGTCGTCTTCCTCTTCTTCCTCTTCTTCCTCGTTGTCGTGTTCTCTCTCTTCTTCCTCGTCACCGGAAGAAGGTTCCATTTTTTCTTCTTCTTCTTCCTCCTCGCTCGCTGACCCCATCACAGCATCAAACATCGCTTTGTCCTCTCCTTCTCCATCGTTGGCGTAACTCGCCGCTCGCGCGGCTCTCGCGGTGCGCCTTGGAGGTATCATATATATATTTTTATATCGCGATATTTTTTATATTTTATATCGATATTTTTTATTTTATTTTACTTCTCGTAGAAACAAAAAAAAACGAGGCTAGATATAAAAAATTTCTAGTAGTACAGTAGTAGATACAAAAAACGTTAAAAAAACGCTTGGAGAAAACAATCGATTTAGATACAAAAAAAAATCTTGCGCGCAAAATGGAAAAATAATAGTTTGTTGGCGATCGTGATCATGGACGGTGAGTATATTCGATTTATTTATTACGTATTACGTGAAACGATGTTCTTCTCTCATCAGCAATGGATGAAGGACGGCATCTCTTCAAGGAAATTACGAAAGAAGAATTCGCGCAAGTTCGAATACGTTTGGAAAAGAGCGACAGACAAGCGCGCTCGAAAGATTTCGTTGGACAAAACGCGTTTCAGAGCGACCACCGAGAGTATTCTGGCCAGGTTTACTGTGCGTTTATTGATAAGGGAAGCAAATTGATCAGAACATGTTTGTTGAGCGCTTTGAACGTGAATACAAGTCACATTGTGCTATGCAAACTGATTGGAGTAAGTTGTGCGCCGATGAATCGATCTGGACTCGGAAAAGATGTAGACGATCGTGATTCGCGAATGCTTTGCGAATTGAAATCAAAGTTGATTGGCCGCTTTTTAGCGACCGCGATCGAATATTACGCCAAAAAGTTCGACGTTGCGAAAGATGAGCTCACGTTCGTTTTCATCGAGACAAACTTCTTCCCTACGATGTGCATGCTCGATCAAAGAACGTATCCGCACGGTATCCGAGCGGTCGATGTTAATGCACACAAGATCCCGGTGCATAACATTCCGGGCTTCAATTGGTCGCAGAATTGGGGTGTTTGGAACTCGGGAGAGCTTAAATCGTTCAAAGCGAAACGCGTCAAGGCTTTGGCCGAGCTCGCTCGTGACTTGGGTCTTTCTCTGATGATACAGAGTTCGCAAATCAAAAAGGTTTGGGAGCAGGAGCGGCGGCACCGAGCGGGAATAGAAAACGCTGGTCTTTTAGTCTATTTCACCAATCATCCGTCCGACGCGGAGTCCGGCGCGACGATAAAAGATAAGAACGGCAGTTCGTTCACAATGTCTGCATTTCTCGATGCACATCTAGACACAAACTCTGAAAATTTTGCGGCATTGGCGGTTCAGTATCCGGAAAATATCAACCGTTTTCCAAACGAAGCCGATCGAGAGAAGCTCGTCGAGAGAGTGGATGTTTTGTGCGCAGCGTTGCATCAGATGGGATATCATGGTTACCAAATACATAGAGCGAAAGACTGCTTGCATTCCTTTCTGAACAACAAGCCGGGCGCGATGGTTGCCGATGATATGGGATTAGGCAAGAGCCGCATATTCTTTGCCGTCGTTGCATTCCTGTTGGTGGAGTGCGATCTCGCGAAGATCGTGATTGTTTTTTTCTTGTGCAACATGGAAGAGCTTAAAAATGCTTTCGGAACGGAATTGGAGCGTTTTGGAACGTCCGAGAAATTGAAAGGAATGAATATTGAATGGTCGCGCGCGAGTATCATAGCCAAAGATCGAGTCCATTTCGACAATCATCGCACAAACAAAGGATTTTCCGAGGAAACGAAGCGTGCTTTGGAAAACGACGAGAACGTGAACACCGCGGTCATCGTCGACGAGGCTTCGAATTGTATGAACTCGGCGACGCCGCTCCAGTGTGATCTCGAGCGATTGCCCGTGAGGTGCTTTCGCAATTTTTACTCGGCGACTCCCATCGATGGCTCACTGCGTCCGATTTTCTTCGTGATGAAGGCTTTGAATATGACTTTTGTTGACGCACAGGTTGAAGCTACGTTTCTACATGTATGCGAAGATATTTTGTTGCGCGGGATCACGTCATCACCGGCCATTGAAGCGCTGCGACGTGTCATCGCCTCGTTCACGTATAAGTCGAGTAAAGCGGACGTGCTCAGGTCCTTACCTTTCATCGAAGGGCCGAAAGAAACGCATTGCTTTGTTAAAATGTCTAGAGGCTCGGTTGAAAGCATTCGCGGCGTTCTGGGGAACGACGATAACGACGACGGCGACGATATTAAAGGAATCGTGCGGATGATTCAGATTTTTGGCTCGGAGTATTGCGAGAGTTTTCCGGAGTACACGGAAGAGATTATGCCGGTTGCCAGCAAGATGCACTCCTTGATGGCGAGAGATGCGGAAGCCGCACGCGCTGCTGGTGCGAAGAAACCGGCTCATCTCGTCATTATTTCCAGTTCTGATATTGCGATTGGACGAAAGATTCAACAAGATCTGATCGCGCTCAATGGTAACGACGCGCAAAGCGTAGCTTTGATTTGTTATACCACGCCGCCGTGGCGGAGACGAAAAATATTCGAGCAACTCGCCGATGAAAATGATCCTCTCCGAATCATTGTTACCACGGGTCAAACCGGTGGTTTCGGCATGAACGCGCCGAACATCGTTTCGTGCGATGCGATACCGACGTGGACGCCGAGTACTCAAATTCAAGGAGAGGGCCGTGGTCAGAGACACGCCGGGGATGATGGAATGAACGAGTACGAACGAAAACTCGTGAGCCGAACGTGGATCATGTATGGTCCCAACGGTGTCGCGTCTTTGAGCTTGACTAAATCTTTGCGCTCCGTTGTGAGAAAGCATATCTTGCAAGTATTGTTTCCGCCGGCGACGCGCGAAATAGCGGCGTTTCATCACGCAGCTTTGCGATTCTGGAGGACTTGTTTACGGAACGATTCAGAATCGGATAAAATTGCAGCGTTGCACACGCGTTTCTTTGCAGAGTTGGGAGTGGATCAAACCGGTTTTGTTGAGTTGACGGCTGTGGAAATCTGTGACCGATTAAGTAGAATTATCGGAGAAGAACAGCAACCGTTCGAGTACTTCATTCCTTCTGTACTTTATAAACTTCCCCGTCAAAATGGTAACGCAGATGCTGTGGGACAGGCGGAGGAATTGGATGAACTCGACGACGACGACGACGACGACGACGACGACATTGCAAGTGACCACGAGGACGAGGACGATGAAGATGAAGACGATGGCGATAATAGTACCGATAGTGACGATGATGGTGATCAACATTACACCGCCGACGCCATCATGAGGCTCAGTTATTTCGGCAGTTCTCGTCGAGATCGTTTCGTACGGCATATGCGTGAGAAACTCGCCGACTTTCCTGAATGGTATGGAAGATTTGACAAACTGCGAGTAAATTTTTACAACGCAACGCGCGGGCTCACTAACGAAGGAGCATTGCAGTATGCCGACGCGCTCATCGGTCGTCGAGGGATTAGTAACACTACGGAGGCTGTCGCGAAAAATGTTGGTTCGGACGCGCGAAACTATATTCAAACAGCATCGGGTCTTTACTCGGGTCCACGAACAGCCTTGCGCCCGGGCGATCGATCGAGAAACCGGAACAGATCGTACGGTCTCGCGATGCAAGGCGCCGCCATAAGTGAGTTTACTCGACGAATAGGAATTGCACGGGAAGATGTCGTGTCTATGGACGACGTCACGCTTGTCTATCGCGACGGCATGGGTTACCCTGTGCTGCTGACCACGCTCGATTTTGCTTTGCCAAAATACGATTGCATCGTGGAGGTCAAATGCAAACGTCGTCAACATGCCATGATTTGTTTAGACTTGCAGCAAGAAATTAGAAACCATTGGGGTCAATGTCAAGCGCAGATGAACATTGTTGGCGCGTCCAAGTGCGTATTGCTGATTTACCACAACGGGGACGATCCGGCGGGGCGATATCCCGACGGTTACTCGCGAAAGATGTTGGAGTTTGCGGTCATACATCGAGACGAGAACTTTTTTCGCAATAATGAAAGAGAATGGCAGGCGTATAGACTCAGTGAGTGCTTTAAATGTGTTCTGATTGAGCGGCATGGAATCTTTTCAGTCATGGGTCGTATTGTTCCTGACCATACTGTTCAAGAAAATTTTCGAGAGTTTGTCGTCGCGATTGTTCGCGCGAATAGAAACCCGATTGCGAGTGCGTTGTTCTCGCCGAAGAAGCGTTCGCGCGAAGAAGACGACCGTGAAGGACAAATCCCCAACGATGAAATATTCGACTTTGATCGTTTAAAAGAAGAAGCGAAAGACATTTTTCCACAAATCCTTCAAAAGTTTGATCGCAACACGCTGAAGGCTTTGCACGCCACCGTTGGATTCAAAGACGAAATCGTTTTTCCACCGCATGTCATAGACGAATACAAAATAGAGATTGGGCACAAGTTCCGCCTCGACGACGTGGAGAAACTCGAGATGCTGAAAATGGCGATCCTCTGGTACGAGTGGCCGGCAACCAACTTTGAAGAGGAACAGAAAAGTTTTCTTCGCCAAGTTTTAGAGGGTGAACGGGGAAGAGGAGAGCTCGAATTTCCGATGTCGAAATATTTGTTGAGGGAGGGATTGTTCGCAGCGCATCATGAGGATGAGATCGCGATAAATCAAGGTGCGGACGCTGAGATGGATGAGGAGGATTAGGATGGATGAGGAGGATTAGATATACACACATAGATTAGTTGTAATAACAACGCATAGAGACGACGCAAATGGCGAGCATTCATCAGCCGTTTTGATTATATTTGTAGCATCAACACGTACAACCGCTCCAAAGAATAGGCCCGTCTCTAAACAAATCGCGCTCCGTCCCAATCGCGTCGTTATCGTTACCCTCGCGTCGTTCGTTCTGCACTACTACTATTCCTCGTTCTGCTCGTCCACACGGTACGTCGTTGTCGTCGTCGTTCGCGCTTACGCGTAATTGTCTTGCGCAGCTCGTTCTTTGGACCTCGAACTGTACCGAGAGTTCCCACGGGATCTGCCTGAACGAACTCGCAGTTTGTATGCACTCCGCAGAGTTTCGTTCGCTTCGTTTCAGGTTTAGATTGTTCCTCGCGCGCGTTCATTACGATCTGAACAAAAAAGAGTCGTTTTCGACTTTAAACCTCTCTCTCTTAATCTCTTTGCTAACGTTTCCTCTGACGTATACCCCATCTGTCCATCAGCAAAAGTTATCTTTATCTTTATGCATTGACCGAGAAAACGAAGCAGTTTTTGTCCACCGTATCTCCTTTTCATTCAACCACTTCGTAGCGCGGGAGCAAGCGACTGTTCACGCGCGAGTTCAAGAGAAACGCTCGAGTTCTTCGATGCACTATGTTCACTGATGTCGCGAATTTTAACGATTTTTGTTCAATCTTCCGAATTGTCTCTCGCGCTGTTGCGCGATCACAAGCGCGCGACATTAGTGATTCGGCTAACGATCGCATGGATAACTTCATCGATGTGTTTGTTCATCGCCGTCGCAGTTTAGTGTCGTTTTCTTTCCATTAACATGGTGTTACGATTCGAACAATGCTACTCGTGTTGATCAGGAATTAGTCGCGCGAGGTACGAAAACACGAATATCTCATTGGAAAAAAAATTCTAATACTCGTAACACGAATAAGCGCTTTCTAACACCACACCCTAAATATATTACAAACGAGAGAAAAACTCCCCTAGGAGTGATCCCACTTCACATACAAAGTTTCATCATCTTCTGAATCACTCTCCACTTCACTCATCTTCTCCGATGTCGAAGCCACGTTTTTATTCTTCTTCGGCGGTTTACAAGGACTCCGATGTTCCCCTGGTTGCTTTTGTAAAGCTTTAGTTCTCTTTCTCTTCGCACCTCTCTTTGCGTTACTCCTGATTTGATCTTTCAACTCATCAGGGATGTCTACACCAGCGTAACACACTGAACCGTGCAAAACATGTTTACAAACGCCGGTATTCTGATATCCGTCTAAAATATTATTAGTCTTGCGAGTGCAGTAGCACTTATATGGAATATCTGTCTTACGTTCGCTTTCATCGATCAAGGAGATGACTTCAAAGTGCATGCGAAATGATTGCCAGTCCTCTAGAGAAGAGACTAAGCTAGGAAGTTCCCCGTTCATCACGCGTTTCCATTCCTTCAAATGATCTTCTGCGTTTGATTGAAGGATTTTCCGAACCTCTGCTGGTATATCGGGGTCTTTGGTTCCAATCAGTGTGTATTCTTTCTGCTCGTGTTCTTCTGTAACATCTTTGATATGCTTCGTTGACGGGTAGGAGTACGTAGACTGGCGGAGCTTCGCGCGCTATAGTGTGTGTTATTCAAGATTAAAGACGTTTCAAAATCATCACCAATCACATCATTAATCGATTGTGATTGTTTTCTGAAGAGTTTGAATGTTTTCTTAAAAAAATCCATTTCTAGTATGCGCGAAGTTATATTGCGTTTACCCGGGTAGAAAGAAAGAGCTTATTGAGCTCTGAGAACATCAACAAATCACCTAATTCTTTAATTTAGGGTGTGGTTTTAGAAAGCGCTTACTCGTGTTATTAGAATTTTTTTTCCATATCTCATTTGGGCGCGAGAAATGAAGAATTGTGATTGGGATTCAAGGACGATCAATCAGACAGTCAGTATATCAAGGTAATCTTGCAATGGTCAAGTATTGCGTCGAGAATGAATGTCAATTGGATGAGTTTGCGTGTGCGTACGCTGCCGGAGAAGGTCACTTGGACGTTTTGAAATACCTACACGAAAACGACTGTCCTTGGGATTCGGTTTACGCTCACGTAAACAACCGAATCGATTGCTTGAACTACTTAATTGAACAAAAATGTCCAGGATTTGAAGATTAATAATGACGATGAGAAATGGCTAGTCTGAGGTTTAAGAGCGCTTTTAATAATATGCTGCCTGTTCCAATCATGCTACTACGCTTTCATTTCATTCCGCACACAAAAAAAGACATGCTATACAATTAACACAATCAAAGGCTTTCGCCACTTTGATTAACTTTATCACTTTCCAAAATGCTTAAAGCGTGTTCGCTCGGCGCACGAAGTTCGTTAAAAACAAACAATGTTCACTTTATTCTACAGTGCAAAAGTAACGCGCTTTTTATTTTTGACGACGGGAGAAATGTGACACTCTTTTAAGCCACTCCCGTACTGCTCTCGCGCGCATTCATCATACAAAGGCAATTCGTAATTATACGTATCAATTTGGCACCCTTTCACTAAGCAATGAACGAGCCAATGCCAATCGACGACTCGCGCGTTTCGAAACGTTTTCTTCATCTTTTCGGTGAGAGTCAAATCCCTTCGTTCTTCGTTGCCGTCGAGTAATACGTAGTTCACTTTCTCGCAAGTTTCCTTGTCTAATTTATTACTATTACTATTGTTAATATCTTCTTTCTTTTCTTCTTCTTCGCTGTCGGGAACATCAGTGTATAAAATATCCTCTTGGAAATTTGTTACGAGATCTGATTCGCGTATAATTTCGGCGCCAGCGCATTCTAGAATTCTCTCGCAATCGCTCTGCGCAAGAGACCATATCAAATCACTACTATTCTTCGTTTCTCGTTTATTATCGTTATTATTATTATTATTATTATTATTATTATTTATGCGCGGCAAGCTTTTCAATAACTTTGGCGCATCGACGACAATTTTCAGGCCGTTGAAGGTACCGCTCGATTTTGCTGCCTCGATCTCTTTTGCGTAGCGCGTTTTTCTCGTCAACATTATCGAGTCGGATTCCGATTCCGACGAGTTATTATTATTATTATTATTATCGTTATAAAATTCATCCGCCGCGCTGTTGTTTGCCAAATATATTTCCTTACTATTTCGATGACGAAAACCGCTGTTGTATATTTGCGTTGAATCGGTAACGCTATTGTCGTCCCATATACCGGCATTATCGTGGATTTCGAAAGCATATTCTTCAATGTACTTATTTGTGCCTTCACGCGATTTGAGCCATTCGATAGAGACTGTCCATAAACCTTTCGCGATTGCTTCTAAATATCTCACCGAGCGATTCTTAATGATATATTTTTGAGAATTTTCATCGAATGTTGCGCCATGAGTCACGATGCAATGCGTAACGTCTTCATCGAGCGCTTCTTGATCATCTTTTGCGATTTCCGCGTGACGTCCACATCGTTGGATTTTATCGGCCACATCATCGAATGCGTCGCTCTTCTGCAATAAGTTTAACGATTTCCTCTTATTATTTTCATCGCTTGCCGGTATGTTTGTTATAGCAAAAACTTCCGGACGATCGAAATTTGTTGAAGCTCGTCGATTGTTCATCCTGTTCGTTTCTCTCCTTCGAAAGAAACCAGTAAACGCTCCTTCGTTCATAGTTATTAACTTCGCTACGATAATTGCAAAATGAGTAAAGCGCCAGCATCAGTGGCGCATTTGAAACAAGAAATCACCATTTTGTCGCAAATACATAGCACGCGATATCTGACCAGTTCTTCGCGCAAGTTTTCGTACAAATCATCAATCAACTCTGCGTATCTATATCTTTCATTTCCATACAAAAAATCTACTTCGCGCGACCGAGCGGCGCTTTTGTATTGATCCAAACTTCGCATCTTTTAGAAGAAGCGCATTTACTCGATTCGACTGTACGAAGTATTTGCTTAAATAAACGCGAATTCTGTAAGTTTTGACGCCAACGTCCTAAAAGTAGCTTTTCTATTCTAAATATCGTTTATAACTTCGCTCCGATAATTGCTCTAACTAGTTTCCAACGTTCGCTTGATAATTTTGAGTTTTACTATGTATTATCGCGCGCGTCGAAATTGTGTTTTTTGCATCAAGAGATTTGCTTAAATAATAAATGTGGAGTAGAAAGAAACATTACATTTAAATCACGAAAAGATAAAAATATTACGAACTAAACGGCATCGGAGAGGCACCTCTAAGACGCGCGAGTGCTTGAATACGATTCAGAAACGAGGTATTAATATATTTAAGTGATATAAGTGAATCATATTAAAAGTTATAATTGGGATTTAAAATATAAGGAAGAGTGCTTTCTCGAGCACGATAAAATATGTACAAATCATCATCAACAATCTACAACACCAAAACAGAAACGGAACGAACGAAAACAGCAACAAATACCACTTGAACGCATTAAAAGCAGGCCAAAACTATCACGGGGACAAGAGTGTAACGGATGCAATTTTGAACGAGTTTTCGGTCGTGTATACCGACCGCGCGGCGTTGAAATATTGATGCTCTGTTATCTATGAATAGAAGCGTTCGCGTTTGAGGGTATCCCATATCGTCGAGAAGGTTGGAGGTGAACGTAACCTGAGCTAGGCAG